>Ga0123355_10004482_pt1 | contig 20319 bp, 15 predicted proteins | sample TergutEmb28metaG_3_FD_89872 | JGI IMG/M metagenome (GOLD analysis project Ga0123355, IMG submission 89872) | Embiratermes neotenicus P1 segment gut microbial communities from Petit-Saut dam, French Guiana - Emb289 P1 | ecosystem: Host-associated > Arthropoda: Insects > Digestive system > Gut ...
AGACCTATATGAAATGGATTTCCCCGCGCGGGCACCAAGTCCCACTGCGATTTCGTCTCTGATGGAAGAAGCGCTTGGTGTTCGTGTTTTGGAAGCGCACCAATCACGAGATTTGATGTTGCTTGTGGCGGATGAAGAAACCGTCCGCAGCTTAGCGCCAAAGATGGAGCTTGTGGCGCAAATCCCTGAAGCTTCTGTCGGGCTGATTGTTACAGCAAAAGGGAGCTCTTGTGACTTTGTTTCTCGATATTTTTCCCCGATTACCGATGCAGCCGCACCGGAAGACCCGGTTACAGGTTCGGCGCACTGTACGCTGATTCCCTTTTGGCGTGAGCGATTGGATAAGCGCGAGATGCTAGCAAAACAGCTCTCCAAACGGGGCGGCACACTGTTTTGTGAAGATCGGGGCGAGCGGGTGAAAATCGCAGGCTATGCCATGCTTTATTTAGAGGGTACGATTCGGATTGAGTAATTGTGTATGTAGGGGCGCGCTTTGCGCGTCCGCTAATTACAGTTGCCACCATTTATAGTGCACAGGACAGAAGAGACATGCGGACGCGCAAAGCGCGCCCCTACGACTCGAACGTGGAGGAGAGACCATTGCTGATACTTTATTTCTCCGGCACGGGGAACACAGCTTATCTTGCGCATCAGTTTGCCGATCGCATGGGTGCCAAATGCCTATCTATCGAGGCAGATGCGGATTTTTCCGCTGAAATCCAAGCTCAGGACACCATTGCGTTTTGCTATCCCATCTATGGTTCGCGCCCACCCCGCATGATGCGGGAGTTTGTGGCTCGATATGCCCAGGACCTACATAGCAAGCGCGTCATCATTTTTGTAACGCAAGTCCAGTTTTCCGGAGATGGGGCGCGGTCACTCTTGGATTCGCTGCCGCCTGACCATGTAGAAGTCATTTACGCGGAGCATTTCAATATGCCCAATAATGTTTCAAACCTCTGGCCTCTCTATCGGCAAAACAGCCCTGATCGGCTGGAGGGCTATCGTCTTCGTGCTATGGACAAACTGGACATGATCTGCGCGGATATTCGGGCAAGTCAGGTAAAGAAACGAGGGTTTTCTTTCTTTTCTCGCTTCCTTGGCGCACTCCAAGGCGTCCCTTGGCTCAAGTTTAGTGAGAGCCTCATGGGTCGGCATTTGAAAATTCACAAAAACTGTACAAACTGTTCGCTCTGTGTTACAATCTGTCCCACACAAAACTTAGAACATCGAGACGGTAAGATCGTCTCTCAAAATCAGTGCATCGTCTGCTATCGCTGTGTCAATCGTTGTCCGGTACAGGCGATCACGGTGCTCATTCATCAAAAGCCAAAATGGCAATATACGGAGGGATTCTCATGGGAAAAGTTCTAATTATCGGTGCAGGCGGCGTTTCCGGGGTTGCAGTGCATAAATGTGCGCAGAATGATTCTGCGTTTACAGAAATCTGCATCGCCAGCCGGACGAAATCCAAGTGCGATGCACTCAAGGCGGAGCTGGAGGGTAAGACCAAGGCGGTGATCACAACTGCGGAGATTGATGCCAACGATGTACAGGCGATGATCGCCCTCATTGAGCGTGAGCGTCCGGATGTGGTGTTAAACTTGGCGCTTCCCTATCAGGATTTGCCGATTATGGATGCCTGTCTTGCTACCAAAGTGCATTATGTGGATACGGCAAACTACGAGCCGGAGGATACGGCAAAGTTTGAATACAGTTGGCAATGGGCATACCGTGAGCGGTATGAACAGGCTGGAATTACGGCGCTTCTTGGCTCCGGTTTTGATCCGGGTGTGACGGGTGTGTTCTCAGCCTATGCGCTCAAGCATTATTTTGATGAGATTCATTATATCGATATTCTCGACTGTAACGGCGGGGATCACGGCTATCCATTCGCCACAAACTTTAACCCAGAGATTAACATTCGTGAGGTTTCCGCAAAAGGGCGCTATTGGGAAAATGGTGAATGGGTCGAGACAGAGCCTATGGAAATTAAGCGTGTGTACAACTTTGACCAAGTGGGCGAGAAAGATATGTACCTGCTCTATCACGAGGAGCTGGAAAGTCTTGCGGAGAACATCCCGGGACTCAAGCGGATTCGCTTCTTCATGACCTTTGGGGAGAGTTATTTGCGTCACCTCCAATGTTTGGAGAACGTTGGCATGACCAGCATTGAGCCGATTCTGTTTGAGGGTAAAGAGATCATCCCGCTCCAATTCTTGAAAGCTGTGCTGCCTGATCCTGCCTCTCTTGGACCGCGGACGAAAGGTAAGACGAATATCGGCTGCATCTTCCAAGGTGTGAAAGACGGCAAGCCGAAAAATTTGTATATCTACAATATCTGCGATCACGAAGCCTGCTTCAAAGAGGTGGGCAGTCAGGCGGTTTCCTATACCACAGGCGTGCCTGCCATGATCGGCACCATGCTTGTGATGCAAGGGCTCTGGCAAAAACCAGGTGTGTGGAACGTGGAAGAGTTCGACCCAGATCCGTTCATGGACGCACTGAACAAGTGGGGGCTGCCTTGGCAGATTGATGAAAATCCAGTTTTGGTGGATTAGGTCACATGGCACTTGTAGGGGCAAACCTTGTGTTTGCCCTATTACTCATCTGTAGGGGCGCGCTTTGCGCGTCCGCCGTTACAGTTGCCGCCATTATATGTGCACAGGTATGTGTACACAGGCATATGTGCACAGGACAGAAGAGACATGCGGACGCGCGAAGCGCGCCCCTACATACAAACAGAAAGAAGGGTAAAAAATGCAAAAAATAGTGTATATCAGCAATGACCGCGATTTTACACAGCAAAAAAACATTAACGAAAACCGGTATTTTAAAGAAGTAAATGAACTGTTAGAACAAGGTTGGATTATTTCTCCTATGTCGTTGCCGAATCTGTTCGAGATCGAGCGGTCACAAGAACTCATAAAAGAGCCCTTTCATATGGAAACCCTTGCCGGAATTATCGTGCTAGAAAAACCCGATGAAGCGTAATCAACTCCCTACCCCCTGCTATGTAGTAGATGAGGCAAAGATTGAAGCAAACTGTCAAATCCTCCGTTCTGTGATGGATCGCACAGGGTGCAAGATTTTGCTTGCGCAAAAGGCTTTTTCCATGTACCCGCTCTATCCCCTGATCGGGCAATATCTTGCCGGGTCAGCGTCCAGCGGTTTGTATGAGGCGCGGCTTGGTCGAGAGCACTTTCCGGGAGAAAGTCATGTGTTCTCCGCCGCCTTTCGTCCGGATGATTTTCCGGAGATTTTCCAATATGCGGATAAGATCATCTTCAACTCCATCGCTCAGCTTCGGCAATATGGAGCGGAGGCGAAAGCAGCAGGACTCAGCGTCGGACTGCGGGTGAATCCGGAACATTCTACCCAGGACGGTTCGGGCATTTATGATCCCTGCGCTCCCGGCTCTCGCTTGGGTGTGACGAGGGAACAGTTTGATCCAGACTGTCTGCCCTTGTTGGATGGTCTGCATTTTCATACCCTCTGTGAGCAAAACGCGGCTCCCTTGGTGGAAACAGTTGCCGCCTTTGAGCAAAAGTTTGGAGAATTTCTCCATAACCTCGACTGGATCAATCTGGGCGGCGGACACCATATCACGCGGGATGACTATGACATCCCGGCACTGGAAGCCTGTGTGCGGCATGTTGCAGACACTTATGGCGTGGCGGTTTACTTGGAACCCGGGGAAGCGATTGCACTCAATGCGGGAACTCTGGAAACCACTGTGCTTGACATCATACAAAATGATGACACACAAATTGCACTCTTAGACGCGTCTGCCGCTTGCCATATGCCGGATGTGATTGAGATGCCCTATCGTCCTCCCTTGGCAAACAGCGGACTGCCGAGTGAGCGGGCGCATACTTATCGTCTGGCGGGGATGACTTGTTTAGCGGGAGATGTGATCGGAGATTATTCCTTTGACGCGCCGCTCCAGATTGGCGATCGCTTGTCTTTTGGAGATATGGCGATTTATACCATGGTGAAGAACAACACCTTTAATGGGATGCCGCTTCCAGCGATTGCAGTCGAGAATGCGGATGGTGTGTGCCGAGTGATTCGCTCTTTCGGATATGCAGACTTCAAGATGCGTTTGGGATAAATGATGGGAGGCACTCTCATGCAAAACTTCGTGTTAAAGGGAGACATTTGCTATAGCACTTCTCTCAAAGAACTCAACACGGCACCGGATGCTTATCTGGTCTGTCTGGATGGCAAAAGCGCCGGTGTGTTTGATGTATTGCCGGAACAGTATCAGGATTTTCGCCTGATTGACTGTACAGACAAGCTGATCCTCCCCGGGCTTGTGGATTTGCATACCCACGCGCCCCAATTTCCGAATCGCGCCTTGGGTATGGACTTGGAGCTGATTGAATGGCTGAATACCTACACCTTTCCGGAAGAAACAAAATATGCTGACCTTGCGTTTGCCGAAGAGGCATATCGCATTTTTGTGCAAGCTTTGCAGCGCTCTCCCAATACCCGCTCTGTGATCTTTGCCACACCTCATGTGCCGGCAACGGTACTGCTGATGAATCTGCTGGAAGCATCCGGACTTGTGACGATGGTGGGCAAGGTAAATATGGATCGCAACGCGCCGGAGCCTCTTTGTGAAGCGAGTGCGGATGCTTCTCTCGGCGATACCCGCACTTGGCTCTCGGAAGTTATGGGACAATATCAGCGGACATCACCCATTTTAACACCACGCTTTATTCCCTCTTGCTCGGACGAGTTGATGGCGGGACTTGGCGAAATCCAGCGGGAGTTTTCCTTTCCTGTGCAGTCACATCTATCGGAAAACCCGCGTGAGATCGACTGGGTGCGGGAGCTTGTGCCCGATGCGGAGACCTATGGACATGCCTACTATCGTCATGGTCTCTTTGGCGGGCATGTTCCCACAGTTATGGCGCACTGCGTCTGGCCGACTGCGGAAGAGTTTGCACTCATACAAAAACAGCAGGTGTTTGTAGCACATTGCCCCCAGTCGAATATGAATCTGGCATCGGGCATTGCACCTGTGCGGCGATATTTGGATGCTGAAATTCCCGTAGGACTAGGAAGCGACGTGTCCGGCGGTGTGCATCTGTCCATGTTCCGTGCCATCCAAGATGCCATCGCGTCGTCCAAACTCTATTGGCGCTTAATCGACCCGGAGGCGGCACCTTTGTCGCTAGAAGAGGGTTTCTATCTCGCCACGCTAGGCGGGGGACGTTTCTTTGGACAGGTGGGCAGCTTTGAACCCGGATTCGAGTTTGACGCTTTGGTTTTGGATGATCAGGCAATCTCTGACGCGGGTACACACGCTATCCCAGATCGGCTGGCGCGGGCGGTGTATCTCTCAGACACACGGCATTTGGAGCGAAAGTTTGTGGGGGGATTGGAAATTCTCTTTGCGTAGTATGTGATATGTGAAACTCCACAAGGCTTGCAATTCACCTTGTGGAGTTTCATCTTCATATAAGGGATCTTGCAGGGCGCGATGTCTACATCGCGCCTTGCGGTTTATCTCTATAAAGTCCAAAAGCGCCACCCGCGGGTGGCGCTTTTGCTATACGCTATCGTCTATCAATCCCAAATTTGACCGGTTCCCCATTTACATCCCACTCTTGGGAGAATGTGCAGCCGCTCACATCCTCTGCCGGTTCCATCGTCTCTGCCAAAACCTCACCGGCGATTTGGGTGAAGTTTCGCGCTACCACTTCTGCGACGCGGGTACTGCCGTGCATTTTTACGTGGATGCGGTCTGTCACTTCAAAGTCCGCTTCTTTGCGCATGGTTTGGATCTTGCTGATAACCTCACGTACAAAACCCTCTTCGATGAGTGCATCGTCTAGTGTGGTGTCGATGGCAACGGTTACACCGTGGTCGGATACGGTGTAGAAACCCTCCTGCTGGGCGGTTTCGATGAGCAAGTCTTCTTCCGTGAGAGAGACTTCCCCGCTGGGGAGGGTGAGGTGGATTACCCCCGCCCGATCCAACTCGGCTTTGGTGGCAATACCGTCCAGGTTTGCCAGAATCTCACGGATTTCCCCTACTTGCTTGCCGTATTTGGGACCAACTGTTTTGAGTTGGGGCTTGAAAGAATAGGACACAAAACCAGCCACATCATCCATGAGTTCGATCTCTTTCAGATTGAGTTCATCTGCAATGATGGAGATAAATTCATCCGCAAGGGACACGTTTGCTTTGACAAACATCTTCCGGAGGGGCTGGCGGATTTTTAGGCTGGCACCATTCCGCGCACTGCGTCCCAAGGTGACGATTTGGAGCACTGCCTGCATACTCTCTTCCAGCGCCGGATCGAGAAACTCTGTCTGTGCTTCCGGGAAACGGCAGAGATGCACGCTCTCCGGCACATCGTTCTGGACAGAGCGCACCAAGTTTTGATAGATGGACTCCGTCATAAAGGGAATCATGGGTGCCGCGATTTTTGCCACAGTGGTCAGGCAGTTATATAGGGTGAGATAGGCATTCACTTTGTCTGAGTCTAAGCCGTCTGCCCAGAAACGTTCGCGGCTGCGGCGGACATACCAGTTGGATAGGTCATCCACAAAATCTTGCAGGGGACGGCAGGCCTCTACCAGTTTGTAGTGAGACATGTTTTCATCCACTGTTTTTACGGTGTCGTTGAGGCGGGACAGTATCCAGCGATCCATGACGGATAGGGCATTCATGTCCAGCTCGTGCTTGGTGGGGTCAAACTGGCTGATCTCGGCGTAGAGCACGTAGAAAGCATAGGTGTTCCATAAGGTAGAAAGCAGCTTGCGCTGGGTTTCTACCACGGCTTGTCCATGGAATTTATTGGGAATCCACGGTGCTGAATTTGAGAGGAAATACCAGCGGATTGCGTCTGCGCCGTATTGGTGGAGCGCCGCCATGGGTTCGACCACGTTGCCCTTGGATTTGCTCATTTTCTGTCCGTCTTTGTCTTGCACGTGTCCTAAGACGATGACGTTTTTAAACGGTGCCTTATCAAAAAGCAGGGTGGAGATGGCAAGCAGACTGTAAAACCAGCCCCGTGTTTGGTCAACAGCTTCAGAGATGAAATCCGCTGGGAACTCACGTTCGAACAGTTCTTTGTTTTCAAATGGATAGTGGTGCTGTGCAAAAGGCATTGCGCCGGAATCGTACCAGCAGTCAATGACTTCCGGCGTGCGGCGCATTTCGCCTGCACATGTGGGACAAGGGATTGTCACCTCATCAATATAGGGACGGTGCAGCTCAATGTCTGCGGGGCAATTGTTGGATAGCTCTTTAAGCTCTGCAATGGAGCCGATGCAGTGTCTGTGTCCGCAGCCGCAGATCCAGATCGGGAGTGGAGTGCCCCAGAAGCGGTCACGGCTGATGCTCCAATCTTGCACATTTTCCAGCCAATCACCAAAGCGACCCTTGCCGATGGATTCCGGCACCCAGTTGACGGTGTTGTTGTTGCGGATCAGATTCTCTTTCACTGCTGTCATCTCAATAAACCAAGCATCTCTGGCGTAGTAAATCAGCGGCGTGTCACAGCGCCAGCAGTGGGGATAGCTATGGGTGTATGGCGGTGAGGAAAGCAGGAGTCCGCTGGCTTTCAAGGCTTTGATGATCTCGATATCTGCGTCTTTGCAGAATGTGCCTGCCCAGGCGGTCTCTTTGGTCATGTTGCCGGCTGCGTCTACGTATTGCACGAAAGGCAGCTTGTACTTTCTGCCGATGCGGTTATCATCTTCCCCGAAAGCGGGAGCAACGTGGACGATACCAGTACCATCTGAGGTGGTGACATAGTCGTCTACGACGATGAAGAAGCTTCGCTTCGCTTCTTCCGTCGACACGAAGTCGAAAAGGGGTTTGTACTTTCTGTGTTCTAAGGTCTTGCCCGGCATTTCTTCCAGAATTTCATATTCTGCATCCGCGCCAAGGCTTGACTCGATTCGCTCTTTCGCCAAATAGTAAGTCTCTTCTCCCACACGGACTTTTGCGTAGGTGATCTCCGGACCCACACAGAGGGCTAGGTTGCTCGGCAATGTCCAAGGCGTGGTTGTCCAAGCGAGGACATAGGCATTTTCTTCGTCAAGCAAGGGGAACTTGACATATGCGCTGCGGTCTTTCACGTCTTTATAGCCTTGGGCTGTCTCATGGCTGGATAAGGGTGTCCCGCAACGCGGGCAATAGGGGACGGTTTTAAAGCCTTTGTAGAGCAGTCCTCTGTCATAGATCACCTTGAGTGACCACCAAACGGACTCGATGTAGTCATTGTGATAGGTCACATAAGGGTGATCCATATCCGCCCAGAAACCTACGATATCGGAGAACTCTTCCCACATCCCCTTGTATTTCCAGACAGACTCTTTGCACTGGTCAATAAAGGGTGCCAGTCCATAGGTCTCGATTTGATCTTTTCCGGAGATCTCCAGCTTTTTCTCAACCTCAAGTTCTACAGGTAAGCCGTGGGTATCCCAGCCTGCTTTGCGGGGAACCTGATGTCCTTTCATGGTTTGAAAGCGTGGAACGGTGTCTTTGATGACACGAGTCAACACATGCCCAATGTGGGGCGTACCGTTCGCGGTGGGTGGTCCATCGTAGAAGATATAAGGACGATCTTCTGCGCTTTGTTCGATGCTTTTTTTGAAGATGTCATGCGCTTTCCAAAACGCGAGCACTTCCGCTTCCCGCTCCGGGAAACTCATACCTGCCGGGACTTTTTGATACATAGTGATCTACCTCCGGACGAAAATTGTAAAACAATTACCGTTTATTATATCACTTGCAGATCGAATTAACAAGAAGTCTTCTCAATAAAATGGAGTGGCAAATGGTGTGGAATTTATGCTGGGCTTGTGATAAAATGGGTGGCGCAGGGAGTTTTGTTATAAAACCCCAAATTTGAGTGTGTTGGAAATCGAAGGAGGAGCAAGAAATGAAACGACGTTTATGTATCTTCTTAGCAGCCCTACTTTTCTTGGGAGCGGTGTTCCCGATGGCAACCGCAGCGGAAGCGGAGTTTACCACAGAGCCGATGATTGAAACAAGCGGAGGTCATGCCGTAGCACTCCGAAGTGATGGCACTGTCTGGGCTTGGGGATCGAATAGTCAAGGTCAACTCGGCGATGGCACAAGAATAGAACGCCGTACACCGGTTCAGGTGCAATACCTCTCCCGTGTTACAGCAGTTACGGCACACAATACCTGGTCTCTAGCACTTCGAGATGATGGAACTGTCTGGATTTGGGGCGGAGGTTTTTTGGAATTTGATCTCACACCGGTACAAGTGCCAGACCTTTCCAATATCATTGCGTTATATGATGGAATAGCGATTCGAGACGATGGTACCCTTTGGTCTTGGAGTCTTGACGGTGCGCAACAACTCGGTGAAAATATTTCTAACGTCACGGCAGTTGCGAGAGGTGATCAGCATGTTGTAGCACTCCGCGATGACGGTACTGTTTGGACTTGGGGCTTGAATAACAGTGGGCAGCTCGGCGATGGCACACAAATAAATCGCAGCGCGCCTGTTCAGGTGCAAAACCTTTATAATGTCACAGCGATTGCGGCAGGGCGGCGGCATAGCGTGGCACTCCGAGAGGACGGCACTGTCTGGGCTTGGGGGTCTAATGGGCTTGGTCAGCTCGGTGATGGAACAGAAACGAGACATCGCACACCTTCGCAGGTGCCAAATCTTTTCAATATCACAGCAATTGCGATAGGGTGGGATCATACCATTGCGAGCGAGAATAATGGTGCTGTTTGGGCTTGGGGGTCTAATTGGCACGGCGTACTTGGCGACGGCACAACAATAAACCGCGATATACCCACTCAGGTACAAAATCTTTCTAATATCACAAGCATTTCTGCGGACAGGTGGCTTACCATGACACTCCGAGATGATGGCACTGTCTGGGCTTGGGGGATTAACCATGGGATGCTTGGTATAGGATGGACCAACACTACTCATCACACACCCGTCCAAGTCCTCGGTCCCGGCGGTGTAGGGCACCTAAGCCTAACCGAAGACACACCTTTCGCTTTCATCTTCAGCGATGTCCCCCGCACCCACTGGGCGCGGAGTGCCGTTGCTTTTGTCTATGAGCAAGGTCTCATGCAAGGCACCGCTGCATCCACTTTCGCACCAAACGCGACCCTCACCCGCGCAATGGTGGTGACAATCCTCCACCGTTTGGCAGGCGAACCGACTGTCGCGGGTGATCCCGCATTCGATGATGTGCCTGTTGGGCAGTGGTTCAGCGATGCCATCGCTTGGGCAAGCGACCAAGAGATCGTTACAGGGACAAGCTCCAACCTGTTTGCCCCGAATGCCCCCATCACAAGGGAGCAATTCGCGGCAATGCTCCATCGCTATGCCGAAGCTATGGATATTGATGTGACCATCCCACCTGACTTCGCGTGGAGTCAGTTTGCAGACTACGACACAGTAAGCCCTTGGGCAACAGATGCCATGCGCTGGGCGGTGTACAATGGTCTGATCACAGGCACCGATCCCACTACTCTATCTCCCCAAGGGAACACCACCCGCGCACAGAGCGCAACGATCCTCATGCGGTTTGTGGAACATACTACAAATTAAAGACGAAAAGAGCCTGTATTTACAGGCTCTTTCTTATGTTCGAGCAGATGAATCACTGTTCCATCTGTTGTTTTGTACAATATGACTACTCAGCGTGCTTATTTGCTATTGACATATTCTTCCTGTCTGTTATACTCAAACATGTTAGAATATGTTAGGAATAACACTAAAAGGAGAGAAAAAAGTAGTATGAAAAAAAGAGTATTAACGATTTTATTAGCAGCACTGATGGTCATTTCGCTATTCGCACCTGCGGCGATGGCAAGCGATTTTGAGACCCTCACAGAGGATCTCGCCTCCCTCGAACTGTTCCAAAGCACTTCCATGAGAGATCTTACGATTGAGTCTTCTTCAGCATTACCGGGACTTTTTGAGCCTTTTGCACAGGACCTTTACTCACTCGGTCTGTTCCGCGGCGTTGCCCCGGGCAACTTCGCTCTAGACCGTGCACCAAACAGAGCCGAAGCACTTGTTATGCTCATTCGCCTTTTGGGCGCGGAAGAGGCTGCACAAGCCAGCACCTATGACCACCCATTCAACGATGTCCGTGGACGCTGGATGGAGCCTTATGTTGCATTCGCATATGAGTATGACCTGACCAACGGCACAACAGCGACAACATTTGCACCCAACCAAGCGGTTACTGCGCAAATGTATATAACATTCGCACTCCGCGCACTCGGATATAGCGACGCACCGAACGGTGACTTTACATGGGCCAACGCGATTACTTTCGGCACCGCTGTCGGTATTTGGGACGCAGTGCTTGAGGAAGGACCTTTCCTCCGCGGTCACGCAGTAGCAGTTTCTTTCCTCACCATTGCTGCACCCCTGGCAGATGAAGATTATATGTTGCTTGAAGTTCTCATTGATGAGGGCGTAGTCAGCGCTGCTGCTGCTGCTCCTGTCTTGAACCGTATTGATCTTTATGATCTCTACCTGGCAACAGAGGGTGTATTGGCAAGAAGCGTTGCAACCGGTGGAAGTTCCGTTCAAACGGTCACCATCAGCGCTACAATCAACGGTGAAGCGTTTGAAGAAGTACTGACACAGCAATATCCCCTCCCGACTGATCTTGTGGAATTTCTTGAGTTTGGCGCATTCCCATTCCCGCGTCTTGTTCTTCTCTCAGAAATAAGCGGAGCAACTGTTAGCGGTCAAACCGTGTTGACAAAAACATTCCGTGCCGCTTTCTTGACATTCATCCTTGAGCAAATGGCGACTGAGCTCGCTTCCTCGCTTACCGAAGAACTTGGCGAAACAGTTACTGTTTCAGGTACTCCGACAGGAGCTTTTGAAGAGCGTCTTACGATCAATGCTGCTGGACGAGTAACTGATATCTATGTATCCAGTGAGTTCACTGTGGACATTCTGGTCGCTGGCGTTACAATGACGGTTAATTCCCAAATTGTTACCGACCTACGCGTTGCTTTCCAAGGCTAAAACCTAAATCCTGAGAAATACCCTTATTAAATAAATCCACGCGCTCTGTCTATACGGAGCGCGTGGATTTTTATTGGCTTCAACATTCCGTGTATATACCAAAAGTGCAGTGGCAACTAGCAACCTCGGGACGCCCAGTGTGTGTCCCCTATGGTGCGTCCTCTGTTACCGTACAGTAATAAATTTGTTGCGTAAGAGCGAAACACCCGCCGCCTGCGGGCGGCACCCTCTTTACGAAAGAGGGAAAGGATGCGATCGTGGCTACCCTTGCCTTTAGCCCCTGCCCTCTTTTGAAAAGAGGGTGCCTCCGCAGAGGCGGGTGTTTCGCCCTTATAGAAGCTTCCCCCTACTCCCCGCGTGCCAAAATCTCCCGCGCTTTTGCAAGTGCGGCTTTTCCCGGCGGTTCTACGTCAGCCAGTGTATACGGTAATCCCAGCTCTGCCCATTTGAACTCTCCCAGTTTATGAAAGGGGAGCACCTCAATCTTCTCAATATTGGAAAATTGCCGCAAAAAATCAGCCATCCCCCGCAGATCGTCTTCATTGTCGGTGAGTCCCGGTACCAGAACAAAGCGAATCCAAACCGGGACTCCCATATCTTGGGACAAACGCAAGAGTTCCAGAGTCGGCGCAAGCTCGACACCGGTCAAGTCCTTATAGACCGTGGGATTGAATGCCTTGATATCCAGCAAAAGCAAATCTGTATATTGGAGCACCTGAGCCGCAATCTCAGAGGAGACATAGCCCGCCGTATCCAGTGCTGTGTGCAGATTCTCGCTTTTGCAAGCCTTGAGCAGCTCGATCAAAAACTGTGGCTGCATCAAAGGCTCGCCGCCGGTGACGGTCACCCCGCCACCGGAGAAACGCAGATAAGACTGATACTGCCGTATATCATGAATCACATCCGTAACGCGGGTCAATTGTCCGTCACGAAGCTTCCATGTGTCCGGGTTATGGCAGTACTTGCAGCGCAAACTACAGCCGGAGAAAAAGAGTACATAGCGAACCCCCGGCCCATCCACCATTCCGCCGGTCTCCACGGAATGGATATAACCCTGCACGGTCCCATTGTATGGAACCTTATTTTGTATAGTCAAAGATTAAATCCTCTCATGGAACGTTCTATGGATCACATCTAACTGCTGTTCCCGCGTAAGTTTGATGAAGTTCACCGCATAGCCGGACACGCGCACCGTGAGCTGGGGATACTTCTCCGGATGATCCATAGCATCAAGGAGGGTTTCCTTATCGAATACATTGACGTTAATGTGGTGCCCTTTATCATTAAAGTATGCATCCATCAGCCCAGCCAGATTGTTACGCCGATCTTCCGCTGTCTTTCCAATCGCCCCTGGGATAATAGAGAACGTATAGGAAATCCCATCCAGAGAATAGGCGTATGGCAGTTTCGCCACAGATGCCATAGAGGCAACCGCGCCCTTCTTGTCGCGCCCATGCATGGGATTCGCCCCCGGTGCGAAAGGTTCACCAGCTTTCCGGCCGTCCGGGGTGGCACCTGTTTTTTGACCATAGACCACATTTGAGGTAATTGTCAACACACTCAGGGTGGGCACACTATCACGATAGCTATGGGGTTTCTGGAGTTTTTCCATAAACAAACGCACCACATTATAGGCAATCTTATCCACCCGCTCATCATTGTTACCGAAAGCGGGATAGTCTCCAATGACTTCATAGTCCACCACAAGCCCATCCTCGTTGCGGATGGTGCGCACTTTTGCGTGTTTGATGGCGGATAAAGAATCCGCCACTACAGAAAGCCCGGCAATGCCGCAAGCCATGGTGCGCATAATATTGAGATCATGCAAAGCCATCTGGAGTCGCTCGTAGTTGTATTTGTCATGCATATAGTGGATCACATTGAGGGTATTGATATAAAGCCGTGCCAGCCATTCCAGCATTTGATCAAAGCGCTGATAAACCTCTTCATAATCCAAGTATTCCGAGGTGACAGGCGCAAACATGGGTGCAATTTGCTCCCCTGTATTCTCATCCCGCCCGCCATTGATGGCGTAGTTGAGTACCTTGCCCAGATTTGCCCGGGCACCGAAGAACTGCATCTGTTTCCCTGTCCGCATGGCAGACACACAACAAGCGATGGAATAGTCATCGCCCCAGTAGCCCCGCATGAGGTCATCGTTTTCATACTGAATAGAGCTTGTGTCAATGGAAACTTGGGCGCAGAATTTCTTGAAATGCTCCGGCAGAGCGGTACTCCACAAAACGGTCAAATTTGGCTCAGGAGCGGGTCCCAGTGTGTAAAGCGTGTGGAGAATACGGAAAGAGTTTTTCGTAACCAAGGTCGTTCCATCCTCGCTCATCCCGCCGATCGCTTCTGTGACCCAGGTTGGGTCCCCTGAGAAGAGTGCGTTATATTCCGGTGTCCGCAAGAAGCGGATCAACCGCAGTTTCATCACAAAGTGATCCATGAGTTCTTGGGCTTCCTCTTCAGAGAGTACGCCCTTTTGGAGGTCGCGCTCGATATAAATGTCAAGGAAAGTGGATACACGCCCCAAACTCATGGCAGCGCCATCTTGCTCTTTTGTACAGGCGAGGAAAGCAAAATAGGTCCATTGAATCGCCTCTTTTGCAGTTTTGGCGGGCTTGCTCACGTCAAATCCATAAGATGCCGCCATCTCACGCAGTTCATCTAGGGCGCGGATTTGTTCGCTGAGTTCCTCACGAATCAGCGTGTGCTTCCGATACAGATTCGGCAGATCCATGCGCTGGAGCTGTGTCTTTTTATCAAAAATCAGAAAATCGGTGCCGTACAGGGCAAGTCTGCGATAGTCACCGATAATCCGTCCGCGGCCATATGCGTCCGGCAGCCCTGTGATAATACCGGATGCGCGAGCCTTGCGCATTTCATCGGTGTACACATCAAACACACCGTCATTGTGGGTCTTGCGATACTGCTCATAAATTGCCGCTGTGTCAGGGTTGAGAGCATAGCCGTAGGCATCCAGCGCCTTTTTAATCACACGGATGCCGCCCTTGGGCATGATCCCCCGCTTGAGAGGCGCATCTGACTGTACGCCGACAATTTGCTCTAAGTCTTTGTCAATATACCCTGGACCATGAGACACAATGGTAGAGGGGATTTTCGTCTCTGCGTCTAAAATGCCCTTTTTGTTCTCTTCTTTGAGCAGTTCGCAGACCTTTGCCCAAAGCATATTTGTTCGCTCTGTTGCTCCGGCAAGGAACTCGGCATCGCCATGATAAGGGGATACGTTCTTTTGAATAAAGTTGCGGACACTGACCTCATCAGTCCAAATACCCACCTGGAATCCATCCCAAGCGGGAGAAAGTTCGTGCCGTGGAAATAATTGATCCATTGGTAACCCTCCTAATATTCCTGCATACAAAAGTGTGAATTGTGAAAAAATACACAAAAATAAGCCGTTTTTATACTTTTCAGTATACCCCAAGGGCGAGGCAAATTCAAGAGGATAGCCCGATAAATAAAACATTCACAAAGACACTTGACAGGATTTAGACCCATCGACTATAATGAATAAGCAATAAATATAATCTTGTTAGGTGAGGCTCCTAAAAGAACACAGGCTACTGCCCTTCAATGTCGAGAGACGCCATAGGGTAGAACAGGCATAGTCGGATTAAGGCGTGCTTAATGTAGCTGTTTTGGATACCGTCCGAAGCTACGTCTTTTAGTGCTAAAACTCGGACGAGGAGTTATAATACGCATTCGGAAAACGCAGGGACGTGTGATATACACGTGCCGATATGGCGTGTACCGGGCAAATTATCGACTCTTCATTTCGAGGGTCGTTTTTTCTTGCCTTCCAAAGCCAAAGAAAGGGGGAATTGTCACATGGACCCGGGCGATAGTAGTAGGAGTAAGAGATACACACAGGGAACAGTAAGACGTTCCCGCCGGATTTTGGAGGAGTGTCATGCTACAAGAGAACATTTTATCCTGTCTTAAAGAGAAAGACATGGGAAAACTAAAAACCATCCTCTCCCAAGCGGAGGGCATGGAGATTCTGCACGCGTTTCATGAGTTGTCAGAGGAAGAGCAAGTCATCGTGTTCCGCTTGCTCAAGAAAGACGCGGCGCTCTGGCTTTTTGAGGAGCTGGACACAGACGAACAACACAATCTGCTCCGTTCATTCACAGCCGAGAGAACCATCGAGTTCGTGGAAGAACTCGCACCCGATGATAGGGTTCGACTTCTGGAAGAGTTGCCTGCCACGGTTGCTAAAAAACTGTTAAACTCTCTGACTCGCGCAGAGCGTGAGAGTACAAACCTGCTCTTAGGCTATGAGTCGGAAACCGCCGGACGGATCATGACCACGGAGTACATCTCCTTAAAGCGTGACATGACAGCAAGCGCGGCGCTTAAAAAAATCCGCCAGCAGGCGAAAGACAAAGAGACAATTTACACCCTATACATCACCAGCGGCTCAAAAAGGCTGGAGGGTGTTATTTCTCTCAAAGACCTGATCATTGCAGAGGAAGATGCAGTGATTGAAGATGTTATGATCAAAAATGCAATCTCTGTCACCACAGATACAGACCAGGAAGAGGTTGCCCACTTGCTCAAAGAGATGGATCTCTTGGCGGTCCCTGTTGTGGACAAAGAAAACCGTTTGGTTGGTATCGTGACCATCGACGATGCGGTAGATATTTTGGAAGAAGAAGCCACAGAAGACCTGTTCCATCAAGCAGGTATTGTGGCAAGCAGAGAGGCAAGCAGAAGCGAGCTTCTAATCAGCGGTAGCGTATGGAAAATCTGGAAAGTGCGTCTGCCATTTTTGTTTATTACTCTGGTGGCAGGAATGCTTGCCGGCATGGTCATTGAGGGCTTTGAAGAGGTGCTGGAGTCCATCGCAGCAGTTGCAATCTTTATCCCGCTGATTATGGACATGGGCGGAAATGTAGGTACCCAATCCTCCACTGTCTTTGCCCGGGGCGTGGTACTGGGACATATCAATGTCAAGCAGTTCGCTAAGCACTTCACGAAAGAGATCGGCATCGGTTTTAGCCTTGGTCTCATCGTTGGGATCATCTCCGGCACAGTTGCAGCAGTATGGCAAGGTATGCCCATGCTTGGGCTTGCCGTTGGACTTGCTCTGGTAACCACAATGACACTGGCAGCACTTCTTGGCTTTTTGGTTCCATTCGTCCTTATCAAACTCGACATTGATCAAGCCGCAGGCTCTGCACCGATCATTACCTCAATCAAAGATATTGCAGGACTGCTCATCTATTTCATCAGTGTGAGCGTGTTCATGGGACTTATATAGTCCCCGCCCTTTGTAGGGGCGGCTAGTAGCCGCCCAAATGAGCAAACCCCATAAGATAGGAAAATCCCTATCCTATGGGGTTTTACTGATTGCCCATTACTTCCGCCATGCCTGATACAAAGCCAAAATCCGCCCAAACTTCCCGCCCCCGCGGGAGAGTTCGGCTAAGATTACCCGTTCAAGCCCGTCAAGCACCTGTTCCGTGGTTGCCGCATCTACGCCTCCGGCGGCATGTGCCACAAGCTGGTTGATCTCATCTCTTGTCATATCTGCCCACCTCCTGGATAAACTCTATGCAAGGTGGACAAGAGAGAGACTCATATAGGCGATTACCTTGAAAATCTTAGGGCGCTTTTCAAGGTAATCGCCTATAAAACTCGGATTGCATCTCCTGCTTGCACTGTGCCATCTGAGAGCACCCGCACAAAGATACCCTCTCGCGGCATGACACAATCGCCTACAGCCCGCCGAATCGCACAGCCTGTATCATGGCACTCTTTCCCGATTTGAGAAACTTCGCAAACCGCTCCGCCAATCTGCAAACCTGTCCCGATTGGGAGGGTGTACAGTTCGATTCCCTCGGTCAAAATATTCTCTGCAAATGCCCCCGCTGCAATATCCGGCAAGCGGTCATGCAAGGATGCCACACTTTCCGTGCTGAGCAAACTCACCTGCCGATGCCCGCTAGAGCCTGCATGGGCGTCCCCCTCGATGCCGTGTTCTGTACGAAGAACGCCCACATCAATCGGTGTCTTCATCTCACCTTTACGTGCGCTGATATGCACAGATACAACCCGCCCATGGGGACCTGCGCACTCGCTGGCAGTTTCGTTTAGGATATCCAGCCCATGGGCGAGGGATTCCAGCACAAACGATAGATTCTCCCGCGCTGCTCTGGGACTTCCGGGTAGATTTAAAATCACACTTTTTCCTCGAATCCCGCACACGGCGCGAGACAACATCGCCCTTGGTGTGATCTGCAAACTCTGCGCCCGCATCGCCTCTGTAATCCCCGGTGCCATGCGTGTGCAAACGGCGATTGTGGCTTCCGGCGTTACATCCCGCAGTGAGAACCCTGTCCCGCCGGTGGTGACGACGAGGGAAATGCCCGCGTCTGCCGCTTGGGTCAAAGCCGCCTCGATCAAGGCTTGCTCATCCGGCACAATCTCCTGTGCATGAACCGTATACCCTGCCTCACGCAGAAGCTCTGCTACAGCAGGTCCGCTTTCGTCCGCCCGCAGTCCGGCAGAGCATTTGTCGCTCACTGTGATTACAACTGCTGTCCGCATCAGATATCCCTCCGATAATCGCCGGATTTTCCACCGATCTTCTCCACAAGGAGCACATCGCTGATGATCATGTCTTTTTGTACAGCTTTACACATGTCATAAATGGTCAAAGCCGCCGTTGTAGCAGCTGTGAGGGCTTCCATCTCCACGCCTGTCACATAGCTGGTGGAAACAGTCGCTGTCACTGCGATTGCCGGGGGCGATTCTTCGATGGTAAATGCAATGTCCACCCCGCTTAGCGGGATGGGATGACACATGGGGATCAGTTCCCATGTTCGCTTCGCCGCACCAATCCCGGCGACTTGCGCCACGGCAAGGACATCCCCTTTTCCAATCGCGCCCGCTTGGATGAGTCCAAGGGTTTCTCGATTCATAGAAATCCGCGCCATGGCAACCGCCCGGCGAATTGTTGGGTTCTTTTCTGAGACGTCTACCATCTGCGCTCGTCCAGATTTGTTAAAATGTGTCAGTTCCATCTGAAATCCTCCAATCTATAAACTATAAGGACGCATTGCGTTCGCCCATTTCCACCGTCAGCGCACACCGTACGCCCTTACACAAACAGTAAACCACCCTCGCCCAGCGAAAGCAGATCATCTTGCGAGACCCGTACCCCCGCAAATACACGCGGGAGAATCAAGTCGAGAGAAGTTATTTTATGATGCATCGCAGCCCCCGGCACGCCGATGAGGGTAGCATCCCCCAAATAAGCAAGCATGAGCATATTCCCCGGCTGTACAGGCACACCCTGTGCAATGACGGTAGCCCCTGTCTGCCGAATTGCCCTTGGAGTCACATCATCTGGGTCTACACTCATGCCTCCGGTAAAGAGCAGAAGATCTGCACCCAAGTCAAGGAATCTCTGCGCGGTGGAAACAATCGCCGCTGCGTCATCCGAGCATTTTTTAATGCCCAGCATTTTTCCGCCGTATTGCGCCGCTTTTTCACGCAAAATCGGCTCAAAGCGATCAGGGATGCGCCCTTGGGCAACCTCGCTGCCTGTAATAATACAAGCAAGGTTCAGCGGCAAGAAAGGCAGTACCTTTAAAATGCCGCTCCCAAGCGCCTCCACCTTCGCCGCATGTTCCCGATCTGTGACCAAAGGCACAATCCGAACCCCGGCAACTTGCTCTCCTGCTGTCACCCGCGTCAGACTCGGGCGCGTCGCCGCTGTGAAATCCGGTATACGATTCAAAGCGAGAAGCCGTTTTGAATCCACCACGAAGAGACCATCCTGTGCCGCGGTCAGCGTATATCTCCCCTCTCGCGGTGCACCGTATGAGATGCCGGATCCTGCTAAAGCAACTGCGCCCACAAGTCCTGCGTCTTCCTCATGCACCTGGTCTGGGGAAAGCTCTCCCACAAAGACATGCGACTTTCCCATATCCAATAACAGCGGGATGTCCGCCGCTTGCACCACATGTCCCCGCGCAAACTGTACGCCTTTAAAGCCATCTGCCCGAATGGCAGTCATATCATGGAACAGTGTCTCGCCGATGGCATCGTGCACTGAAACCCGCTTCAATGGAGACACCTCCCTGTGTTCTGTATCACTTACACAATAGCAGAAATGGCAGGATAAATCAAGGAAAGTGACGCAAGGATCAGGGCAAACGCATACGAAATCAAGCTAGCCCGATGATTTTCAGAGCATAGGAGAAATCATAGGCACATTTTAAACGTTTGGCACGCATGCTGTGGTTGGAATCAGAGTCTTTCTTCATAAG
>Ga0123355_10004483_pt1 | contig 20315 bp, 15 predicted proteins | sample TergutEmb28metaG_3_FD_89872 | JGI IMG/M metagenome (GOLD analysis project Ga0123355, IMG submission 89872) | Embiratermes neotenicus P1 segment gut microbial communities from Petit-Saut dam, French Guiana - Emb289 P1 | ecosystem: Host-associated > Arthropoda: Insects > Digestive system > Gut ...
CAGACGATACAAAATGCAGCCGCCAATCGGGATTCATCCCTGCTATAGCGGATTGCAGGCGACAGGGCACCGCTAACTCCCCAACTAGTGCGGCCTTGTCCAGAGCCGAGGCGGCTCGTGGGTCTTATTGTACTATAATTTTGCGATCAACGCAAGGGGGAGCTTGTGGTTTGGGGTGTACAAATTTTGAGATTGTGGTATATTGGGTGTGATAATGGGGGTTGCGGCCCTGTTGGAAAGGATACGCCTCAAAACATGGACAACCTATCAACTCTATTGCAAACAAAATACGGCATCACTCCAGACGCCATATTCCCCGCCACAGGCGGATTCTCCACAAAAGCGGCATATCGTGTTACAGGCGCAGGCGGCGTGGACTATTTTGTGAAGGTCTACGATAACGCCCTGCCCACCACCCGGTGTTTCGTCCAGCGAATTGATCTGTATATGCCCGTGCTGGATTGGCTGTCAAACACATCCGCCCTGAGCGGACGTGTGCTCACGCCTGTTCCGGCCCAGGATGGTACATATAAAGCTGAGAGCGACGGCGATATGTACGTCGTGTTTTTATTCGTCCGGGGCGACGTGCCGGGTATAGAGGGCGTCACGTATCAGCAGACGGCGGAGGTGGCTGAACTGCTTGCCGCTCTGCATGAAACCGGTGACATGATCCCCTTTGAAACCCTCGGACTTGCCGAAGATATATCCCTGCCTTTTTGCAATCAACTCATCCGATACCTGAGCAAGGCGCATATGAAACAGGACGCACTTTTTGAACTCGTCTCCCCGCATACCGATATGCTCATGGGGGCGGCCCACGAAGCGCTGCGTTTGCGGGATACAATTCGGATTGGATACGCCCCCCTCGTACTGTGCCACGGAGACGCCCACGGCGGCAATTTAATCCAAAGCAATCACCTCGTCCTGGCAGACTGGGAAGATCTCCGCTGGGCGCCCGCCGAGGCCGACCTCTTCATCCACGCCTGGCATCCCCACGGCGACGCACTATTGGAGGCATATTCCACCGCACGGCGGGGGTATCGGATCAACCGGGATTTGCTCTATTTTTATACCCTGCGCCGCCGGATTGAAGACATCTGGGTCGATATCCAGCGCCTAACCGAGGAGTCTCCGGATGAAATTGAGGGCGGCAAGTTGCTTGACTGGATACGGACTGGTATTGATGAGGTTGGCCATTTAACTGAATACATAGACAAAAGGAAATAGCCGCCAGCAAGCGGCTATTCCTTTTGGTCACTTTTTTGTATGTTTTCTAGCGTTACAGTTGCGCCAATGCAGCAAACCCATCTTTTAGAGACCCATACACGCTCTGATATAACTTGTAATACGGCGTATAGGCCGCCCCATTCTCCGGATTCGGCAGTTGGGCCGGATTAAACCGTAGAATCTGCCTGCAGGCCGCCGGGACGCTCTCATAGAGCCCGGTTCCCACGCCGGCCAGGATGGCGACGCCTAATGCGGGCCCCTCCCCGCCCTGTTCCGTCACCACGGGACAGTTGTAGTTATCCGCCAGCATCTGCCGCCAGAGGGGGCTTTTCCCGCCGCCGCCGGTGGCCAGCATTTCAGTGAACGTGACACCCATCCCCCGTAGAATATCCAGGCAATCTCTCTGGGAGTAGACCACGCCCTCCAACACGGCACGGAGCATATCCCGCCGGGTATGCATCCCGGAGAGGCCGAAGAACACGCCTCGGGCGTTAGCATCCAAGAGCGGGCTGCGCTCCCCCATGAGATAGGGCAAGAACAGGAGCCGATTGGCCCCGATGGGTACATGGGCCGCCTGAACCGTCATTAACTCATAGGGATCCACTTCCATATCTCCGGCGACTTGCATTTCTGGGCCGTAGAAGTTGTTGCGGAACCACTGGAGGCTCCCGCCTGCGGCCAGGGTACAGCTCATCACCGTCCACGCCCCGGGGACTGCGGCGCAGAAGGTGTGCACCCGGCCCTTTGGATCAATGGTCGCCGTCTCGGAGTGGGCGAAGATGACGCCGGATGTGCCAATGGTGGTAAAGGCTCTCCCCGTCTCCACCACGCCTGTGCCCACGGCAGCGGCGGCGTTGTCCCCCGCCCCGCCCACGACGGGCGTACCGGCGGCAAGTCCTGTAGAGGCCGCCACTTCCGACGTAATCCCCCCGGTGACTGCCGTGGACTCGTGGAGGTCGGCCAGGAGGGCCGGATCAATCTCTAAAATTGATAAAATCTCCTCGCTCCAACAGCGGTTGGGGACGTCCATGAGATTCATCCCCGACGCATCGGAGACCTCTGTGGCAAAAACTCCGGTCAGCTTATAGCGAATATAGTCCTTGGGAAGCAGAATATGGCGGCATTTTGCGTATATCTCCGGCTCATATTCCCGTACCCATAGAATTTTCGATGCGGTAAATCCGGGCAGCGCCGGATTGGCGGTGATTGCCATGAGCCGTTCCGCCCCCACCCGCCGGGTAATCTCCTCGCATTGTTTGGTGGTGCGCCCGTCGCACCAGATAATAGAGTTGCGCAGAACCTCACCAGCGGCGTCCAGCATGACGAGCCCGTGCATCTGCCCGGACAGGCCGATCCCGGCGATATTGCCCGCCGGCACGCCGCTCTCCCGGATCACCCCTCGGAGGGTGGATACCACCGCATCCCACCAGTGGGCCGGATCCTGCTCCGCCCAGCCGTTTTGGGGCTGATACATGGGGTACTCCGCCGTCTGAGATGCCAAGGGGATTCCAGTTTCGTCAAATAGGACGGTTTTTGTCCCCGAGGTGCCAATGTCAATTCCAACAATATAATGCATGTCTATGCCTCCTATTTCAATCTACGCCGCACTTCTTCTGTTTTTGGAGATCACATCGAAGGCGACGGCAGCCAGGAGAACCAGGCCGTTGATCACACGTTGTAGATTCTGATCTGCGCCCAATAAGGACATACCCATGTTCAACACGCCCATGAATATGGCACCGATCACCGCTCCGCTGATTTTACCCACGCCGCCATAGGCGGCCGCACCGCCGATAAAACAGGCGGCGATGGCGTCCAGCTCAAAGCCCATGCCGGCCTGTGTGGAGGCTTGATTGAACCGGGCCACTACAACCAGGGCCGCAATACTGGCCAAAAAGCCGTTATTGGCATAGGCGAAAAATAGAATCCGCTTCGTATTGATCCCGGAGAACCGTGCGGCTTTGGCATTGCCGCCCATGGCGTATAAATGTCTGCCCCACACGGTATTTTGCGTAAAATAGTTGTAGACGAGAAAGAGCAGGCCCAGCAAAATCAATACAGCCGGAATCCCGTTATGCTGCCCCAAGCGGTAGAACAAGAATAAAATACCGGCACACAGCAGAACAGGCGATACGAGCTCTGACGGGCGCACGGTATAGCCCTTGCGCTTCCTCTGGAGATAAGAGACAAGTTTGACACATAAAATCACCAGGCTCAGGGCAATGCCCACCACTAAGGTGGAGATAAACACCAGTTCAGAGGTCACCTCCGGCAGCCAGTGGGCGGGCAGAAAGCTGTTGAACAGATTCCTGTACTCCACGGGAAATGGGCCGATATTCTGGCTGTTCATTAAAATCAGGGCGAGCCCCCGGAAGGTGAGCATACCCGACAGGGTGACAATAAACGCCGGGATTCTCACATATGCGATCCAAAAGCCCTGCCATGCGCCGATGAGAATGCCGATCAGCAGGCACAGCAAGATAGACAGAAAGGGGTTTAAGCCCCACTCTACAATCAGTGTCCCGGCGATGGCGCCCACCAAGATCACAATGCCGCCCACCGCCAGATCAATATTGCCTCCCGATATAATGCACAAAAGCATTCCGATGGCCAGAATCACCACGTATCCGTTTTGGCCGATGAGGTTTGTCAGGTTTTGTGCGCTAAATAGCGATCCCCGCCCCGCCTGAACCAACAACACTTCAAATACCAGCATTGTAATCAGCAGCACCACCAGCAAGGCGTGTTTTTTCAGCGCATCCTTTGCATAGTTGACCATATGGTCTCGCCTCCCCTATTTTCTCACTGTATCATTTCTCTCTCCGGGTCGATGCCTGGAGGATCATCATCATAATGGCCTCCTGGCTTGCCTCTTCACGGGTCAGCTCGCCGACGATCTTCCCTTCGTTCATCACATAGATCCGATCACACATGCCCAAGAGTTCCGGCATGTCACTGGAGATCATCAGCACGGATTTCCCCTGATCGATCAAATCGTTTACCATTGTGTAGATCTCATATTTTGCGCCTACATCTATGCCCCGGGTGGGCTCGTCTAAAATCAGAATATCCGGCTCGGCGAACATCCATTTGGCCAGGAGCACCTTTTGTTGGTTGCCGCCGGAGAGGTTGCCAACTTCCTGTTCAATACTGGAACATCTGACGCCGAAATCCTTGGCGTATTCCCCTGCGTGGCTGCGCTCTACGTCTTTATCGATCACGCTCCCCAGTTGGGCCACCCGCTTTGTGTTCGCCAGGGTAATATTTTCTCGTATGACATTGGAGAGTACCAGTCCCAAGCTCTTTCTGTCCTCGGTAACGTAGGCAAGTTTATTTTGAATGGCTTCTTTTATACTTTTCAATTCCACACGTTGGCCATTGATATAAAATTCACCGGAGATGTCAGCCCCGTAGCTCTTGCCGAATATGCTCATGGCCAGTTCCGTACGGCCGGCGCCCATGAGCCCGCTAATCCCCACAACTTCGCCCCGGCGCACGGTGAGGTTTACATCGTCACAGATTTTGCGGTGCCGATATTGCGGGTGGTGTACCGTCCAGTTCTTCACCTCAAGACAGATATCGCCAATGGGGCGCACATCCCGCTTGGGATAGTAATCGTTCAACTCACGCCCCACCATGCCCTGGGCAATCCGGCGCTCATTGATGTCGTCAACCCCTTTTACCAGGGTCTCCACAACGCCGCCATCCCGGATGATGGTGATTTTATCCGCCACCTGCTCGACCTCGTGGAGCTTATGAGAAATCAGAATACAGGTCATGCCTTCCTCTTTTAAAGAGCGTAATAGCTTTAACAGATTTTGCGAATCCTCTTCGTTAAGAGACGCCGTCGGCTCGTCTAAGATCAACAGCCGCACATTTTTCGCAAAGGCCTTTGCAATCTCCACCAACTGCTGCTTGCCCACGCCAATATCCTGGATCAAAGTGCGGGGGGATTCTTTCAGCCCTACAACTTCCAGAAATGTTTCGGCCTGTTGATACGTCTCGCTCCAATCAATGCGCATACTGTTGCCGCACTCGTTCCCCAGAAACATATTTTCGCCGATGCTCATATACGGGTTTAATGCGAGCTCCTGGTGGATGATAACAATCCCCTTGCGCTCGCTGTCTTTGATCTTGGTAAACCGGCATTCCTCACCATCGTATATAATGTTACCGTCGTAACTGCCGTAGGGATACATCCCGCTCAGTACGTTCATAAGCGTAGACTTCCCCGCACCGTTCTCGCCGCACAGGCCGTGGATGGTGCCTGGGTAAACTTCTAAACTCACATCGTCCAGTGCCGTTACACCGGGGAATTTTTTTGTGATGTGTTCCATTCTCAATAAAGGGCTGTCCATGGGCAGTTCTCCTTGTAAAACAGCATAGTACTACACTATAAAGTACCGGAGTGGAGGGGATCGGAGAAATCCACTCCACTCCGGCGGTTCAAGCTATGTGTTTGGATTTAAAAAGCAAGAAATACGATCTGGCTTTTAGTTGTAAATTTGCTCTTCTGTGTAATAACCTGAATCAACGAGCAACTCTCTGTAGTTTTCAATGGTTCCCACCACGGGCACGCTCAAAAACGTGGGGATAATGCCGGTGCCGTTGTCATAGTTCTCTCTGTCATTGATAGGCGGCTCATTGCCTTCCATGATGGCGATGACCATTTCCACCACGTTTGCAGCCAGGGTGCGGGTATCTTTAAAGACTGACATGGCCTGCAGGCCCGCCACCATGTTCCGCACGGAGATGATGTCACAGTCCTGACCAGTGATGATGGGCATATTCTCCGCAGTGAAACCGGCATTTACCAGTGCGTTGGTGACACCCTGGGCCGTAGAGTCGTTAGAGCACATGACCGCATGGAGCTGTTGGCCTGTGGGGCTGTAATTGTTCATGCTGATGAGGTTCTCCATCCGGGCCTGGGCGGCCTCTGTAGACCAGCCTGGGGTGGCCACTTGAAGGATATCCGTCTGACCGGACAGGGCCACCAGCGTACCGTCATCCAAATACTGTTCCAGGATGCTCATGGCACCGGGGAAGAAGAAATTGATGTTGTTGTCGCCGGGGTCGCCGGTGAAGAACTCAATATAGAACGGGCCGGGCTGATTCGGCAGATCCAGGGCTTCCTCAATGAAGCGGCCCTGCATTTCACCTACGAGGAAATTGTCAAACGTCGCATAATATGTAACCGCCGTAGTATTCATAATCAAACGGTCATATGCGATAACGGGAATGCCCGCCTCTTCCGCTGTGGCCAGTACTTCTGTCAGGGAGTCGCCGTCAATGGCTGCGATAATCAGTACATCTACGCCGCTGGCGATCATGTTCTCGATTTGGGCCACTTGGACGGGCACTTCGTTTTCGCCGCCGAATTGGAGATCGACCTCGAAACCCGCCTCTTCCAGCAGTCTCTGTAAGTTTTCGCCGTCTTGATTCCAGCGCTGCAAGCTGCGGGTGGGCATAGAGACACCGATCCGGCCGCCGCCGTCTGCCTCACTCCCGCCGCCACCTGCGCCACATGCCGCCAAACCGACCACAAGCAAAATCGCCAACATGACTGCTACCACAGGTCTAACATACTTCTTTTTCATCTGGAAAATACTCCTCTCTAAACTTAAAAAATATGATCTGTGCAGAACAAACCGTGTGGTCGTGCTCGTGCACTTTTCTTATAGAGCATAATCTAAATCCTATTATTTGTCAACTCATTTTATGCGCAAAAGCAGGGTCTATTTTTGTACACATCTCCCAAGCACACCCCTGATTCATCACATATTCTCCCTGATTTTGATCTCAATCTTCGTGTGAAATCGTTCCGTCTCCGGCTGGATGGCCATCCCTACATAGTCCAATAGAATATCCAGGGGCTTTGCGCCCTGGGTAAATGGCTGCTGGGTGATGGTCGCCGCAATGACGCCTTGTTCTACCAATTCCCGGGTGGTCTGGGGCAGGTCGTAGCTGATAATCTTGAGCTTACCCAGGTGGCCCATGTCCTCCACCGCCCGGCACGCCCCCGGCACGCCGGCGCCGGCCAAGAGCAGGGCGTCGATTTCCGGATGGGTCTGCAGTAGGGCTTGAGTCACGGCAAAGCTCTCCGTATCGTCGTCATTGTTGACGGCGTTGCCCACGATATGTATACCGGGGTAAGATGCCTGTATCTGTTGTTGAAATCCGGCAACCCGTTCGGTGTGACAGTCTACCAGCGGGTTACCGATGATGATGCCCACATTGGCAGCGCCCCCTGTGGCCAGATTCATCAATCCCGCCGCAGTGCAGCCGCTTTTGAAATAATCGCTCCCCACATAGGCCAGCCGACCGCTGTCGGGGATATCGCTGTTGACGGTGACCACCGGGAGCCCTGTCTCTGTCAGTTCCCGGATCCGGGCCACTACTGACGGGTGATTGATGGGGGTTATGGCCAGGCCGTCGATCCCCTGGTTGACCAGTTCGTCAATCAGGGCAACTTGCAAATTGGGATTGTCGATTTGGGCAGAGCGAATTTCCACGGTCACGCCGTATTCCAGTAACTCTGTGGCACGGCTCTCAATCCCGCGTACCACATCGAGGAAGAATGGGTTGGAAGTAGCGCCGGAGAAAAGGATATATCCAAATCGGAGGTGTTTTTTCCACACGGCCAACGTCTTCCCCGCCCGGTTGGGGAAATAGTTGAGGGAATCGGCAATGCTCCGCACCCGCTCCGCCGTTTCCTGTTTGACAGCCCCCCGGTTATTGAGCACCCGATCCACAGTTCCTCGTGAGACACCTGCTAGTTTTGCAATTTCCTTAATGGTCGTCAATGATGGTTCCCCCGCTGTGTTTTGGTGTGCTTTATTTTATTTGAAAATAGCTGTTGCGTCAAGATGTAATATTGTGGTACTATTGCGGAGGTGAATCGCAAGCAGGGACGGATTGCCATCCGCCCCCTATAAAATAGAGACATGGAGGACACACACATGTACAACGCAAAATTCTGGGACAACCTCCCCGACGGACGGTCAGCCGATCTCATCACCCTGACGAGCCCCGCCGGGGCGGTGGCGGAGATATCCAACTTCGGGGGGATCATCCGCTCCCTTACCATTCCCCTGGCCGACGGCGCCCGCCGTCAAGTGGTGCTGGGGTACGATACCCCGGCGGAGTACGCCGCAGGCACTTTTTTTATCGGCATGACCATTGGTCCCTACGCCAACCGGATCAAGGACGCACGGTTCACCCTGGACGGCGTGGACTATTCCCTAGAGAAAAATGAGGGTGAAAACAATCTCCACGGCGGATTTTCCGGCTGGCATACGGTGGTATTTGACTACGCCCAAGACGGAGATGCCCTGGTGCTCACATACCGCAGTCCAGACGGCGAAGGCGGCTATCCCGGCAACGTGGATGTCACTGTCCGGTTCTTCTGGCAAGACCCCATGACCCTCGGTGTCACCTACCGGGCCGAGACGGATCGCCCCACAGTACTCAATATGACCCAGCACAGCTATTTCAACCTGGGATCGGAAGATACGATTCTCTCCCACACACTCCAGCTCCGGGCGGATGGATATACGCCTGTAGATGACGCCTCTCTCCCCACAGGGGAGATCGCCCCCGTTGCGGAGACAGACTTTGACTTCCGCACTATGCGCCCCATCGCCCAGCACTACGATCACAACTTCGCCCTGACTGACGCCGCCGGCCCCGCCGCCACCCTGGCGGCGCCGGATGGAAAACTCATCATGGATGTGTGCTCCGATAAGCCGGGGATTCAGCTCTACACCGGGTCTTTCCTCAAGGATTCTTTCGTCCAATACGGCGGCCTCTGCCTGGAGACCCAGCACTTCCCCGACTCCCCCAACATCCCGGCGTTCCCCTCGTCCGTGATACGGCCCGGAGAGATCTATTTGTCCACTACGACGTTTGGGTTTCGCACGCCGTAGGATAAGAGTGTTCTAAATTTTTCACATGGGAACCCCCATAAGTCAGGGCTGAAATTACCCTGTCTTATGGGGGTTTACTTATATAGAGCCACAGATTCTTCTCCCGTCAGACGTGCCAGATCTCCTTGGCGTATCGCCGGATCACCTCGTCACTGGCGAATCCGCCGGAGTGGGCAATGTTCATGGCCGCCATTTGCGACCACTGATCTGTATCCCGGTAGAGCAGATCGGCCCGTTTTTGGGCGTCCGCATAGGAGTCAAAGTCCAACAGGACGAGAAAGGGGTCATTTTGCCCGGTGAGGGAGTCGTAGATATGGGGAAAGGCCAGGCCCCCCGTTTTGCTCTGGCTGTTAATCAAATCGTAGACGATCCGCCCCAGGCGGGGGTGATTATTGAGAAATACTCTGCTGTTGTAGGTTCCGCTTTTTTGAAGTTCCAGCACTTCAGGCACCGTGAGGCCGAAGTCAATGTAATTCCCCGCCCCTACTGCGTCGAAAATCTCAATATTGGCCCCGTCGTGGGTGCCGATGGTCACGGCGCCGTTCATCATAAACTTCATGTTCCCCGTGCCGGAGGCCTCCATCCCCGCCGTGGAAATCTGCTCACTCAAATCCGCCGCCGGAAAAATGGACTCGGCCAGGGAGACCCGGTAGTTCTCTAAAAAGATGACTTTGATCTTATCCCCCACGTTGGGATCGTTGTTGACTTTGTCCGCCACCACGGAGGTGAGCTTGATAATCTCTTTGGCGAAGTGATAGCTGGGCGCCGCCTTCCCCGCCAGGATAAACGTCCGGGGAACCATGTCCAGATTCGGATTGTCTTGGATTTCATAATACAAATCCATGATGTAGAGTAAAAGGAGCAATTGGCGCTTATACGCATGAATTCGCTTGACCTGGATGTCAAAAATCGACCGGGGATTGACGGTGATCCCGTTGCTGTTCAGGATCAGTTTTGCCAGCCGGGCCTTGTTCTCGCCTTTGATCTCCCGGAGTTTTGCCAGAAATGCCTTGTCCCGGACGGCCCCCGTCTCATCCAGCCGGGCCAGCCGCAACGGCTCTCTGACCCAGTCCGGGCCGATGGTGTCGGAAATCAATTTTGATAAGCTGGGGTTTCCCTTTTGTACCCATCGTCTATGGGCGATACCGTTGGTCTGGTTGCGAAACCGCTCCGGGAATACGGCGTAGAAATCGGAAAATAACTGGCTTTTTAAGAGTTCGCTATGCACTTTCGCCACGCCGTTGGTGGCATGGCTCCCCACAATGGCGAGATAGGCCATGGATATCTCCCCACGGGACACGATGGCCATGGTTGCGATCTTGTCCAGATCCCCGTCCAGCTTCTCCCAGAGCAGACTGCAAAACCGCTCGTTGATCTCCCGGACGATCATGTATATCCGGGGGAGCAGTTTGGAGAATAAGTCCTCCGGCCAGCGCTCTAATGCCTCCGGCAGCAGGGTGTGGTTGGTATAGGAGATAGTCCGTACAGTCAAATCCCACGCCTCGTCCCAGCCCAGGTGTTCCTCGTCCATTAAAATCCGCATAAGCTCCGGGATGGCCAGGGCGGGATGGGTGTCGTTGATGTGGATGGCCACATAGTCCGGCAGGGTGCGGATATCCCCGTAGTGCCGCTTGAAATGGCTGATGATCCCCTGTACCCCGGCGGATACGAAGAAATACTGCTGCTTCAATCGGAGCAGGCGGTTCTCATAGTTGGAGTCGTCGGGATAGAGGACTTCAGAGATGGCCTCCGCCGCATATTTCCGGGACACGGCGTTAATATAGTCCCCACTGGAGAAGGAGCCGAAATCGAACTGGTGGGTGGATTCCGCACTCCACAGCCGGAGGGTGTTCACGTCTCCCCCGTCGTGCCCCGCCATGGGGACGTCGTAGGGCATGGCGATGACCGGCTCAAAGTGCTCGTGGTGGAAATAGTGCCGCCCGGCGGCGGTCTCCTCCCGGATAGTACCGAAATATTTGACCAATACCGCCTTATCCGGCCGCTTGACCTCCCAGACTGCCTCGGTGCGGAGCCAGTTGTCCGGCAACTCCACCTGGTGGCCGTCGATAATCTTCTGCTCAAACAGCCCGTATTTGTATCTGATACTGCACCCGTGGCCGGGGATTTTTAAAAAGGCCAAAGAATCCATAAAGCAGGCCGCCAATCTCCCCAATCCGCCGTTGCCCAGGCCCGGGTCCAACTCTACGCCGCAGATGGCGTCCAGGTCGAATCCGAAGCTTTTTAGCGTCTCTTGGCAGACGTCTTTTAGCCCCAGGGCCATGATGTTGTTCTCCAGCATTTTGCCCAACAGAAATTCCAGGGAGAAGTAATACACCTGCTTTTTCTTGTTTTTATCATTGGCACGGCTGGTCTGCACCCACCGTTTCATAATCTGATCTCGGATCAGATAGGACAGGGCAATATAACAGTCCTCCGCCGAGGCCTCCTCCACGGAGACCCCCCGTGCGACCTCTAGCTTTTCGAGGAAGAGCAGGGAGAATACGTTTTTGTCTTGTAGGTTCATATATGTGGGTTCCTTTCGTGGGGTGTGCGGTTTTGTATGGTGTTTAATCTCTAGGATTTTTCTCTAGCCAAACACTCAATGCTTTGTTTAACTTTAGTAAAACAACAATGAATAGCACAAACGCAGAGATGCCGCCTAAGATAAGAATCAAGTTTATTATTTGAATCGCTCCTGTTTGCAACATATCAGCTACCTCCATAATGAATTTCTCTGTAGGGGCGGCTACCAGCCGCCCGTGGTCGAATACAGACAGCAGTCCAACATACGGGCGGCAGGTTACCGTCCCTACGGCTGCACCCCAAACACAGCCAACTCCCCCGCTTTGACAACCAACCGATCCACAGGCTCACCGCCCAGCAGATCGTAATCAAACCCCGTCACCGCAAGTGTGGCGTCGCTATCCGACACGTTCACCGCAACGAGAATCTGTCCGCTCCCCTGGCCTCGGGAGAAGGCGAATACGCCGTTTCGGGCCTGTTTGAGCTCGTACCGCCCATCCCCCAACGCCGGGTGATCCCGGCGGAGTTTGGCGAGATTCGCATACCATGCGATCAGATCGTGATCTTCCTCGCCCCAGGGGTAGCAGTAGCGGCAGAAGGGATCGTCACCGCCCTCCATGCCGGCCTCGTCGCCGTAGTAGAGGCAGGGGGTGCCGGGCAGGGTGTATTGGAGAAGAGAGGCTTGCTTTAGCTTTCGCTTTGCCGTCTGGAGTTGGGCCTCATCCAGCTTGTAATGCGCCATTTCTTCTTTTGTCTGGGGCAGATGCGCTCCGCCCAGGACGGTCAATATCCGCATGGTGTCATGGGAACCAAGAACGTTCATCAGCCCGTGGAGCACATGCTCCGGATAGTTCTGGCAGAGCATATCCATCACCCCCGCCAGTTGGGCCGTATCCCCGTGCTTTACATAGGCGATGATGGCATTTTTCAGGGGATAGTTGGTCACGCTGTCCAACTGGCCGCCGAGGAAATACCGCCGCCGGACGCCGTAGGCGATCTTATTGGACGCATCCTCCCAGACCTCCCCGGCGATGAACGTATCCGGGTTCTCCCGCCGCATGGCGGCGCAGAGGGGGTCGAGAAACGCATCCGGCAGCTCGTCCACCACGTCCAGCCGCCAGCCGGAGACACCCTGTTTCGTCCAGTGGGCGATTACCCCGTCCGGGCCGCAAATATAATCAATATAGGCCGGATTCTGTTCGTTGACGGCGGGGAGGAGTGCAATCCCCCACCAGGAATCGTATTTGTCCGGCCATTCCTGGAAATGGAACCAGTCAAAATAGGGCGACTCCCGGCTCTGATAGGCCCCGACGGCGTCATAGTTGCCGTATCGGTTGAAATACCGGCTGTCCACGCCCACGTGGTTAAACACGCCGTCTAATACGATACGAATCCCCCGCTCTTTTGCGGCGGCACAGAGGCGGGCAAAGGCCGCATCACCGCCGAAGGCGGGGTCGATGGCCATATAATCCCCCGTGTCGTACTTGTGGTTGGACGCCGCATCAAAGACCGGGCTCAAATAGATACAGGTCACGCCCAGTTCCGTGAGATAGGGCAGTTTTTCGACGACCCCGTCCAGGTCGCCGCCGAAGAAGTCGTTGTTGTGGACAATCCCCTGTTCATCGGGCCGAAAGGTGGGACAACCGCCCCAATCCGCCCGATAGATTGCACCGGGCCGCAGGGCATAGGGCCGGCCACTGCGGCGGAAACGATCTACAAAAATATGATAGATCACCCCGCCCCGGATCCAGTCTTGGACAGGCCCGGTATCCCCGTGGGCCGTGATCTGAAACGCATTATCCGCCCCATTCTCCGGGACGGAAAAATAGGCGTCGTGATCGGTCTGGATTAGAAAGTGATACCAGTACAGGCCGGGCGATTCGATTTGAAGTGCGCACCCGTAGATATCATAGCCCCCTGCCACACCTTGAAATTCCATGGCGGTCTTTTGTATCTCGCCGCCGTCTATTTGCCAGCAGACCCATGCGCCGTGGGCCGCTCCACGCCGGAGCTTTATGTTCAACTGTAGACCGCCGGGGGCACTAAGCGCACCCCCCGGCGATCTGAAATAGGTATCGTGCGGATCAAATATATACATACTGTCAACGCTCCTGCAGTTGCGCATAGAGTTCCCCGTAGGCCCGTGCGGAGTTGTCCCAGCTAAAATCACTCTGCATGGCCTGATGGATCAGATTTTTCCAATCGTCCTCGTGATATTTATACAAATTCAACGCTTGGACGATAGTGTCCAGAAGCAGATCGGCGTTGTATTCCTCGAATAGAAATCCGTTGCCGTCGCCGGCACGGCAGTCCCGGATGGTGTCGCCTAATCCCCCGGTCTTACGGACAATGGGAATCGCACCGTAGCGGCAGGCGATCATCTGTACCAGTCCGCAGGGCTCGCTTTTCGACGGCATGAGGATCACGTCCGCCCCTCCGTAGAGCATGGCGGCCAGTTCCGGGTTGAATACGATATTTACCCCCACCTTATCTGGATGGGAAGCCGCCTTTTCGGAAAAGAACAGCTCATAGGCGTGATCCCCCGTACCCAGGAGCACAAACTGGACATCCAGCCCCAGCAGATCGTCCATGATATAGGTAACCAGGTCAATCCCCTTATGGGACACCAGGCGGGAGACCAGGCCGATCACCATCTTACACGGCGCTTTGGGCAGACCGAATAGGGTCTGGAGCTTCATCTTGTTGGCGACCCGATCCTCCAACGTCTCCACTGTGTACTGTTTCGCCAAAAACGGATCCGTCTCGGGATTATAGGCCCCGTAGTCGATGCCGTTGATAATCCCAGAGAGCTTCCCGGCGTTCTCCCGCAAAATGGCATCCAGGCCATACCCGCCTCCGCTCTGGATTTCCTCCGCATAAGAGGGGCTGACCGTGGTGAGCCGGTCGGCGCATACGATAGCGCCCTTGACCAGGTTGATACACCCGTTGTACTCCACAATCCCGGCCTCATCCGCCTGCAGCTCAAATACATCCTCCAGGGTATTCCACGCAAACTGACCCTGGTACTCTAAATTATGGATGGTAAATACAGACCTCATGTCGGCGCACTCGTCTGCGAGATGGGTTTTCATGTAGATGGGTACCAAGGCCGTCTGCCAGTCGTGGGCATGGATAATATCCGGGGTAAATCCTGTGAGTTCCATCACTGCAAATACGGCTTTTGAGAAGAATGCAAACCGCTCCCCGTCGTCAAAATAGCCATAGGTTCGGGGGCGGTCAAAGTAGTCCCGGTTGTCCACGAAATAGTATGTAACGGCGCCGTGTTTCCGCTCATATACGCCGCAGTACTGATTGCGCCAAGCCAATTTCACCGTGGTCTCGCCCAGAAACGTCATATCCGGCTCGTATTGGGTGCGAAATTCGGCGTAGAGGGGCATCACCACCCGGATATCATAGCCCGGATCAAGTCCCGCCAAAGCGCCTGTGAGCGCCCCCGCCACCTGGCCCATGCCCCCTGTGGCGAGAAACGGAACCGCCTCGGAGACGGCAAATAGGATCTTTTGTCCGCTTTTGCGATTACTCATTATATCCACCCCCATGATTAGATTACCCGCTCCCGGGCAAGATGCACCGGGTATGTACTCGCACCGATCAACTTGCGGTCCTGAGAGATAATGACGGAGCGATCCGTGGTAATCCACCCCAACTCCGCATTTTTTTCCACCACGGTGCCGCCCTGTAAGATACAATTTTTCACCACCGCACCGGGGCGAATCAGCACATTTCTGCAGATTACGCTGTTGACCACAGTCCCCTCAATCTGGCAGCCATCGGCGATAATGGAGTTTGTGATCTCCGCCGACTGGCCGTATTTCGTGGGCAAGGTATCCCGGCGGCTGGTGAATATGCGCCGATTTTCAAAATGGAACAGGGCGTTTCGCTTTTCGCTGTCCAGCATCTCCATATTGTGTTTAAAAAACGTCTCCACGGAGCAGATTTGCGCCGAATAGCCCTTGAACTCATAGGCGATGACCCGCAGACGAGATAGCGCCCCCGCCAGAAGCGTCCTGGAAAACCGGAGCATCCCGCAGTTTTTCTCCCCGGCCACCAGTTGCAGAAATATCTTTTTCTGCATAATATACGCACCCAGAGACACGTTGCAGCCCTCCGCCGCATGGGCATCTGATGCCAGACCGATGCCAACGACCCGCTCACCGTTTAATATGTCAAATGCCACGGTATTTTCGCAACTGTCGGGATCCACCTGCTTTTTGGCGTAGATGGCCGTCACGTCCGCCCCGCTGGTTCTGTGGGCCTCCATGGCACGGCGGTAGTCCATGTTGTAGATCATACTGCTGTCCACCAGGACAATATACTCTGTTCTCGCCGTAGAGAGATACTGCACCGCCCGTTGGAGGGGGCCGTCGATCTCGCTGTTCACGCTCTGCCGCTCATCGGTCAGATAGGGCGGAAAAAAGGTGATGCCGCCGCTCTTTCTGGCCAGCCCCCACTCTTTCCCCATGCCGATGTGGCCGATGAGAGACTGGTAGTGGCTGTTTAAAATCATGCCGATGTCATAGATTCCGGCGTTGACCATGTTGGAGAGCATAAAGTCCACAACCCGGTATCTGCCCGCAAACCGGGTGGCGGACAGGGTCCGCATCCCGCTGCCGTCGCTGTGATAATCCGGATGGGGATCGGAGAGACAAAGTCCTGTATACATTGGCATGGTTACGCCTCCCTTCCAATCACGGAGCCCCGGGAGATCAAAATCAGCTTACCGCCGTCTTCTCTCGCCTGCCCCACAGTTGCGTTTTCTTCTATGACTGTATCCTCATCTAAGATCGCATACTGTACCGTTGCGTTTTTGCCGATATAGGCATTTTCCATAATCACGCTGTCTTTCACCACGGCGCCCTTTTCCACGATGACGCCGCCGGACAACACGCTATTCTCTACGCTCCCGTAAATCTCACACCCCTCGGTAATCAGCGTGTTTCGTATGCTGCCCGTAGGGGCGATGAAATGGGGCGCCCGCCCCCCGCTCCGGGAGAGGATATGCCAGTTTTGGAACCCCAAGTGCATATCGTCCAGCAGATCCATATTGGCCTGCCACAAGCTCTCCTCTGTCCCCACGTCTTTCCAATACCCGTCGAACCGATAGGCGAAGAGCCGGCGGCCGTCTTTTAGCATGTTGGGCAGAATATTTTTCCCGAAATCGTGGTCGGAGTCGGGGTCTTTGTCGTCCTCGGCCAGGTATTTTTGCAACACGTCCCACTCGAAGATATAGATCCCCATGGAGGCCAGATTATTTTTCGGTTTCTCCGGCTTTTCGTCAAATTCCACCACGCTGTCGTCCGGGGCGGTGTTTAATATTCCGAACCGGGAGGCGTCTTTGATGGGGACTTCGATTACGGCAATGGTGCAGTCGGCGTTGACTTTCTTGTGGTAGTCCAACATCACGGAGTAGTCCATCTTATAGACGTGATCCGCCGCCAAGACCAATAGACACTCCGGATTGTAGGTCTCAATAAAATTCTCGTTCTGGTACACGGCGTTGGCCGTCCCCGTATACCATGCGGCGTGGGGCGCTAGGATCGACACCCCGCCATAGAGCAAGTCCAGATCCCAGTCCTGGCCCTTGCCGATGTAGTCGTGGAGCAGAAGGGGCTGATACTGGGTCATAACGCCCACGGTGTCGATTCCGGAGCGGACACAGTTGGTCAGGGGGAAGTCAATAATCCGAAACTTCCCGCCGAAGGTGACGGCAGGTTTTGCAATATCCTCCGTCAACGCCCCCAACCGAGACCCCCGCCCCCCGGCCAGGAGCATGGCGATACACTCTTTGCTCTGACTCATTTTGCCCATATCACATCTCTCCTCTCTTTAACATAGCTACTCGTCTCATTTTGTGCACCGACCTAAGTCATTGCCAAACAATGTCTCTATATTCTGTAGTTCTTCAATCACTGTGCACATACAAGTTTGATCTGTCTCAATTTCAAAAATAAGCTTATTGGATAAATGCGGAAACTCTTGATATTCTCCCTCTATAACCGCATGACCAAATTGGGTCATTTTCAAAGTAATGGAAAAATCCCTCTCAAGAGAATGGCGCAATTCTGCCATCCCTGCAAGCGATTGATAGCATTGTTCTAATGATTTCAAAAAGCGGTACAAAGCGCCTGTGGAGCTATATATAGTTGCATTGTTCACTGCGAAGCTGCCTACAGAAATATGTAATGTCCCTCTAAAACCATAGCCGCCATCGTAGCTTGTTCTTTCCGGAAAACCAAAAATCTCTTCAATTGTGACCTCGATTTTTTCGTCTCCTGTGCTTCCGTTCAAACAAAAGACTCTCATGGGGAAGTTCATACTATCAATACCCTCTCTTGAAGTGCTAACTGTTAACCGCCTTCAAACATATCGTCGCCAGCGGTGGGACGGTTAGGCTTAGGCTCTGTTGGAGACCGTGCATGTGGATCTCCTCTGTCCGGAGCCTCTCGTTTCTCACGCCCGATCCGCCGTATTCTGATAGATCGGAGTTGAGTACCTCCTCATACTCCCCCGGCTCCGGGATGCCGATCCGGTAGTCATATCTGGTCACCGGGGCGAAATTGGACAGGACGATGATCCGCTCCCCCTGTCGATCTGTGCGGGTGAACACGATGATGTTCTGCTCGTTGTCGCCATCGCAGATCCAGCTAAACCCGTCCCAGGAGAAATCGATCTCCCACAGGGCGGGGGTGCGGAGATAAAAGGCGTTTAACGTCTGGACGTAGGTCTTTAACTGGCTGTGCATGGGATAGTCCAAGAGAAACCAGTCCAGAGCGGATTTGTAATCCCACTCTTTGAACTGCCCGAACTCCGTCCCCATGAAGGTGAGCTTTTTGCCGGGATGGGTCATCATATACCCGAGAAAGGCCCGGAGGCCGGCAAATTTCATCTCGTAATCCCCCGGCATTTTATCAATCAGGGATCGCTTGCCGTGGACCACCTCATCGTGGGAGATGGGCAGGATAAAATTCTCACTAAAGGCGTAATAAAAAGAAAACGTAATCTTATTGTGGATATCTTTCCTGTAAATGGGGTCCACGCTCACGTATTCCAGCATGTCGTTCATCCAGCCCATGTTCCACTTATAGTTGAATCCCAGCCCCCCGTCGTGGGCCGGTCTCGTCACCAGGGACCACGCTGTGGACTCCTCGGCGATCATCAGAGAGTGAGGGAAAGAGCGGAACACCGCCTGGTTGAGTTTTTTCAAAAATGCCACCGCATCGAGGTTCTCGTTGCCGCCATAGGTGTTGGGCAGCCATTGGCCCGCTTTTCGGCCGTAATTCAAATAGAGCATAGAGCTCACCGCATCTACCCGCAGACCGTCTATGTGGTATAGCTCATGCCAGAACATGGCGTTGGAGACGAGGAAAGACTGCACCTCTGCCCGGCCGAAATCAAAGCACCGGGTACCCCACTCCGGATGCTCCATCCGGTCTATGCCGTGGCACTCGTAGAGGGGTGCGCCGTCGAATTCATATAGCCCGTGGGCGTCTTTGGGGAAATGGGCCGGTACCCAGTCCAAAATCACCCCGATCCCGGCCTGATGACAGAGATCAATAAACCGCATGAGATCAAAGGGCGACCCATGGCGGGATGTGGGCGCAAAAAATCCGCACACCTGGTACCCCCACGAGCCGCTGTACGGGTGCTCCATCACGGGCATGAGCTCTACGTGGGTATAGTGCATCTCTTTGACATAGGGGATGAGCCGCTCTGCAATCTGGACGTAGTTTAACACGCCCCCGTCCTCCGCCCGCATCCAGGAGCCCAGGTGGAGTTCGTAGATGTTCACCGGCTTGTCGTACACGTCCCCTCTCGCCGCCTGCCATGCGTGGTCGCCCCACTGGTAGCCGCTTAGATCGCAGACAATAGACGCCGTTTGCTCGTCCGTCTCAGCGGAAAAAGCAAAGGGATCGGATTTGAGCAATACCTCTCCCCCGCCCGCAACAATCCGGTACTTATACCGCTGCCCCGGCTGGATATCCGTCAGGGCCGCCTCCCAGATCCCATCGTCGGAGAGACGGTACATGGGACAGGCGTCCTCCCGCCAGCCGTTAAAGTCCCCGACCAGATGGACGGCCACAGCCCCGGTTGCCCAGACCCGAAAAGTCGCCGAGTTGTGCTCTGCATCGAACTGACAGCCCAGAAAATCGTAGGAGCGGTAGTTTGTGCCCTGGTGAAAGAGATAAACCGGAAGGTCGTTCATGTGGTCAGCCCCCGTTCATCAAAAATATTCAACTATATATAATATGACAAGATTTGAATAATAAGTACTTTACCATATTTCCCTTGGCATTTCAATAGTTGCGGGCTTTGATTGTGCATGTCCAAAAAATGCGCCATCCCACGCAGAGCGACAATGACAGCTCGTCCTTGATCTGCCTGTGATTTTTTGGTATTATACATGACAATAGGAATATTCGCTGTGCTGTCGGGTTTTGTGGTGGATAGTGCAGAGAGTTTGTAGAGGTGACTGCGTGACAAAGACAGCCTTCCGACACGATTTTTTGCGTGGCTTAGGCAGTGCATTGATTGAATTGCAATCATGCGCCGACCCCGCTCCGTTTTATGACGCCATTTTATACGGCTGTCTGCACAATACCGTCTACGATAACCAAACCG
>Ga0123355_10004484_pt1 | contig 20312 bp, 19 predicted proteins | sample TergutEmb28metaG_3_FD_89872 | JGI IMG/M metagenome (GOLD analysis project Ga0123355, IMG submission 89872) | Embiratermes neotenicus P1 segment gut microbial communities from Petit-Saut dam, French Guiana - Emb289 P1 | ecosystem: Host-associated > Arthropoda: Insects > Digestive system > Gut ...
ATATTTTTAACGCCATACGCTATCCCTCAGGCAAGATTCACGAGGATGAATTTGTTATTTTTGACGTTATTTCGCAGGCACGACGCATTGTCAGCACATCAGACCCTAAATATTATTACCGACAGCGCAAAGGCAGCATCATAAACGAAACATACAGCCCGCGCAAAATAAACGCCATCGAGGCATGTGAGCGAAAACTATTGGTAATAATGGAAAAACAATATGCTCATCTGTATGATATTTGCAAAGCGGAGCTGCTGAGCACAAATCTGCACGTATTCCATCAGATGACGGCGGCTTCTTGCAGGGGCTCGAAAAATATAAAAAAAACGCCCGAATTTAACGCAGTATTATCCGAGCTGCGCAAAAATTATAAGTTTATCATGCGCAGCCCTTTTTTCACTAAGAACGAAAAAATAAAGGCAGCCGCTGTAAAAATCAGCGTAAGGCTGTATAGGCTGATTCAGTCGGCTAGCGACTGGCACAAAAAAAATACAACCAAAAAAAAGAAAGAGAAAAAATTATGGGAATTGTAGTGGACAGGCTGAAAAAATACGGCTTTCTTTTCGAGGAGTTAGTCAAGCGCGATTTCAAAAAAAAATACAAGCGTACCGCGCTCGGAATCCTCTGGAGCCTGCTGGGACCGATGTTAGAGCTTCTTGTTATGGCTCTGATATTCGGGCAAATATTCGGCAGGGACATACCGCACTTTATAGTATATCTGTTCGCCGGAAGGTTAGTTTACGGCTATTTCAAAGAATCCACCGGCTCTGGGATGCGTTCGCTTATGGAAAACGCCGGGATTATCAAGAAAATCAAAGCGCCGAAATATATTTTTCTGCTTTCCAAAAATGTTTCTTCGCTCATCAACTTTTTGATTACCCTGATTATATTTTTTGTGTTCGTTGCAGCCGAAGGAATATCTTTTTCTCCGCGCTTTATATTATTGCTGTATCCGATAATATGCCTGATGTTTTTTAATATCGGGGTGGGCTTGATTTTATCCGCGCTGCATGTGTTTTTTAAGGACGTGCAATATTTATACGATATTTTCACCCTGCTAGTTATGCACGCGTCCGCCATTTTCTGGGACGTGTCTATATTTTCAGAAACTATGCAGCGGCTATTCATGTTAAACCCGATTTTTGCCTATATACATTATATCAGGCTTGTGGTTATAGGCGGCATGACGCCGTCTTTCAACGTGCATCTGTTATGCGCGGCGTATGCCCTGACTGTGCTCGTAACAGGCAGCGTCGTCTATAAAAAATGCAATTATCGGTTCGTCTATTATATGTGACCATATATTTTCTAAATATACGATAGCTGTCATATACTTATATGAGTATGAGGGGATTTTACAATTATTATGTCAGTAGTAGAGCTTAAAGACGTCGCCGTGCGCTATATGGTCGGCGACTTCCGGCACATTGGATTTAAGGATTATGTTATACAGAAAATGCGGGGACAGTATTCCGTGAAAGAGTTCTGGGCAGTGGACGGCGTCAGTTTCCGGCTGGAGCATGGCGATTTCCTCGGCATCGTCGGCAGAAACGGCGCGGGCAAATCGACGCTGCTTAAGGCTATCTCTGGCATCATGCGCCCGACGCGCGGCAAATTGAACGTGCAGAGCCAAGTCACCGCGCTGCTTGAGCTCGGCTCCGGCTTTGACGGCGAGATGACCGTAAAAGAAAACACGTTCCTGCGCGGCGCGCTGTTAGGGCATACGCGCGCGTTCATGAACGAGATGTACAGCGAAATCATCGGCTTCGCAGAATTAGAGGAGTTTCAGGACAGACCTTTCAGGCAGCTTTCTTCGGGAATGAGGGCGCGCCTCGCTTTTTCGATTGCGTGCCTTATACGCCCGGAAATCCTGATTTTAGACGAGGTGCTCTCCGTGGGGGACGGCGCGTTCAAAAAAAAGAGCGAGGCGCGCATGAAAGAGATTATCGGCGGCGGCGCGACGACGCTGTTTGTTTCACATTCGGTGGCGCAAACAAAAGCCCTGTGCAATAAAGTGCTGTGGCTCGAAAAAGGCAAGCAGATGGCGTTCGGGGAATCAGAGGAAGTCTGCAACGAATATGAGGCGTTTCTGAAAACTGTATAGCTGCAACGCCGCCAGGATAACGCTCTCTAATCTAAGTGAACAGCAGCCCGCACAATTCGCCGACCGAACGGGCTACTGCGCCGCCGGCGGCACTTATTTCGTTTCCGTCGCCAGCGGCAAACCCCAGCCCGTAGGTGACGCCTATGAAAGCGACTCCCGCATTTTGCGCACCGACTGCGTCGTTCATGCTGTCGCCGATAAGCACGGCTTCTTCTGCCCGCACCGAAAAATAATCGACGCATCTGCATATCAGCGAGGATTTTGTGAGCATGTCGTTTTCATCCATGCCATATATAACCCCGAACGCACCCGCCAATCCAAACTCCGTCAGTATTTTTACCGCCAAATCCTGCCGCTTCAGCGTGGCGACGGCGGTTTTCCTGCCGGAATCCGCAAGGCGGTACAGGAGCTCTTTCATGCCGCCGTAATGCTCCGCCATATACACCCCTTCGCGGGCATACAGTTCACGGTATACAGACGCCGCCTCCGCAGCTTCGTCATGGCTCATTTTATAGTAATCCATAAAATTCTGAAGCAGTGGTCCTCCTATCGCCTTGCGGAACTGCGCCTTCGGCAGCCGCGCCCTGCTGAAGGCGTCCGCTATATGATTATAGCAGTGAATGATTCCTTCCGACGTGTCAAGCAGCGTCCCGTCCAAGTCGAATATGCAAAGGTTATACATAACTAAATTTCTCCAGGAATTAAATTCAACGCCGTTGCTATGGTGTCGGCAATAATAAAATCATGCCCGTCATTTATGTCCATAGCCTCAACCTTCGAAATTTCTACCAAGCGAGGGCGCACGCCGATTCTTGTTCTGCCGTTCAGAATCAGATCGCGGGTGTACGCATAAAGACAGCAGGTTTCAAGATAAAGTTCGGGCAAATCTTGAGTGCGCGGAATATTTTTAGGGTCGTAGTTAATCGGTTTCTCTCCGTCCCACAAAAATTCTTGCATTTTACGGGCAGCTAATGCGCAGTCATGTTTTCCGCTTTTTATTGCGTTGACGCACTTCTCTATGCTTTCCGGCTTAACAAACGGAGCCGTGGCGTGGGCTAACACATATATATCAGCTTCAGTCTGTTTGGCGAACGATATAAGAACCTCGTTAAACGGGGTTTCGGATAAATCAAGGTATTCCGGACGCTTGAGGAATTGAACGCCGTCGGGCAGATACGGAACAATCGCCTCGTTTGAACACCACACATAAACCCCGTCCAAGCCCTCAGTTTTTACGAGCGTGCTCAAAATATACCGGATTAACGGGATTCCGTTTGAGAACGGCTTAGTGTTCTTATTGGCGAGCCGCTCGTTATTTAATTTGATAGGAACAAAAGCTGCTGTTTTCATGAATTTTGCCTCCGCATTATTTTCTTTATTTTCCATTTGAACCTCACCAGTTTATGATACATTTTGCTTACTAAGTGGCCGAATCGTGTTCTGGAAAATTTTCTCAAAGGGTATGTTATCCTCCACGAACTTGACCTTTCCAACGCCTTTATGCGTGCCTTTAAGGAACTTACTTGCGACGAGTCAGAAACGCTTTTAATGTTTTTCGTAAACCAAATCAGCGTGTCGCGCTTTATCACTACATAATCTTCATCGTCTGCAAACTCCGTGAATTTATGGCTGCAGATGTGCAAAGCCGGACGATGACCTTCCAATTTGGTGATTTGAGTTACCATCACTTCTGGCGAAAAAACGGCAAGTCCGTCGCGATACCAAAACCTTATAGTTTTACATTGCTGCACGTTAAACACCGAAACGAGAATATTGCGTACCCTGTCGCGCAACGTCATGAATTTATCTTTGTACCGTCCCTCGCCCTCATATGTTTCAAGCAGCAGCTTGAACGCTAAGTTTCCCGCCCTGCCCCCGAATACCCAATCCGAGAAAGTATTTGCGTCTATAAACCCGAAGAAAGCGTTCCAATAGCGCATGTAATTAAACGGTGCGTGTATTTCGATGCGTTCGTCCAAATAAATGCCGCCGCTTTCATAGATTTTTTTAAGGGCGAAATAATGCCCGACGAACTCCGTATCCCCGGCATTATATGCGGCGCGGACGACAGCGTTTTCATCGATATTGCATGTTTCGCTGTTCAAAACCACGACGTCCTGCAACCCGCGGAAGGCTTTCTCCCGCACATGCGAGAGAAAAGCTGCGCTTGGCGGCTGCTTGAACCCGTTTATATACGCGATGCACGGCATGGGCTCGTCCGGTAGTTCTGCGTATTTTTGCAGCTGCTGCGTAGTCCATGGCGATTTTTCCGTTATATACGGATTGTTTTCAATCTCTGGCCAAAGCCCTTAAGGTGGGCGACAAGTTCGTCAAGCATGAACCATCTGGAATACATGTTAGCAAATATGCGCTTGGCAACATAGGCAACAACTACATCCCTGTACTCAGGGTTGCAGTTTTCTATCGCTAATTTCTCCGCAATCAATGTATCAGCCAACTTGGGGGACAACGCAGTACCGGAAAGCGAGCCTTCGCGTCGAAAATAATGATATATCGGCTTTCTAAAAGCCCCGATTTTTTTGGCGAACGATGCCATTGGCGATATATACGCCACATCTTCAAAAACGCACGTTGGAACGTCACCGGCACGCTCAATCAGAGTTTTTTTTATCAGCATGACACAAAATGACGACGGATGCCCTAACAGAAATGCCTCAACAGGTATAAAGCGGGTATACCCGCCAGTTGGATTATTAATACTTTTATGTTCATCGAAGTATGACCAATGTTGAGCGATGACTATATCGCACTCGTCGCGGACAGCTTTATTATATAACCATTCCACAGCCCAATATTCAACAAGGTCGTCTGAGTCGCACGAGTATATATAATCAGCTCGCGCCCTTTTAAAGCCGACAGTCCTTGCATTTCCAGCATTGCCCCATTCCTCTGATATTACGACTACTTTTTCGGGAAACCGCTCTTTATATTCATTCGCTATCTCTAACGTATTGTCGGTCGAGCCGTTTTCAACAACAATAATCTCAATGTTTTCCATTGTTTGGTTAATAAGGCAATCCATGGTATCGCGCATAGTGCCGCTGGCATTGTGCGCCGGCACTATGACTGACACTAAAGGAATTTGGTTTCCATCATCCATTTTTTACTACCACCTTTCTAAATATGTTATATACTCCTGCAATGTAGGGAATTTAGGGGGAATAAACACCTGCGGCTCGTTATCATTGTACTTTTCCACCACTTTGGCAATAAAATCTTTAAACTTTTTTTCTTTGACATGCACACTCAGCCCTACGCTCATTAGCTTGTACAGAAGTATCACCTTAGATTCTTTATTCATAAGCATTAACCCATTCAATGAAGAGGTCGACGAAACGGTTAAAAACACTTTTCCTCTTATGTCATTTGCCAGCAGGCTTATCTCCCAAGGTACATCGGTCACACCCAAGGTTTTGAATCCGCATGGCTTCCAAGAGTCCGTCCCGTTTCGCGGATGCAGTTTGACGATAATATTGTCTATGCCAACGAATTCAGCAATCTGTTTCATTACAATTTTATCGCTGGCGAGAACCCGGTCATTTAAAAAAGCTTCTTCCAAAAATATATATCTTTCCTGCGGGAAGTCTAAATGCCCAAAAATGCCTGTAAACGTATCAATCATTTTTTTATTAGTTACGTCAAGCTTAGGCATTTGATGTGCGGCGAATGCATCATTGCCGCAATATAAATCAGGTTCGTACAAAAGCAACCCGCAGACGTTATCCGCATAGGCGTATTTCCCGTATACTTTTTTGTCGTACTCATTTGAAGAGCTTTTTCTCATCATATCCATCACATAAATAGACAAGCCTTCTTCGGCTATATACACTTTGGGTTTGATTCCCTTTTTTATCATAGCGTAGTATATAATTTTATCATATATGGCACTTACAAAACAATAATAGTCGCTATAATCCCCGTTAAATTTAAGCGCACCTATGAAGTCGTGGGGCTTTTTAATATCATAGTTGCTGACATAGTAGGGTCTGCCTTGGCTGCGCTCAACAAACGCCCTGTAGGGTACGGTTTGTACACTTTCAAACAGACCGCAATTTTGTAACGGCTCAACAAACCTTGACAAATCCGTGTAATCCGCCAAGATAATATCCGCTTTGTCATCGGGGTGCAGGTTATACTTAATGTTGATTGCATTGACAATATGAAAAACTGAGCCGCAGTAAAATAAAACCATCCCGTCCGCCCTCCTTTCAGCTCGCTCACTCATTGTCTTCATACTGGCTTTTCGTAATAAACTCAATTTCTATTTCGCGCTTCATCTTGGAAAGCTGGTCAGCCATGCCCGCGTTTTTGGCGTCAACCATTTCCCTGTCTGTTTCATTCGCGCCAATCATGTTCCTGCTGTAATAGTTGTCGCTGTGCTGATATGAAAACCCGTCAAATCCAGCAAGAAACACTTTTTTCGCTCCAAGCCGGATAAGCAGGCGCAGCAACATTAGCCCCGCGTTGTCCGATACTTGCGGCGACGAGTTTACGAGGTCGATATAATTTACTGTTTTCGCGCCTTGGGGGCGTTCGACGACATTGGATGTGAAAATCATCTTGTCTTGGGGAATGTGCTCAAAAACCGAGAAACGCTTGCGGTTGCTTACAAATACCATATCTATGTCCGCGTTTGCACCAGCCGGCACGAAATTTATTGATATTGTTAAGGCGCTGCCTTCTTTTGCCGCCGCCGCGACGCTATCCCAGTTAGCTTCAATCGACTTGCCCGGCGCGATGACCATAACGTCGCGCCCCGCGAGTTCTGAGCGCAGGGCATCCACCGCGCCCCCGTCGTCGACGGACGTTTCTTGATATTCGCTGTACATCTTTTCTATTAGCCCGGCATTATACAGCATCCGCTCTTCGGGCGGCACGGAGTCTAAAAGTACGCCTATGTCGCTGACGCGCAGCGACTGCTTAGACAACAGGTACGATGCATAGTTCGGGTGGCACCGCTTTATAGCGGATAAAAAATATGCGGCGGAGCTGCCCCACGGCGTTTCTGAGTAAATAGGCATCAGCTGCTCGTCTATAATTTGCAGCATCGGCAGTATGTCATATTGCGCGCCACTGATATTGTTCAGATATTCCGTAATAGCTTCGGTGTATAAATTCCCCGCCCCGCGCCCCATCCCAAACACAGAACTATCCAAGATAATATTTCTTTTAGTGGGGAATTCCACAAATTCCTGCGCGTTCGCAAGCGAAAGCTGCATATTGTTGTGCGAGTGAAACCCCACCGCAACAGAGCCCTCAAGGTTATGGTCAATAAGATGCAGCATGCGCAATATGTCGTGCTTGTACATTTCGCCTAACGTGTCCACTATATAAAACGCATAGGGTTTCAGGATATTGATTTGCCCAATTAAATCAAGCAGTGCGCCGTCGGTATATCCCGTCGTGCCCACCGGCTGTATGCATACTTCGTACCCCTTATCCATTAAGGCACGGGCGACATAAATAGCTTTGGAAATTTCTTCTTTTGTCCCGTGAAATGTCAGCCGCACAATGTCAAGCGCACTTTGAGACGCGTCGCGCAAAATATCGGGGTCAACCTCCTTGTTTTCAAGAGCAATCATTGCCGCTATTTTGGTTTTGCCTTTTTCAATATCAATGACATTATCAACATAAGAGTCATCCGGGTATAAAGCGTGCTCTTTATCGTAGGCGTCGCCGGACAAAAACCCGACTTCCACGATGTCGATTTCCGCACTGATTAGCCCCTTTACTATATTTTTAATTCTTTTTTCGCCAAAATGCCATTGGTTTATATATCCCCCGTCCCTTAACGTGCAATCCAGAATTTTTACCACTTTTTAAGCCCCTTTTTACTTTATTCGGTATTATTAATCCGTTAATTTTAACGCTGTATATCTATACGTCTGCATAACCGTATTCTTTTTCTTTCACACCCGTATTTTTTCGCGCACGCGCAACGTCGTTCAAATCAACGCGCTCAAACACCTCGAGCTTGCCGCCGCGCGTCGCGTTATATATTTTTATGCCGCGGCTGTCCGCGTATTCTTTCGCTCTCTTATACGCTTCAACCATCGCTGCCTCTCCTTTGAAATGACGCTCCGCCTCTTTTGATTCATATGCGGCGAACCGAGTTTTCTCGCCTGAATAATCGCAGTCGCAGCCCAACAGATATATCTCTTTAAAACCCATATAGACCGCTATTTGTATTAACACATATGTAATGGTATAGCCTCCGTATACAGTGGCGTAAGCGTTATCGCTGAATTTTAAATTGTGCCGCTTCGAACTGTATATGCAGTGAAACGGGTAAATATGCGGCGACTCCGGAACTTTAAACGGCTTGCATATATTATCGTCAGACAAAAGAACATGGGGCAAATCGCTGCTTTCTATGGCTCTGTAAATATATGGCTCAAGTTCGGCATAGGCTGCGTCGTCCGTAACTCCGTAATATGTAGGACGCCATTCGGTTTCCCCGAAAATTTTTACTATGGTGTTCATGCTCAGGCACACTTCGCTTTTTAGTTTATCCAAATCATCTAAAGTTAAACTCGGACCCGTGCATACGATAAAACAACGCCCGCCTGCGTACTTATTCTTGAACCCTTTGATTGAATTATACTCCGCCGGCTTATATAAATCCATTCTGCGCAGGAAAATGCTCAAAAATAAACGTATTTTCCACAGCTGCACCATAAACGGGCGAGTGAAACTGTTTTCTTTTAAAAAAGCTCGTAAAAACATACATACCCCCTCCTTTATATAATTACATCGTACAATTATATCACATTTTTTTGCTGTTTGCAACAATATTCTAAAAATTTTAAAAATAAATAATTACCATCCGTAAAAAATTCTATAGTTATCACAGCCGCCAATAGCTGTGCCTCGTCTGTGTCAGTGCATTTTTATCAAGGATGCCTTTTACGTCGATAATTACTTTTTCTTCGTTTGGAAAATCGCCGAAACAGCGGGTGTATTCCTCCGGCTTCATTTCCGCGAATATGTCGTGGGCGACGGCAAAAATTAAGCAGTCCATATTTTCTAATACGCTCATCTCATGCAGCCGTATGCCGTACGCCCGCATGACCTCGCTCTCGTCCGCCACGGGGTCGACGACTACGGGCTCGATGCCGTACTGCCTTAAATTTTTCACTATGTCTGCGGCTTTTGAGTTCCTTGGGTCAGGACAGTTTTCTTTGAAGGTAACGCCTAACACCGCCACTTTTGCCTTTTTTACAGCCTTGTTTGCTAAAACTAACTGCCTGATAATTATGTCCGTGACGAATTGCCCCATACCGTCGTTGATTTTCCGCCCGGCTGAAATGATTTGCGAGTGATAGCCTAATTTCTCCGCCTCATATATAAAATAATACGGGTCGACGCCGATGCAGTGCCCCCCGACAAGCCCCGGCGTAAATTTCAGGGCGTTCCATTTGGTGTTCATCGCCTCGATAACGTCTTTTGTGTCTACCCCCATTTTTTCGAACGCCATCGCCATCTCGTTCATGAACGCTATATTGATGTCCCGCTGGCTGTTTTCGACCACTTTCGCCGCCTCCGCGACTTTTATCGTCGGTGCCCTGTGAACCCCGGCGGCAATCACTAACTCGTAAACCGCGGCGACTTCCTCAAGCGATTCCGCGTCCGTTCCCGCAGCGATTTTTACGATGTTCTCAAGCGTGTTCTTCTTGTCGCCCGGATTTATACGCTCCGGCGAATAGCCCACTTTAAAATCTTCGCCGTGCTTCATTGAGGACGCGCGCTCTAATATGGGTACGCACACGTCTTCTGTCACGCCGGGATAAACCGTCGACTCAAACACAACATAAGAGCCCTTGGCGAGATTCCTGCCTATTAGCGCACACGCGTCCTCGACCGGCGACAAATCAGGCGTTTTGTCGAGGTTTATCGGGGTCGGCACGGCCACTATGTGAAACGCCGATTCCCGCAGGCGCGTTTCGTCGCTCGTAAATTCGGCTGAGCCCGACCTCAATATTTCTCTGAGCACAGCTCCCCCCACTTCTTCCGTCGGGTCTGCCCCGCTGTTATACAGCGCGACTTTTTCCGCGCTTATGTCGAAACCGATGACCTGCGCTTTTTTCGCGAAAGCCGCCGCTAAGGGCATCCCCACGTACCCTAACCCGATTACCGACATTTTGTGCGCACCGCTCGCCAACTTTTCACTTATATTCGTTATGCACGCCATACTCTCCCGCCTTCACATTTTTTTCCAATATTCCCTTGATTTTCTTCGCCGCCAGCCTGAGCGCGTACGCGACGCCGTGCTCTTTCGCGCATTGCAAACCACGTTTTATAACAAAGGCTTTAATATTTTTGTTTTGATTTTGGTTCAGCCCCCCTCGTCAATATTATCGCTGGTAAGCCTGATTTGCCAGTATACGGATAAAATGCGCTGTATCCTCATTCTTTCCACGCCGAGAAAACGGAATTTTTTATTCGAATGAAACCCGTCCGCGTGCCTGTCGTTAGCAAAATAATTATACAACGGCTGACCGATTTCTTCGAAATCGCGCGAGTAGTCCAAAAATATCTTCAGCGCACTCAGGAGGGTATCTCCGCTGCGATACCATTCGGCGAAACCGTCCATATGATTTTTCACTGCTTCTTCCGCCGTTTCGGTATTTCCGGCGTTGACCTGATTAGCCTGATTGACTTGATTGCAGACAATCTCCGCTTTCGGATAACCTTTGCCGTACAGGAAATTAGAAAATTCGCCGGAATATTTTTTATGCTTTTCCTTTACATACGGAAAAGCCGCCAAAACAGGATTCATCAGCGAGAGCAGGTCAAATTCGAATTTATCCCCTACGAAATCCGTCATATACATGCTTTTGCACCGGAACGCCCATTTGGACTGCAGCGGCGTCCACCCCGCCGAAGACGGGTAATACTTCATTTTGCAGTGATGGTAGTAAAGATAAAATATTTCCATTTGTTCCGCTATGCTTTTTCTTGGTATGCCCGATATGCTCTCGCGCAAATATTGCTCGAAATATTTTTTTGCGCCCGACGCGCGCCCCACGTCAACCGTCACGGCGGCGAATTCGTCAAACAGCTCGTCCGGCTTTTTAGAATAATCGTACCAGAAAAAGAATTGCCGGTAAAGAGCCTCGCCCCCGTAGCCCGTCAGCCTTATTGTATTGGCTTCGAACGGCTTAAAATCATCAAAGGACATAAATGCATGGCTGTAGCACGTGCCGAGATTATACGACTGGGGCGCGTGATAAAATTTTCCCCCGCGAAGCCCTATGCCGTTTGTTTGATATTTTATGGGCATATCCTCCCATTTGTACCCCAAAGAGCCGGCAATCGCGCGCGCTATCTTAAATTCGTCTTGCAGACCCTTCGTATTATACGAAAAAATGCGGATTTTCTGCGTCAGCCTGCGCGGCAGGTTTGTGACCGCCGCCAAAACCAATCTGCTGTCGAGCCCTCCGGTCAGGTCGCACACTGCGGTGCGGAACCGGGGGGTGCTCAAGCACCGCGCGCACGTTAGAAGCGATTTCGTCCCTCGTTTCATACAGGCATTTTTCGTATGCTTCCTCGCTGTACGGTTCGGGTTCGCTGATTTGTTTAAACAAACCGGTTTTCTCGAACCCGAAAACAAGCGTCGCGCCGGAGCGTATAGCAATCCGCTTGTCGGGCAGCATTGCATAACAGTTTTCCATCTCCATCTGCTTTGTAAAATTGCTCTCGGCAATCGTGCCGAAAAAGCCCATCCCGGCAACCACCCTTTTCGTATTTAATCTGAGTTTTACGCCTAAACTTTTGAGCGCGAGCAGCAGGTTATACGACGTCATCGCCGCAAAGAGCCCGTCCGCCCCGCAGTCCGGCTTGTAATAATACCATTTGCCCATCCCGAAATAATCCGCGCTTAATTCCGCTCCGGCTGCTCCAGCAATAAACAGTTCAAATTCTCCCACGCATTCGCGCAGTTCCGCCGCCGCGATTCCGTTGCTCAGCACATCTTCCGCCCCGAAAATCAGCTTGTCCCGCCACCGCGCCGTGCCGGAAAATATAAACGCCGCACCGCTGACGTCGGTCTGAAGCTCCAAATAGAAGAAAAGCGTAAATCCTCTTGCTCGCACATCTGCCTGCATTTTTTTTGAGTTCGGCATTGGCATTGACGACGACCGCCGTTTCGCCGTGCGGATAATTCGGGCGGCACAGTGCCAGCTCCAAGCTGTGCGACTTGATATTCCGCCCTGAACTGCGTATAATCCATATAATACCTCGATTTAATCGCGTTAATTAATCAATTCGCAGCCTTGCGCATTTTTCTAACTGCCAGTTTGAGCATGTAGGCGACGCCGTGGTCTTTCGCGCACATGAAGCCGCCGCGCACTTTCCTCGGCACAAATGTGAGGGCCCGCCCAAGCCGGTACGAAACCGAATTTTTCAGCAGGTTCAGTTCGTCTGGATGGAGCTTCGCTTTGTTTTTATCTTTATCTTTGGCTTCGCCGCGCATCGCCATCCAGCCTCTTAAAGGCTGAATCAAACAGAAGTCCGTTTCGTCGGCTTGCCTCAGTAAATCAGCATTTACGCTGCCGTTTGCCGCAATCAGCGCGCACAGAACGGCTTCGCTGCCTGAATCTAAATATTTATACACGCACTTCAAAAATCCCGACTCGGAAAACCTCAGAAAAGTGGTCTTGTGCAGCCTGTCTAAACCGTATTTTTCCGTCGTTACAAGGTTGTCCGTCATCCCTTTTATCGAATCTACGGTTTTCGCCTCTGACCAGTTAGGGTTCTGATGCCCCCGCCTGTAGCAATACGTGACTTGAGGGACGGCGTAAAACTGCCCTGCGGCGCACATCGCCTTCACGAAAAAAGGCGGGTCTTGAAACCGCATATAACTCGGAAATGATATGCCGTTGCTTATGATAAGCTCCCTGCTGTATATAAAGCGGGTATAGCCGTAATCAAACTGGTAATCGGCGTAGTTGACCATCTCCGCTTTCTTGAACGTGTAGCCCTTATATTCGCCTTTATATGACGTGTTGACAATGCCGTTTGAGAACGTGCTGAATGACCCGCCGCAGATGCGCGCACCGTTTTCTTTAGCCGCCGCGTATAAGTTTTGTAGAATATCCGGCGACGGATACCAGTCGTCCGGGTCCATGAAAGCGATAAACTCTCCCGCCGCTGCGGAAATCCCGCTATTGCGGACGGGTCCCGGACCTCGGTTTTCCTGCGTCCTTACGATAAAACGGCTGTCAAGGCTTTGATAGTGCCGCAATATATCGGGCGTCCCGTCGCTTGACCCGTCGTCCACGCAGATAATCTCGATTTCCGCCAAACTCTGGGCGGCTATGCTGTCCAAGCATTCCTTCAAATATTTCTCCATGTTATATATCGGGAGAACGACGGATATTTTTATCAGTTTTATTGGTCTTGTCATCTCGAAAACACCTTCTTTACAGCATGTTTGCACGTATACATAAATCCGTGGTCTTTCCAGCAGTAATAAAATCCCAATAGTTTGTTGCCGGGGTTTGCGCGCAGCGTTTCCCTTTGTTTCGCGTCCTCCGCATACACTTTCAGCGGGTCCGCCATAATCATCTGAAGGTAATTCCACGCCCCTTTGCTGAACGCCCCTTCCGGCAGCTCCCCTCTTTCGCGCAGCTTTATAAAATCTTTCTGAAACCGCAGCATAAACTCCCTGCGCAGTTCCTCCGCGCTGCGGTTGTACGACGCCATGTAGCCTTTGTAACGGTAAAATGCATATACGCCTGTAAACCGCTTTTTTATTTCCGGGTTTCTTTCTAAAAAAGAGTATATATACTCGTATTCGTCGCACGGCGCATATATTTTCTGCTTGTTGTGCACCGAAGAATCGGGGTTGTCCCTGCGGTTCATATAATACGGCTTGTCAACGAAATATACGCGCTCCGCAAGGCAGAACGTCTGAAACCAAAATCCCGTATCCTGAAACGACGCGCCAGGCGTTTCGTTGTGCTTTATATTATGTTTCCGCAAAAATTCGGTGCTGTAAATGCCACTCCATGTGTTCATAATCAGGCTGAACAGGCTTGGGTCGTCCGCCGGGTTCAGCACCCTGTTGTAATGGGCGGGGTTCTCCGAAAGCCTGTTATAGGCGGTAGCCAATTTGCCGTCCGCGCCGCAGACAAACCGGTAAAAATCCGCTTTCACGAAATCGGCTCTGTTATCTTCCGCAATATGATACAGATTTTCGTACATGTCCTCCGTCAGATAGTCGTCGGATTCCAATATTCCGATATATCTGCCAGCGGCGGCTTCGAGCCCGACGTTCATAGTGTGCCCGTACCCGGAATTGGGTTTGCTGATAATTTTTACCCTCGCGTCCTTTGCCGCATATTCGTTTAAAATTTCTAAGCTGCCGTCTGTCGAGCCGTCGTTTACGCAGATGATTTCTATTTCCCGCAGCGTCTGGTTTACCGCGCTGTCGAGGCATTCGCGCAAATACCGCTCGACGTTATAGACCGGGACGATAACGGACACTTTAATTGGATTTGTCATATTTTTCCTCCTGGTTTCTGCTTTCGCTTTCTTTTTCCGCTTCCGCGTCGGATTCCGCTATCAATACGGTTTCGAAATAAACCTGACCGTCGCACGGCTTGTGGATTTGAAACGTGTAATTCAAATCCCACGATTCGAGCAGGCTCTTGATATTAAAAAAATCATGTGCGCTGTGATATATGCTTATAATCAGAACGGGCAGGCATCGTTTAATAGTTTCGCGCGCGCCCTCTAACAGTTCCATTTCGGAGCCTTCTATGTCCGCCTTGATTAAGCCGACGTCCAAGCCGTTTTGGGCGGCATAGCTGTCTAACGTTATAACCCTGACCGTTTCGGTGTACTGCGACTCTTTGATTTGATAGCCGAAAGTGCTCCCGGTATCTGCAAAATTGATTTCCTGAAACTTATTCGCAGAGCCCAAAGCCAAATTGACCGGGATTATATTGCTTTTATGATTTAATTTTATGGTTTCGAGCATCAGCCCGTAATTTTCGCTTGCCGCCTCAAACGAGTGGACTTTTTTTGACGTATATTCAGACAGGACGATGGCGGAATCGCCTGCGAACGCGCCCGCGTCGATAATATCCCGCCCGCTGATTAAATTCAGGCTTGCCGCGCTGACCTTGCCGAGCCCGTGCCTGTCAAAAAACACGGGCATTTCAAAATTGTTTACGGGCAGCATATAGTGCTTGTAGCTGTACAGGCTGCCGCTGATTTTAAATATTTTTGAATAATAGCTGCTTTCCAACGAGCGTATATATTCTTTCTGGTCATTTGTATATATATCAACTTTGCCGCTCGTGCCCTTTATTTTAACGATTTTGCTTATAATATCATTGACGGTCTCGGTGCTCAGAGGGTCTAAGCCGCTGATTAGATTCAAATATATTTCTTCGAAGCCGCCGCTTTCAATCGCGTCATAAAACCCCGTGTTGACAAGTGCGTTCCTTTCGAGCCGGTGAGTGTACCATATGCGGCTGGGGACTTTGTTCTTAATATCGTACAGGTCAGTAAATACCCCTTTGAAATTGTCTTTGGAATCGGCGCCGAATTTCCGAAGCCTTTCGTCAAGCTCGTCGAGCTTTCCAATGTTTTTTAGTTCGCCAATATCTTTTTGCAGCGTTTGCAGCATGTCCGAAGAAGCCTCTATTTCCCCTTCTATACCGCTCATGCCGCCCGCTATATCGCTCCCCGCTTTTTCAAAGCCCTCTACTATGCCCTCTCTTGCTTTCTGAATGCCGGCTGCCGCCGCTTTCACGCCCGCGCTTATTTCTCGAATCCCGACAGACGCCCTTTGAATTTCCGTTTTGATTTCGACGGCGTCCGCCTGAATTTTTCCGGCTGAAATTTCAACCGCGCCAACCGCGCACGCAGTTTCAGCCGCCGTTTTACTGGCGGCAGCAACCGCCCCGCCGAGTTCTTCCAACGCCGATTTAATCTCGCCGAGGGCTTGCCCGTGCTCCTCCTGTTTTTCGGCGAGCGCGTCTATGCGCTCTAAAACCGCGCCGATTTTGTCGTGAAAAGCTCTTGCGGGGGCGGGCAGGAAGCGACTAAAAAAGTTTTTCAGCGCAATCAGCATAAACCGCCTTTCAACTCAACCCGCCCCGAATTCTTTCCGCGCGCTCGCGAGTGCGAGTTCGATTGTTTTATCCATGTCTAAATATTTATACCCGCCCAACCTGCCGCCGAAAATAATATCGCCCCGCTCCGAGGCTAACCGCCGGTACTTTTCATAGAGCGAATTGTTCCTCTCGTCGTTCAACGGATAATACGGCTCGCCGCCCTTTTCCCATTCCGCAGGATATTCGCGGGTGATTGCCGTCGAAGCCGCTGATGCTGCTGAGATTTGGCTGCCGTATTCGGGTTCGAAGTGCTTGTGCTCAATGACGCGCGTGTACGGCACGTCCGCGCCGGTGTAGTTCACCACGGCGTTCCCCTGATAATTGCCGACGTCAAGCGTTTCCGTTTCGAACCTGAGCGACCTGTACTGCAGCGCGCCGTATTCGTACCCGAAAAATTCGTCTATCATGCCGGTGTATACCGTTTTTCCCGCCGTATTCCCGTTCCCCCTGACAAAATCGCTGTAGCGCGTGTTCAGCTTTATTTCTGTGCCCGCAAGCATTTTTTCTATAATCGGCGTGTAACCCCCAATTGGTATGCCCTGATACCTGTCGCTGAAATAATTATTGTCGAACGTGAACCTCAGCGGGATGCGCTTTATTATAAAGGCGGGCAAATCCGCGCATTTCCTGCCCCATTGCTTTTCCGTGTAGCCTTTGATTAATTTTTCGTATATATCTGTGCCAACCGATTTCAGTGCCAGCTCTTCGAGATTTTTCGGCTCGCCGATGTTCAGTCCCCTGATTTGCGAATTGATTTTTTCTTTTGCTTCGCTCGGAGTTTTCACGCTCCACATCCTGCTGAAAGTGTTCATGTTGAACGGCAGGTTGTACAGCTCGCCTTTATACACGGCGACGGGGGAGTTTATATAATTATTGAAATCGGCGAAGCCGTTTATATATTCCCATACGGCTTTATCGGACGTGTGAAATATGTGTGCGCCGTATACGTGGACGTTTATGCCGTTTTGGGGGCGCGTATAGACATTGCCGCCGACATGCGGGCGTTTATCTATGACAAGACAGGTTTTGCCGCGCTTGTGCGCTTCATGCGCGAACACCGCCCCGAACAGCCCCGCGCCGACTATCAGGTAATCATGCGACAATACATTATCCTCCAGTAACACCAAAAATATCAAATCAATTTTCTATATTTTCCCCCGAAATGCAGATTTTAATACCTGACTATAAAAAAGTTCCCGTTCAGCCTGCTTGTATATAGCGTTTTGACTTATGGTTGATGGGAAATGTTGAAAATGGCATTTCTGAAATGGTTCGCTGCTTCCTGTGGAGTAATAGAATAAAACGCAAAAGTAATCGCATCACAAATAGCTTCAACAGAACGCGGTTTATCTCTTCTGAAATCAGATTTAATTTGAGAGTTCAGCGTTCCCTTTGAAAGGGAGCGTTACTTTTCACTCGCAATGCCTCCCGCTCCGCCCGCAGGCAAACCGTCACCGCCGCGTTTACCGCGTTATGCACTAAAAGACTGTATGACACCATCATAAGGGAAGGCATAGCAATCCGGGAAGCACAGACAAGCCGGAAGAATATATTCGATTATGCGCCGAAGAGCAACGCAGCTCTTGATTATATGGATTTCGTATTTGAAAGGGGATAAAGCATGAGTAAAAAGAATTTTAAAAACCCAGCGGACGAATTTTTATCGGTAAAACCGCAGACAACAGGAACGGGAGGAAATATAATAGAAAATACATTAGATAATGAAAATTCTAATGATAAATCTAATAGTAATACTGTTAAGATTTCTGATATATTTGATAATATAAAAGGAGATAGGAACGACGGCGCAACGCGCAGCTTTTATTTGAGTGATAGAACCTACAGTGTGCTTGCCAAAAAGGCTAAAGATAAAAATATCAGTAACTCGAAATTTCTCGAAAGCATATTAAACCAATTATTTTTCGGTGAAGTATAGCATTTCTTTCTGCCGCGTGACCGGGTCATACATGCGCGCCTGTGCGAAGTACAGCCCCAGCACGTCATCAAAGCGATGCCCCGTGTAGTTCTGTAGCACAATCCCCCGCAAAATCGGCGCATCTCCGCCCAAAACCGCCACTGCCATGTCAACGCCGCCAGTCCTACTGCCCCATGCGTCGTAGCTCACCCAGCCAAGCACCGCCCCGCTCCCGTGCGTTGCGAACCGCGTCGAACCGAGCCTGTCCGTGTGCAGGTGCATGTGCAGCACGCTCTCTCCGCTCCCAGCTGTCGGTGCAATATTCACCGAGTTTCGCACCACGCCGTAAGTGTACCTCACCGTGAGCTCATCGTCGATTTCCATCAGCACACGCCGACACTCGCTCGTAAGGTCCGTCACGTAGTCCCTGCGCACTCCCCGCCGCTCGCTCGCTACTAACACGCCTAAGCCGCTGAACGCATACACTGATGCCTCGCCAGCCTCGTTCACGCCCCGCACCATGCGGTTAGTAGCGTCGTACTCGAACGTGCCGATTGCCGCGCCGTTTCGCAGGCATGGATATCGACGAAGTATCCGAGGAACTCCATAAATATACAAGCGGGTATCCGTTTTTGGTTTCAAGGCTCTGCCAGTGTATTGACGAGGAACTCGAAAAAAATTGGACGGCTGCAGGAATACAAGATGCGGTCAAGAAAATTACCCTTGAAAAAAACACATTGTTCGACGATTTGTACAAAAATCTCGAAAATAACGAGGATTTATATAAATTTATTTATGATATACTCATAATCGGCAGGCAGCGGGCTTTCTCCCAAGGAAATCCCACGATTGACGCGGCCTTGATGTATGGCATTATCAAAAATGAGAACGAAAAAATGACAGTTTATAACAAAATCTTCGAAATTATTGTCTGCGATTATTTTATTTCTAAAGACGAGGATAAGCAATCTGACAAAGCTGCAGGCGTTTTACAGTCGGACGTCGTGCGAAACAGCAGATTTGACATGGAGCTGTGCCTGCGCAAATTCGCGGAGCATTACGCCGACATATATACCGAGAAAACGGCGGCGTTCGCGGAGCGCGAGGGTAAATTTCTGTTTATCACATATCTGAAGCCGCTGTTAAACGGTCAGGGTTTCTATCATTTTGAGAGCCAGCTTAGCGACGAGCGCCGGATGGATATCGTCGTGGATTTCGGGCGCGAGCAGTTTATCATAGAACTTAAAATATGGCGCGGGGAAAAAGAGCATACAGAGGCATACGAGCAGCTTGCCGGATATTTAGAGGCAAAAAAAGCGGGCACCGGCTACCTGCTGACATTCGATTTCCGGAAAGACGCGAACAAAGAGCGCAAAGCAGAATGGGTTGAGATTAGCGGCAAGAAGATATTCGATGTGATTGTCTGACGAGGGCAGGAGAGTATGCTCAACGTCCCCTGCGTCGTATCGCGGTCGCTTCACTGCTGCTATGCTAATCCTCTAAAAGTTTCCTGCTTTCTCTTTCCACTTTAGCGAAAAAATCCTTGGCGTTGTATCCTTCAGGCACAATGGCGGATTTTCCGCTTTCCGCGGATTTCACAGCCATTGTTTTGAACTTGCGGCTGTCAAAGTTGTCTATAGTGATGGTAGAGGTGAAAAGAGACGTATTGACGTAAGCCTTGGGGTTTCTCGCCTTTGCGATGTTATCGTTGTTAAGGCAGGAGTACATTACATATTCGACGTGCTTCTTTTCGAGCGATGCAAAAGCGTCATAGACCCTGTTAAACGGCATGGATTGCTTGCAGAGCCACATACGCGGGGATTTAGGGGGTACGGTGAGGATTTCGCAGAGAGCGGCGTAAATGAAGTCAATCAGGTCATGTTTGTCGGGGCTCTCCGCGAGAAGCTCGGCTAACGCTATCTTTTCGGCAATTTCCTCTTTAGAGAAGACTTTCAGGTTCAAGGCTGCCTCATCAATTGACAAATCTTTGACAGGCGGCGGCGCATAAAACTTTTCTTTTCCTCCTGACTTTCTTTCGTTTGTGCTCTTGCCTGAGGAGTTCAGGTGCGATGCCGTTCGCACTGCCTTGGTTTTTGAGTAAGCCTTTATTTTTTTCGCCTTATTAGCCCGCGGCGCAGCC
>Ga0123355_10004485_pt1 | contig 20311 bp, 23 predicted proteins | sample TergutEmb28metaG_3_FD_89872 | JGI IMG/M metagenome (GOLD analysis project Ga0123355, IMG submission 89872) | Embiratermes neotenicus P1 segment gut microbial communities from Petit-Saut dam, French Guiana - Emb289 P1 | ecosystem: Host-associated > Arthropoda: Insects > Digestive system > Gut ...
AAGTATTTCACTCAGGCGGTTATAATTGTGCTGAATTATTTGGTGAGTAAGTTTTTGGTGTTTAAGTAGGTTTTCGAAAAAAACGCTCAGCGAGTACGCGTCCTAAAAAAGACGCTCCAACCAGGCAAAGGAATACAGTGAGCACAGATATGGGCATGGTAATTGGCCTCACTATCCCTGCAATTCTCAGCGGAGATTGTATGATTCCTTGCAAAACCACGCCCAGCCTCAGCAGCGGCAGATAAAAAGTTGTCGCTGTATGTGCTATTCTAAGGAACAGCGGCTCAAAGCTCTGAAAAGGAAGGCTCGCAGCCACAATAGTCAACCACATCATAAAAGCCGGAGCGTTTAGAAATATAAGCGCTTTTTTTCTTGTGTTCTCGAGCAGTATAGAAATCATGCCAAATACAAACCAAACCACCAGCGCTACTATGCCTATAAGGATGTATGGTGGCACTTCATAGCGCAAGGTGCCTATCAGATTATACAAATAGGCACCAAACAGTATCATTGGCATAAATCCCATAAGCACCAGTCCAAGCTTTTTCATGCTATGCCTCCTCTGCGCCTTCTTGATTTGTCGCCTTTTTCAATTTGTCTACATGACTGCTTAATTCTGCAAAAGCATCGTCTATGCTGTACGTGGGTGTGGGGCTTTCTCTGCCGAATATATCCTTTCCGGCTTTTTCCCAGCCTTCTTTTGCTGAAGCCATGACAGACAGCTCGCCTCTTGTTGTCATTATTGTATGGTTTGTAAATAATGGGCCAAGCGCTTTGGACGCTTTAAAGCGCAATCCGTCATATTTCGCAAAAACGCTCATCTCAACGGATTCTATTTCTGTAATATAGATTTTGTGGCTTTTCCTGCCGATTTTCACTTCAATACTATCATTGTTTAGTATTATGGTGCCTTCCCGGTCAAATAGACTGCATGACGCTCTGAACCCCAGATACATGCCTGCGAATGCGCCTGCCAGCATAAAGATGACTCTTATCACAGTGCCGAATGTGCCGAGCGCCAGGAAATTGATAGGTACATAAAACCAAAGCAGGTCCGCGATTGAAACGAGTATAATTAATCCAATTGTCATAAAAAATGAACGAGCCAAGCTGTATGAACCATGGTCTGTATAGCGGAATTTCAATGTTTTCATAGGGTGTCCCTCTTTTCTGTGGTTTTGGTGGGTATAGTATAACATAGCGCAGCCTGACTCGACTTTTCTTACAGAAAAGTCTCTCAGTACTTTTGCCTACGGCAAAAGCCGCCCTTCGGGCGTCCGGCCTTCCTGGATGCCTGGGTGAGCAGGCAGCTTGCTGCCGACCAGCCTTGCCGATACATATTGCACATGATTGTAAGTAAGTTTGACTCGACTTTTCTTACAGAAAAGTCTCATTGCACAATCAGGGAAGAAATTCTTCGCTTTGCTCAGAATTTCTTCATTATGTGCATATTATACTGATTTAACTTGTAAGAACATAAGTTAAATCAGCGGATTGTTCAACAATCCGTCTACAGCTCAACACCTACGGTGTTTCGCTGCAGGGGCGCTCGTTTAATTTCTAAATGACTTCACGTTACACGTGGTCACTTAGAAATTAACTCACTATAACACATTTTTAATTTGAAAAAAAGCATCTTATCTGATAAACTTAAAAAGTTGTTAAAAATTATAAGGAGGGACTTACATATGAATAGCCCAAAAACTATGGAAGAGGCATATAATCCTGAAGAGAGCGCAAAAGGTAAGTGGACTAAATTCGTGGAAACAACTTTGGTTGACTTCTTTAAGGAACATGGCTTGGAGAAGCTGGCGGCGGAGGACGGCAACGGAAACAAAGTCAAGCTTTCCCGAACTAAAGATGACGAAATAAAAGTCGAGCAATCATCTATCAGCATAAGATATTAGAATCCTTCAAAGTGCATATTCCAGGACGTTTACGAGCATATTATGGAAAATAATGTTGAGAGGCGGCCTGCTTTATGAGAATCAAGAAAGACCCTGAGCAGAAAAGAAATGAAAAAATACTTGCACGAGTCAACAAGAGTCTGAAAAAAGATTCATTCATCATTGATGTTTCCAGGGCATTGACTAGGCATTAGCGCAGGGAAAAACAGTTTTCGTCATGAATTAGATGATGAAAACTGTTTTTTGATTGCCGTGCCTGTAATTATGGTATAAAATATAATCATCAACTTACATAAGGAGGCTTTCATGGAAATTAAGAGATCGCTAACGAACCAAAGAATGTCAGGTATTGTGGAATACAATGGGGTCTTGAACTTTGCGGGATTAGTAAGCCCGAAAGAAACCTTTGAAGAGCAATTAAAAGACATTTTGGATAACTTCACAGAGCGCCTTACTCTGGCCGGCTCTGATAAAACTAGGATTTTGTCCGCGCTAATTATTTTGAAGGATATGGCTTATTTTAACGAACTCAATGAGATTTGGGAGGCCTGGATTGATGGGTACGGCCCGCCAACAAGAGCTACCTTCAAAGGCGACTTGGCTCGACCGGAAATTCTGGTTGAGATTATCTTTACTGCGGCGGTAGGAACTGCATAAAACTTGGAGCTCCGCTCCATATCCCATGAACTTTTGAGTGAAGGAAGACGCAGAGTGCAGACAAACCCATTTGTATGGTAAGTCTGTGACATTTAAAAACCAGTTTGTCTACAATTTGAGCCAGTGCATATGCGCTGGTTCTCTTTTTTTGTGTATTAGACTTATAAAACAGAGTTTTTAGTTAAGCTTTTTTAAAAAGCTTACAGGGTTTGGGGCAGAGTTTTTAGGTTTTTATATCAGTTCCTCCTTGACAGCTAAGTTCCACATTGATATAATTAAAATATACCTATACCCCCTATATGTATATCCCGAAAGGAGATGTGAAAATGACGGACACCGAAAAAATAACTCTACGTGATGAAGAACTGACAAAAGCTTTGATATCCCGCCTAAACCGTATCGAGGGGCAAGTCCGCGGCATAAAAGGCATGATAGAAAAAGATAGCTACTGCAACGACGTACTCGTCCAGGTAGCCGCTGCTCGCGCAGCACTGGGCGCCGTCAGCATGTCTATACTTGAAAATCATATGCGTCAATGTCTTACTCAAAAAATCCGGGCCGGCGATGACGATATTATAGACGAACTCATGGGCGTAATCAAAAAAAGCCTTTAATTTTTAGAATCCTAACACAAAGGAGTGACTCACGTGACCACAAACACAATTATAATCCATGGCATGACCTGCGCAGCATGCGCTGCAGGTATTGAGACTGCTGTCAAAGGCCTTGGCTCTGTTACATCAGCCGCTGTCAATTTTGCTACGGAAAAGCTTTTGGTAGAATACGACGAAACTAAGCTAACCCTCGAAGATATAACAGAAGCCATTGAGCAATTAGGCTTTACCGCTGTTACAGATACTCACGTAACCACGCGTGAAGTAATCATTCCAATCGGTGGCATGACTTGTGCTGCATGTGCCTCAGCGCTTGAGAAAGCACTTTCAGATGCAAATGGCATATTGAGCGCGTCTGTCAACTTTGCCACAGAAAAAGCGACAGTTATCTATGATTCCGAGCAAGTAAGACTCTCAGGAGTCCGTAATATTATTCAAAAGTGCGGATTTTCTGCTCTTGAGGCTGAACGTGCAATAAGTATCGACGAAGACAAGCTTCGTAAAGAAAAAGAGGCGAGAGTCCTCTGGTATAAATTCATTATCTCCGTTATCTTTTGTGTGCCGCTATTTTACATAGCTATGGCACCCATGGTTCCGTGGTTTACCTTACCATACCCCGCTGCTATTGACCCAAAAGAAGTACCGCTTCTGAACGCGATTTTGCAGCTCATACTAACCACTCCGATCGTCATCGCCGGGCACAAGTTCTATACAGTAGGTTTTCGTGCACTGATTAATCTCCGACCAAATATGGACTCACTGATAGCCCTAGGTACAGCCGCTGCGATCATATACAGTTTTTATTCAACATATCTCATTGTGGGTGGCGACCACATGGCTGTAATGTACCTTTATTTCGAGACAGCCGGCGTTATTGTCACGCTGATTTTACTTGGCAAATTCCTAGAGGCTGTCACTAAAGGCAAGACCTCGGAGGCTATAAAGAAACTCATGGGGCTCGCCCCTAAAACCGCTATCGTCATACAAGACGATAACGAGCTTGAAGTGCCTATCGACGAAGTCGAGATTGGCGATATTATCCTTGTAAAACCGGGCGAAAAAATACCCGTAGACGGTATCGTAACTTGGGGGCACACAACGATTGACGAGTCCATGCTGACGGGTGAGAGCATGCCGATAGACAAAAAAACAGGCGACAAAGTATATGCCGCTTCTATCAACAAAAATGGGGCGATTCACTTTAGGGCCGAAAAGGTCGGCGCGGATACTGCTCTGGCACAAATTATTAAGCTGGTCGAAGATGCCCAAGGCCGCAAAGCACCCATTGCCTCGTTAGGTGACAAGGTTTCTTTATATTTTGTGCCTGCGGCTTGCGCAATTGCTATCTTGTCATTTCTTATATGGACTCTGGCGGGTATGCCTATCACATTCGGGCTCATGACTTTTGTTGCAGTGTTAATAATCGCATGTCCCTGTGCGCTTGGCCTAGCCACCCCCACAGCAATCATGGTCGGCACCGGTAAAGGCGCCGAGAACGGCATTTTGATAAAAAGCGGCGAAGCACTTGAAATAACTCATCAAATTGACACCATCGTATTCGACAAAACTGGGACTATCACAGAAGGTAAGCCGGAAGTCACTGATATCATCGTTGTTGATGGTGTATCAAGAGACGAATTTTTGCGTGTAGCTGCCTCATGCGAGAAAGGCTCAGAGCACCCGCTTGGGGAGGCGATTGTGCGTCGCGCGGAGAAAGAGAACTTGCCACTATTTGACGTAATAAGCTTTGAAGCTATACCCGGGCACGGAATTGAAGTAGTACTTGAAATCAAGCCTGAACCCGCGACCATACTCATAGGCAATCTTAAGCTTATGAATGAGCAGGGTATTGAGCTTAATGAGTTTATCCATAACGCTGACCAACTTGCATCCGAAGGCAAAACTCCTATGTTCGTGGCTGTGAATGGGAATATTTTCGGTATAATTGCTGTTGCGGACGTTGTTAAGAAATCCAGCGCCAAAGCCATACAAATTCTGCAAAAAATGGGCATAGAAGTCGCCATGATTACAGGCGACAACTCAAAAACAGCCGCCGCAATCGCCAAACAGGTAGGCATTGAGCGTGTGCTCTCTGAAGTCTTGCCTCAGGATAAATCAGCGGAAGTCAAAAAACTCCAAGACCTTGGCAAAAAAGTCGCAATGGTTGGCGATGGCATAAACGATGCCCCGGCGCTAGCACAAGCTGATGTTGGCATAGCCATAGGCTCGGGCACAGACGTTGCAATGGAATCCGCCGATGTCATACTCATGCGAAGCGATCTTCTGAGCGTACCCACAGCCATCCAGCTTTCAAAAAGCACCATTCGCAATATTAAACAGAACTTGTTCTGGGCGTTTTTGTATAATACGCTACTGATACCTATGGCGGCTGGACTTCTGTTTGCGTTTGGTGGGCCGCTTTTGAATCCGATGTTTGCGGCGGTTGCGATGAGTTTGAGCTCGATTTCTGTTTTGTCGAACGCACTGAGGCTTAAGAGGTTCAAGCCTTATGGGATTTAAGTATGAAGGTGAATTTCTTGTCAAAAGCTTTGATTTGAGGTAAGATGTAGTTTGAGTGGCTATTTTCGTAGGGACGAGCGTCTCGCTCGTCCGCTGCTCTTGGATTAGGAGACACCATGAATGACAAACTTCCTGCCAGAAAAAGCATACGACTGCAAAATTACGACTATTCACAGGCAGGGTATTATTTTGTTACGATGTGCTCTAAGGATAAGCAAAAACTATTTGGCGAGATTATAGAGGTGGCTTCCTTTGGTCAGCTGCAAATAGAGCTGACACCTCTCGGACTGTTGATAGACGATACGATAAAAATTGCAAGCAGGGGCAATGTGAAAATTGACAAGTATGTTATAATGCCAAATCATATTCATATGATTGTAGCCTTAGAACAGAGTGCGGACGAGCGAGGGCGCTCGTCCCTACAGCAAATTATTTGGAATATCAAGTCATATGTAACAAAACAGGTAGGAGGTTCAGTATGGCAGTCACGTTTTTATGAGCATGTGATACGTGATAAAATTGAATATCAGAATATCTGGAAATATATCGATGAAAACCCGGCAAATTGGACTAAAGATAGGTACCATATATAGATTTTCACACCCTGTCGCAAGGGCGTAGGGACGAGCGCCTCGCTCGTCTGCTAAATAGTGCGAAAGGTCATGATTATGAAGGGAGTGCCAGTATGTCTACAGATGATAAAGCCACCAGAGATTTTACTGCAAGTAATTACTATATCGCGTATTTTGATATACTTGGATATGAACACATGATGAAGACTGATAAAGATATAACAAATCTTTCTAAGAAAATATATGATGCCATTGAAGATATCGTGCTCTCCAAAGAGGTAATCGCAGATGTATACGCGGAAAGATATGACGAAACAAATGACCCTAACATAGTGCATGGTGAAATAAGACACAAGGTTTTCTCAGATAACTTTCTTATTTGCAGCAAAACAAATTGGTCAGGTTTGATGTATGTTGCATATAATCTCCAAAGATTTTTAATTCAAGAAGGTTTATTTATAAGAGGCGCCATATGTTATGGAAGCTTATATTTCTCTGAAGATTTCATATGCGGAACAGGAATCATTTCTGCTTATAAATTAGAAAATGAAATATCTATATTTCCAAGAGTTATTATTGCCGAAAGTTTTTTGCATGCAATTGAGGAAGATAGTCTCCCTGAATACTCCTTTATAGATGAAATCATTGACTTTGATTTCGATAACCATGCATTTATAAACTATCTTATCGATTACATTGATTATGAAGCATTCCTCCCCACCCACAAGCAAGTAATCGAACGACGCCTATCCGAACACAAAAATAACCCACGCATACTCCAAAAATATCAATGGTGCAAGACCTACCACAATAACTTTTGCAATACAAACGGCTTTACCGAACATCTCATCTCCAACTAAGACATCCACCACATATCAATTTTAGAAATCCTATCGCTAATGCGTAGGGACGAGCGCCTCGCTCGTCCGCGCAAATCATTTAAAGGAGTGATCACATGTACCGCATCAAACCTCAAGAAGATCTCGAAAAAAACTATCAGCTCATGGCATATATGGCCAAGCGTGTGCTGGAAGATGACAATGACACAATAGCCAGCCTCGCGAATTTATCCGCCGTAATAAATGGCTATATGGATAAAATTAACTGGGTGGGCTTTTATATCATGCGAGACGGCGAGCTTGTGCTGGGGCCATTCCAGGGGCTTCCCGCTTGTATTCGCATACAGGTTGGCAAAGGGGTCTGTGGTACGGCGGTTGCTGAACGCAAAACCCAGGTGGTTGAGGACGTGCATAAGTTTCCGGGGCACATTGCCTGTGATTCAGCGTCCAATTCCGAAATTGTAATTCCTATTTACAAAGACGGTGAAGTATTTGGTGTGCTCGATGTAGATAGCCCTGAATTTGCCCGCTTTGGTGAACTTGAGTACAAATATCTGACTGAGATTTGCGAGCTTTTGACAAAGCAATTGGAAGGGAAAGATATCTAGATGAAGGGCATTGACATGACCCAGGGCACGATTTGGAAGCAGCTATTGCGCTTCGCGTTGCCGCTGGCTTTGGCTAACTTACTTCAGCAGTCCTATAACACTTTTGACGCGATTATAGTAGGCCGGTTTGTGAGCAGCGAAGCCCTTGCGGCCGTTGGTGCTTCCATCCCTATAACTATGATGATTCTTGCGTTTTTCATGGGTCTTTCAAATGGCGCAAGCGTTCTTATTGCCCAATTTTTTGGTGCTAAGAACAAAGGGGAGCTAAAAAATGCAGTCCATACAGCTATACTACTGGCTTTTATGGTAGGCGCGGTGCTTTCTGTTGTAGGCATTCTTGTCTCACCGCTTCTGCTTCGTCTCGTCCAAACGCCGGAGGAAGTTTTTGTAGAAGCTGTCGTCTATTTGCGGATTTATTTTGCGGGGCTCACAGGCCTCACAGTCTATAATATGAGTGCGGCAATACTTGCTGCCACAGGCGACTCCAAACGCCCGCTGTATTTTCTTATGATCTCGGTAATCGTCAAAGTCTCTTTGAACTTCCTGTTCGTGCTTGGTTTTGGTTGGGGCGTAATGGCTGTGGCGTGGTCGACTGTCATTTCGCAAGCGCTGACCGCGATTCTGGCAATACGGCTCCTATGCCACCATCCATTGGAAATCAGACTTAACCTGCGCCAGCTAAAAATACATAAGCATATTTTGAGGCGCATAGCGGCAATAGGCATGCCCGGTGGTATTCAGGGGGCTATCATAAGTTTTTCAAATATAATTGTGCAGACTTACATCAATTACCTGGGCGGGGCTGCTATGGCCGGATACAGCGTGAGTACGAGAATTGACTCGTTCCTGTTCGCGCCTGTGCAGGGGCTTGCTATGGCTTCCGCAACCTTCGTAGGGCAAAACCTTGGCGCACAAACGCCCGAGCGCGCACGAAGCGGTACACGCATAGCTTTGCTGGTAGGAATATTCACGACTATGTTCCTTTCCGTATTCATGTACATGTTCGCAACGAGCCTTCTACGAATATTCACAAACGATGAGCAGGTTATTTATTATGGGTTTGGCTTCATGCGTGTGTTTGTGCCATTCTACTTTATGCTGGCAGGGTCATTCATTCTGTCCGGTGCGCTCCGTGGCTCCGGTGATGTGAGAGTGCCGACACTTTTGAATATCCTCTGCTTTGTCGTGCTGCGTCAGATTTATTTGTTCGTTGTGACAGGCTTCCACCATTCTGTAACGTCGGTCGCACTGGGCTTCCCTATCGGTTGGTTTATTGCCGCAATAGCAATGTATCTATACTACAGAAGCCGTGACTGGAGTGCCGTAGTCAAAGTCAAGCCTGAAACCCAGGAGGAATAACTCCATATATTTCTAATGATGGAAAACCCTCCCATGCACCTAATATTTGAATAATCACCCTTTTAATGCAAATACTAGAAATACATTACATCGAAGGGGTGGTTATATTGAACAAATTTGCAACGGGGCTTATCGCCGGAGGTATTTTGGGTGCCGCAGGAGCTGCTGTGGCTCTGGCTGACAGACGGCAAAAAAGATATGTAATCAAAGGTGGTAAAAAGGCCCTCAAAAGGGCCGGGCACCTCATGGAAAACGTTACAGATATTTTTTAGCAAATTATAGTCAAGCGCCTTTAAAAGTGTCCTGGTAAAATGCAAGATTTTTTCTGTAAGACAAAGAGGTGACAACGACGCTTGCCTAAAGGCAAGCTAGGCGGAACCGATGAAGTATTACAGAAAAAATCAAGTTTTGGTGGACGGTTTTAGAGGGGCTTGACTATAAAGCTCCCGCGCTTGTAGTGATTATCACAAATACAAGAGCGGGAGTTTTTCATTTATGTTAGAGTTATAGTGAGGGGCTATAAACTCCCGCACAAAGTATAAAGAATTTATAGGTTTAGTAAGCGCTGAGCACCTTTATTACGACAGGGTTGCTTCAAATTCATTAAAGCACTTCGTCGCGTGTATCGCGCTCGTATTTCGCTACAGATAGAGTCGATATGAGTTATGTCATACGTCTTTCCGGTTGATTTTTAGCCACTCTTTGTCGAAGATTTCAACACTTTTCACTTCGTGAAAAGCCGCTCAAAACTTTTGCTTACGGCAAAAGCCGTGCTACACACGTCCGTATAGCGGGTTTTATGCTCTAAAGCTAACTAGAAATTCATAGTTTATTTTACATCGTTTCCCATATGATTACCAAATACTCTTTTATACCAAGATTTTTCAGCATCTCATATCTGTGGTTGCCGTTATTAAGTAAGCCCTGAAAAACCTCATTCTGACAGTATTGCTTCAAATTCATTAAAGCACTTCGTCGCGTGTATCGCGCTCGTACTTTTGCGCTCACATGCTCCTCGTCTTTTAAAGAATTTGAGTGTAATTCAGTCGGAAGCAGGTTATTCAGCACTTACTTAAGCTCAAATATGCTGTCACGGTTCTGTATGATTAACGGCGCATATCCCAACCGCCTTATTTTTATGAGATTTACTAACTCTCCTGATTTATCAACGAAATAATCTCATGAACCAAGAACATGCGATTATCCAATTCAGCGATTTTATCGGCGCATATAACCAGCTCATCGCATAGATGTTGTGGGATATGTTCCTCGTATTTATAGCGTGCTTTATGCTCCAAGGTTGACCAGAAGTTCATGGCTTCTGTGCGGACTTGGACTTCTACGACAACATACTCAATCTTACCGGAATAGAAAATAGGTATCTCCATAATAACATGATAGCTGCGATAGCCGCTGGGTTTGGGGTTGGAGACATAGTCCTTTTCATCCAGGATATTCACATCAGGCATGGAGCGAAGCAAATCAGTCAAATAATATATGTCTTTGGCGAAAGGGCAAATGATACGGATTCCGGCGATGTCTTTTAGATGTTTCTTAGCGTTATCCGCCGTGATATCGACATTCATTTTATGAAGCTTTTGTGCGATGCTCTCGGGCGATTTAATTCGGCCTTTGATATGTTCAATGGGATTGTTTTCATGGAAAATCTTGAGGTCTTCATGGATTATGCTCAGCTTTGTCAGCAAGGTTTGCTGACCCCATTCATAGATGAATAATAGATTTTTCAACTTTGCGAATTCTTCTTCGCTAAATCGCACAAGCATTTATATTACCTCCCAAGCTGCGCTTTTATAATGGCAGCGTTATCGTAAAAACAGCTCCGCCGCTGTCAGAATTTCTTGCTGTTATATGGCCGCCGCGTTGTTCGATTATTGACTTTACAATGCACAAGCCTATTCCATGGTTGCCGCCTTTGCCTTTGTAAAAACGCTCAAAAACATGTGGCATGGCGTCGGATTCGATGCCAGCGCCGTCGTCAGCTATGATTATTTCAATGCGCTCTGAGTATTTTTTACATGATAAGATTATCTCAGAGCTCGCATAGCGTGTGGCGTTGGAAATCAAATTATCCATCGCTCTTGAGATTAGCTCGCTTACACATTCATAATAGATGGATGTTTCGCTAAAATCAAATGAAAAATGCAGCTGCTTTTTTGTGGCTACGGCTTCTTGGCGCGTGGCAGAGTCGCGGATTAGCTCCACGAGATTTACATTTGTGGTCGTATACGTGGTGGTGATATTATCAATTTTGGAGATATAAAGCAAGTCTGTTACTAAGTCAGTCAGTTTATCAGTTTCTTCTAAAATCGTCTCACAGGCTTTTTGCGGCTCCATAATACCAAACGCTATGCCCTCTGCATAGCATCTAATCGACATCAGCGGCGTGCGCAGCTCGTGAGAAGCGTTTTGGAAAAATATTTTTTGCTGATTATCATACTCGCCCAGTTGCTTTACAGACTTGTTTAGCGCCATATTCAAATTTTCAAGTTCGAGTTCATTGAACTGAAAGTCATTAGGCGTGAAGTCTCCATGACCAATGCCCAGAGCGAAGTTCTCAAGTTTTTCTATGGGCTTTGTAATCGAATTGGCGAGGCAATATGTAACGACAACCGCTACCAAAAACATAATGCCAACCAGTGCGAACAAAGCTAAGCCGGGTCTGCTGAATAGCGCAGGTGCATCAGGAAGAGCGCCGCGCGGCAAATTATAGTCACCATCAGAGAACAGCCAAATAACGATATTAGAGATGACCCCGGTGAGCATATATGAAAAGAACAGCATAATAGAAAATGCCTTTAGGATTCTTATTCGTATTTTGGTTTTCTTTGTTTTCACACAAATCACTGCTTTCTATCCTCATGAGCCTGCCGCTCAAACTCCATACGCCTGAAAATCGCTTTGACTCGCATGGTGAGCGCCATTGGGCTGAAAGGCTTAACTAAATAATCATCGCTGCCTAAGTCAAGGCCTGTGGCATAGTCCAGGTCGCTGTCTCTGGCTGTGAGCATTATGATAGGCACATTACTGGTTCGGCGCAGCTCCTTGCATACAACGAACCCGTTTGAGCCCGGCATCATCACGTCTAAAATCACTAAGTCCGCAGGGTTACTCGTGAAAGCTGCAAGCAGCGAGTCACCGTTTTCAAAGTCTTCTACGATATAGTCAGCGCTTTCTAAAAAAGTCTTAATGGCAAGGCGAATTGTCGTCTCGTCATCTGCTATGTATATTTTTTTCTTTGGTTCATCCATAAGTGAGTGCCCCCTTTCCTATAATTATACTACAAAGCCTATAGTAATTTCAATTTATTTGTTGTATACTAAAAGAGCAACTATCAAATGGCAATGGCGCACAACCTAATTTCGTCATCTTTGTATCAAATTTTGCAAAATACATCGTCGCGCGCGAAGCGCCATGCAACAGTGCATACCCTGTTTCGCGTAATTTTCTTTTCGTTTGCTCGCTTTCGGCATTTCGCAAAATCAGCGAAACGCCTATCGTCGCAAATCTGCCTGCGGCAGATTGCACTCGAGAAAATGAGCTCAACATGGGTCATGTACTGCTGCCTCATGCACTTCACTTAAGTACTGCACTTCTCACGCTTCTCGTCTTTCGTGAAATTTGCATGCAAATCTAACGAAAGCAGGTTATGCAGCATTGCCAATTGCAAAGGAGATGTTTACTATGCGTTATTCGTTCACCGGAAAAGGTATCAGTGTAGGAGAAGCTCTTAAGCAAAAAACGATTGACAAACTGTCCAGGCTTTCGAGGATTGTTCCTGAGAATAGCGAGGTTTTCGTGACGTTCACGACAATCAAATCTCTAAACAAAATTGAGGTGACTATTCCACTTAAGAAGCACATTTTAAGGGCTGAAGTTGCTGATACAGACATCCAAGTAGCACTTGATCAAGCTGTAGATATTTTAGAAAAACAGATGCTGCGATTTAAAAACAGATTGAGCAGGAAAGCCAAGATAGACCCTAATTTTAGAGATGAGTTCAGCACATATTTCGCCCCGCAGGACGAAGACGAGGACAGCGTAGAGAACGGAATAGTTATAGAACGCTCAAAGAAGTTCGCGCTAAAGCCTATGGATGCGGAAGAAGCTGTAATGAATATGGAGCTTTTGGGCCACAGCTTTTTTGTTTTTAGAAATGCTGACAGCGACGAAGTGAATGTGGTGTATAGAAGAAACGATGGAGCGTACGGGCTTATAGAACCGGGGCACTAGGAAGTCATATATAAATCCCTGTGAATTCATGGGAGTAATAGTTCGCGCATCGGACGGTTGTAAAGCCGTTCGGTGCGCAGTTTTATATTCGCGAAACAAGCGTTCAGCTACCGAGTCGAATTTGACTGCATAATCAAAGCACCTGAAAACAGTTTAATAAAGCTCGCCCTTTCCCCTAAATACATCGTCAGCGCCTCCTAGCAGTCAATCTCCGAGAATGCGTCGTCGGCGCTTCCTGGTCTTGAGGGAAAAGTTCTTCGCTTTCTTTGAACTCTTTTCAAGGTGTTTGACTATAAAGCTCGATTTTTTATCCTTGACGTTCGTAGCTTTATGTATGATAATATATTCGACATTATTTATTTTAGGGTCAGTATGCCCTCAAATAACAAATATATTATTTCCAGGAGGATTTAAAATGTCATATCTTGATAATTTGCTGCAACAGGCAAAAGTAACTCACGCGTCTCAACCTTTGTTTATCCAGGCAGTAACGGAAGTTTTGGATACGATTAGAGTTGCGGTTGACGCGGATCCTAAGTACGAGAAATATGGTATTGTAGAAAGACTTCTTGAGCCGGACAGGCAAATTATTTTCCGCATACCATGGGTTGATGACAGTGGTAAAGTTCATGTAAACCGTGGTTATAGAGTACAATACAATAACGCGATAGGCCCATACAAAGGTGGAATTCGTTTCCATCCTTCTGTAAACTTGGACGCAACTAAGTTCTTAGGTTTCGAACAAACTTTCAAAAACGCTCTTACAGGCCTTCCAATCGGCGGCGGTAAAGGCGGTTCTGACTTTGACCCTAAAGGTAGATCAGAGCATGAAATTATGAGATTCTGCCAAAGCCTTATGAACGAGCTTTATAAGCACTTAGGTCAAGACATTGACGTTCCTGCGGGCGACATCGGCGTTTCTGCAAGAGAAGTTGGCTTCATGGTTGGTCAATACAAGAAGCTTACAGACCTTTACGAAGGCGTTTTCACGGGCAAAGGGCTTACATATGGCGGCTCTTTGGCAAGAAAAGAAGCTACAGGCTATGGCCTTATCTATCTTGTAAATGAAATGCTTAAAGCTAACGGAACCAGCATCGACGGTAAAGTTTGCTCTGTTTCAGGTTCTGGTAATGTTGCTATTTACACTGCTCAAAAAGCTCAAGAATTAGGCGGCAAAGTAGTTACTATGAGCGACTCAAATGGCTGGATTTATGACGAGCAAGGCGTTGATATTGACGCTCTTATCGATCTTAAAGAAATCAAGCGCGGTCGCTTAAGCGAGTATACTCAATATCGTCCTAACGCTAGATATACAGAAGGCCCTGGTGTTTGGAGCGCGAAGTGTGATGTTGCTCTTCCTTGCGCAACTCAAAACGAGCTTCTTATCGACGACGCTAAAATGCTTGTTGCTAATGGATGTATGGCTCTCGGCGAAGGCGCTAACATGCCTTGCAGCCTTGAGGCACTTGCATACTTCCAAGCAAACAAAGTTTTGTTTGCTCCTGCAAAAGCGGCAAACGCCGGCGGCGTAGCTACATCTGCTATGGAAATGAGCCAAAACAGCATGAGACTTCACTGGACATTTGAAGAAGTTGACCAAAAGCTTCAAACGATTATGGTTAACATATTCAAAAGCATGGACGAAGCCGCTAAGCGCGTAGGCCAAGATAAAAACTATGTTCTCGGCGCTAACGTAGCCGGATTCTACAAAGTTGCTGAGGCTATGATAGCTCAAGGCGTTGTGTAGTTAGGCGCATAAATGCGATTCAAAAATCCCCTTCACTTAAAAAAGTGGAGGGGATTTTATTGTCGCAAGCCATCTTGCGCCGAGCTCCAGGGAGCAAGGGAGCTTGCTATATATAGTACTTTAACATACATTCGGCTCTTCTCAAAACATATCTTGACAATGCAGTTAGTTTATGCTAACATGAGCATGGTTAGCTTAGACTAACTGCATTGAATCACTAATCGAAAAGAGGGGTAGTGCAATGAACATTATTATTATGAGCCTTTTGGCCGGGGTAGTCGGCATGGGGCTGGGAGGAATTATAACAGTTGTTTTTGGAAGCCGGACGGATAAAATGGTGAGTATATTCCTGTCTCTTGCCGGCGGTGTTATGATTAGCATTGTGTTTTTTGAACTGCTGCCTGAAGCAGTTGAATATTCTAATATTGGGATTACGGTTATTGGGTTAGTTATAGGAGCCTTAATGGTATTAGTTCTTAACGGAATCGTTGATAGAATCTCAAGAGGCAACGGAGGCGGGTCAAAGCTGCATGAAACATATGCGGATTTCTTTCACACGAGTGAAGTTATAGAGAGCAAAAAAAGCATGTTTCGTTCAGGGATAATAATGCTGTTCGCTATCGCACTGCACAATATACCTGAAGGGTTGGCAATGGGGGCTGCCGGGTACCATGATGCGGCTCTGGGCTTAACAATTGCTATTATGATTGCCATGCATAATATCCCGGAAGGCATGGCTATCTCTGCGCCGCTTATTTCCGGAGGGCTTTCTAAGGTGAAGACTTTGATATTAATAATGCTGACCGGCGCGACAACAGTAATAGGCGCTATAGCGGGTGTTTTGATAGGGGGAATTTCCGAACTGGCGCTGGCGCTCTCTTTCTCTATAGCCGGAGGAGCTATGCTGTATGTTGTGTTTGGCGAGATTTTGCCTCAATCTATTGTCACGAATAAAGATCGTGCGCCTGCAATTTTTGCGCTTGTCGGGATTATTGTTGGAATATTGTTTACGCAAATATAGAACTGCTTTCAGGTGTTTGATAAACTTTATAGATCAATAACAGCTTTCGTTCGCAAGGAAAATCTTTGCAAACGAAAGCTTGATTATTTTATATTCATAGCAGGTTATTATTGATAATGCTTACGCTGCAGCTCTTTCTTTCAGCTCGTTTTCAATGAAAGCACTGATGAACGCGCTGCTCGTATCTGTCACTAAAAACTCAAAACAGCTATATCTGCATTTCTGGAAATGATTATCCTTAATCACAAAATCATAACCACTGCATTTGGGGCTGCATGTGCCGTGCGCGATTCGGCGGCAGATGCCGGCTGTGTCGATTTCTTGCACCATTTCTTTGGGCAGTGTGTTCAAAAAATCAGGATAGTTGCCTATGTTTTCGCCATAAATACGTACAAGAAGGCCATGTTTTTTAAGAAGTAAATTTATGACGGATTTCTTTGTCTTTGTATGTTTATAAGAACCCAGTAAGCCGGTCTTTTTAGACTCGAATGTCGCTTTGCAGCCATTGTCCAGCATATAGTTATGCAAATTCTGCACAAAGTCGCGGCGGTTTAGTTCGACGGGTTCTAAAAACTGCTCATAGCTTATTTTTTCTGCTGACATTTTTAATTGCCTCCCATACTCATTAATCTATATATCCGCTCATGAGGTCCCAATGGATGCCAAACTTATCAACCAAAGAGACATAGCCGGTGCAATAGGTGGTGCTGCATATAGGCTTAAGAATTGTCGCGCCTTCAGATATTATCTGGTAGGCCGCATTCAGTTTCTCGACCGTTTCAAATTCTATTAAGAGCGAAACCTGAGATGCGCCTTGCGACTTTTTGTCCAACAAACCGTCAGGGTCATCACCTAAAGATATGACAGTATTGCCTATTGCCATTTCGGAGTAATAAATGAAATCTTTCTCGGCTTCATTTTTGAATACAAAATCTTTGGGATTGGCTTCTGAGTAATGAATTTTTGTTATAATCTGCGCGCCAAAAGCTTTTTTGTAAAGCTCCATCGCTTGCTGGCACTGGCCGCTAAAACCTAAGCCCGGCGTAACTTGCAGCGTCGCACCTTTCCTTGAGCCTGATAAAATACCCTCAGCCGCTGATTCATTATCAGCAAAGAAAAGGTTATAGCTCTCTGTGTTAAAGCGCAGAGCGCAAAAATTCGAATCATCCGGGCCCGTCCACATCATTGACATGGGCTCGCACCATATATCTTTCTTGATATCAAGGTCGGTCACTATTTCAACCGTACCGACGAGGGTGATATTGTATTCACTTGAGCTCAGACACACACTGGCGCGGTCACAGTCGCGAATTCGCGCAGCCTTATTGCTGTCAGGCGATGTGCAAAACGTAAGCCAGTTTATGCCGTCTGTTTTTGCAATGGTAAGTGTTGATGCTGTGGGGTAGCCATTTTTGTCAATCAAGGCCAGGACACAATTTCCTTCCATGCCGCCGCCGATGTATTCTGATTTTGAAGCTATTAATTCGCCTGCTCTTTTGATGATTTCTTGATTCATACTTTGTTGCCTCCATTTCTTATTTTATAGGCCTACCTATGTTCATTTTCTGTCTCCACTCAGGTGCCTCGCCGCAATCACTGAAATATTCATCCAATCTATTAATCTTGCCATTGGTAAGCCTTATAAACGAAGTGACAAGGTGTGTGGACTCACTTGAGGAAATTTTTGTAACAATAACAATGCCATTATCTATGAGTTCAACACGCTGCATTTCGCCGTGCCACTTGCCGGGATATTCGCAATTGGCACGGATATATTCCGAAGTAGTGAACTGCTCATTGCTGTCATGCCAGCAAATTATGGCGTTGGGGGTAAAGTAGCTTTTTAGTGCATCAGCATTTTGAGTTACGACATCTTGAATAAAGCGATAAGAATCAAAGGTGTTTTCTTGAATATGCGGTATGTTGAAATGCTTAATAGCTATAACAGGCTTGCCATCAATATAACGCCACTGGCGTGCTCGCATAATTTCTACTCTCACAACTATTTGATTAGGGATCTTAGACCAGCGCCCTGCATAGTTAGGATGTTTGTTCTTGTATTTTTCAATAAAGAATTTATTTGCCTCATCCATAGGATGTCCGATTATTTCCGCAATACCTTCAAGTTCGTATCCTCCAACGCTCAAAGCCACACGAGGGTTGGATTTGATTTGCTGTGTTTTCAGATAATATTCACCTGTTTGAAAATAGACTGTAAGGTCGTCGTTAACATGGCTCATAGAGCGTGTAGTAACACGGTTATCTGCACAGGTAGCCAGAGTAAAGGTTGTTTCTTTCTCCAAAGTTGAAATAACATCCTCAGCGCTCAGCTCACATGAGTCAATTCCATGACATTCATAGTTTGCCCAGATTCGGCAAGTTTCAATACGTTTGCCATTATCGCCTTGTTCTTTGTCATAGGCGAACTCATTAAGCAGTTCACACGGAAATTCGTCGCACTGTCCGCAGTGCTCATGCCCACGGCCTTCGCAACAGGATTTAACTGGGCAGGCTTCACCCCAAAAAGGTTTGTCTATCGCTATACATCCGGCACAGTTCATTGGCTCACGATATTTACATTGGCGGCATAAAATGCCGCATCTTGATTCAATCATAATATTGGCTCCTCCTTATAAATCTATGATAACATGATTAACCCGACACCTATATGTCACGTTACAAATAAAGCTCCAAAATATTTTTCGCAATTTCTTTAATCTCAGTTACGATGTCCTGCGGCGCTATTACTTTGACTTTATTGCCAAAGCCGAGCAGCCAGCTTATCAGGTAGCTTCGATTTGTATAGTCCATTTCAAAGTGCAAGCCCTCATCGGTTTCATAGTAACAGTCCAGCCCGTGGGCTTCAATGAGCTGATATCTGACTGACTTATCAAATATGGCGGCAAGTTTGATATTATCAATTAAATGGCTGTTGTAGTCACGTTTTTCAGGGGGGATTTCACGCATGACAAAAGATTCTACACATGTAGACAAATTCCACAGCCGGTTCAGCTTAAACATTCGCCAGTCCATTCGCTCCGGACAGAAGCCAAACACATACCACGATGTCCATTGAAAAATGACGGTATAAGGCTCTATTCGCCTGCGGCTTTCGCCCTTCTCATAATAATAATCAAATTCGATAAGGTGCATATCCAGTATAGCGCGTTTGATGGTTTCAATTTTGGGTGTCAAATACTCTTTATAGTAGGAAGCGAGGTCAATGACCACCGGTTCGGATAGAGAAACGACTGCATCAGAGCTGGCGCCCAGCTTGTCCAGCGTCCTTTCTATGCGTGAGTGCTCCGACACACTGCCAAGGCCTTTAAGCGCGGCGATAATGCCGGACAGCTCATCGGTGGTCAAAATGCTTTTATCCAGCTTGAAACCCTCGGCAATAGAAATACCGCCGCCTGTTCCTTGATATGTAACGATGGGGATGCCTGCCTGGCAGAGCGCGTCAATGTCCCTATTAATGGTGCGGCGATGGACTTCAAACTTTTCCGCCAAGTATGGGGCGGTTATGCGATCGTTTTGCAAAAGTATATTCAGTATACCCAGAAGGCGGTCAAGTTTCATTATTAATCACTCCAATATCTAGATTTTAAACACAAACACGCATTTATCGCGATCACCCTTATGATAAAGTTCATGCCATTGCGGCACAGGAACAATCCCTGTCAATTTTCCTCCCAGCTTTTCCAGGGTGCGTCGTGAGGGCAGGTTGTCAGGGTTACAGGTGATAATAAGCTCTTTCATTTTGTGCTTTCTCGCCTGCTCAAACATTAGGCGACAGGCCTTGAGTGCATAATTATTGCCGCGAAATGCCTCTTCAACTCTGTAACCTATATGCCCGATATAGTAAACCTTTCTCGCAGGAGCTACTTGTAATGTGATTTGACCTACGATCTGACTATTTTCAGCTGTCATGATATGCATTACATATAAAGGTACATCCCCGGGGATGCACTTATTGATTTTCAAATATATTTCCGAATCAGACAGGCCATCTGCGAGTAAAAAGCGAAATCCAGTCATGTTCATATTCTCCTAAGGTGAGGAATCTACACTTGAGGCTATTTTACACGTTATTGATGCTAATAGTCAATGTATTTGAGATTATGGGAATGAACAAGCGCACTAATTATCTGTTGGGTGGTGCTTGCTCGCTCTGCTTGTATTTTTTACAGCGGGCGCAGCAAGCGGCGCCCCTACG
>Ga0123355_10004486_pt1 | contig 20310 bp, 13 predicted proteins | sample TergutEmb28metaG_3_FD_89872 | JGI IMG/M metagenome (GOLD analysis project Ga0123355, IMG submission 89872) | Embiratermes neotenicus P1 segment gut microbial communities from Petit-Saut dam, French Guiana - Emb289 P1 | ecosystem: Host-associated > Arthropoda: Insects > Digestive system > Gut ...
AGGCAATTAAGGGGGCTTCTTAGATGAAAAGCGAAACAAAAACATCAGTGGACATAAATGATCTTGTAGATATACAAAATGTTAAAATTGACACATCACTTCCGGTTGAAGAGCGGAAAAAGTCATTTTTAAGGCAAATAGAGAACCCTAACCTTTATCGTTGCGGCGATACAATTGTAAGGATATCTCACGCAAATACAGGCATTAAACTAAAGGACGTACTCATAAACTATCTGCTTTCTAAACAACAGCTTTCATTAGGGTAACGAAAAAATAGCATTGCCCTATTGGACGCTGCGTAGAATTTGTGTTATCATACTTCCGGACTAATGCAGTGATCCTTTTCGATTTCAGGGCAATGCCGGTAATACGAATAAGGAGCTACTGCTAATGGAAAAAAATGAAGTATGGAATGCCTTTGGTTACGTCCGTCTATCTAAGGATGACAGGGACAAAAATGAAAGTAACAGCATTAAGAACCAACAAGATTTAATTCTTGATTTTGCCGCTCGTAACCCGGATATTAGCATTGTGAAAATATTTGCTGATGATGGTGCTACAGGTGCTAATTTTGACCGTGCAGCTTTTAAAGATATGATAAGTCATATCGAAAGCGGTGCGGTTACTTGTGTTATAGTTAAGGATTTTAGTCGCTTTGGAAGAGATCATATCGAAGTTGGAAAGTATATTGAACAGTACTTTGCATCTAAAAATATCCGTTTTATATCAATAACTGACGGTTACGATAGCTTTCATGCGGATATGTCTGACAGCAATAACAGCCTTATTGTTCCATTTAAAAATATAATAAATGAGGCTTATTTGGAAAATATATCCACTAGCACGAAAGCTCAACTTGCTCTCAAGCGCAAAAATGGTGAACTTGTTAGTAATTATGCCGCCTACGGATATGTGAAGTCCGTTGATAGGAAATTATTAGTGGATGAATACGCCGCCCAAGTGGTTAATGCCATATTTGAGTATAAACTTCTTGGCCATAACGAGCAGCAGATAGCAACAATGCTTAATGCAAAAGGCATACACTCACCTGCTGAATATAAAAAAGCCATAGGAGAAACATACAGTACTCCTTTTGCCAAAAATGAGAAATCCCTATGGACGGCAAATGCCATCAGGCGTATCCTGAAAAACCGCATTTACATTGGACATTTAGAGCAGGGGAAGCGGACAAAAGCAAGCTACAGGATGAAGAAATATTTTTATCAGCCAAGTGCGGCATGGGCAGTTCATGAAGATAATCACGAAGCAATCATAGCCAAACATGATTTTGAACTTGTTCAAGAGCTTATGGCTAAGGATTCACGGATATCGACTGAAACAGGACAGCTTCACTTGTTTTCCGGCGTTATTCTCTGTGGTGCTTGCAATCAGCCTATGACCGTTAAAATAACAAAAAAGAAAAACGGAAAAAGATATATTAATTATGTCTGCTCTACCCATAGATATCAACGTGGTACTTGTACTCATAACAATGTCAGCAGTCTAAAAGTAGAAAAATGTGTGCTACTGTCCATCAGAAAGCAAGTAGAAAGTTTTTTACTTGCAGAAGAAGTGGCAGACGGCGCAGGACTGGCGGCGTTGAAAGAACGCAGAAAAACCGCTCTTGAAACTATGATTAATAAGGAATTATTGTCTATCCAAAAGACTAACGACTTCCTTGTGAAGTCATACACACATATGATTGAAGGTGCTATTACTAAAGACGAGTACGATAACTTTAGTGGCGAGTTCCTTCATCAAATTGAAAAAGCAGAAAATCATATCTCCCACTTGAAATCTGAGATTGAGCGTCTTACTGATGATACCGCAGTCCGTGAGCTTATTGAACGATTTAAAGCCTATGAAAACATTATTGCTTTGGATCGCCGTATAGTTATCGGTTTTGTGCATTCTATTGCGGTTCACAGCAATAAAAGCTTAGAAATAAATCTACGCTATGATTGCAGTTTTGAAATACTGCCGGGATATGAAAGCAACGAAGCCGCTGCCCAAGCAAGTCAAGAAGGGGCGGTGGTCTAAATGGCTAGAAAGAGTAAAAGAAACTTTGCTCAAGCGGATATCCCGGTAAGCACAAAAGCAGTAAAGTACGCAACTTATGGCTATACTCGTATTTCCGTCGAAGGTGAACGTTCAGAGGATTCCATAGAAGGCCAAAAGGCTATTATCCAAGATTATATTAAGGATAAAGCCGACCTTGATTTACGTGGCATAGAATCCGATTTAGGTTATTCCGGCACGGATTTTCAACGCCCCGGATACAAAAAGCTTATGGATGGCATACAATCCGGTGCTGTCCAATGCGTGGTCGTTAAAGACCTCTCGCGCTTAGGCCGTTCGTATCTCGAAGTTGGGGAACTGCTTTTTGATACCTTCCCGGCGTACAATGTCCGCTTTATATCGGTGACAGACCAATATGATTCTTTTGCTGATGATGCGGCGAAAAAAAAGTTGCTTATCTTATTTAAAAATTTGATTAACCATATGTATAGTCGTGATACCGGCAAGAAGATTCGTGCCGCTCACGAAGCAAAGAAACGGCGTGGTGAATTAGCCGGGCTTCCTCCATACGGTTATATCCGTGGAGAAGATGGAAAGACATTAGCTTTTGATGGAGACGCCGCCGAAGTTGTGCAGTTGATTTTTGATATGAGGCTTGAAGGTAAAAGTTCGTACAGTATTGCGAAACATCTAAATCATAGTGGAATCCTTTCTCCTCAGAGCCGGAATTATCAGCTGGGCCGTGCCACTCATAAAAAATTTGCAAAACGGTCTATATGGTGGGCATCAAACATCCGCAAGATACTACGTTGCGAAACCTATACGGGAATGATAGTGCAGGGCAAGTATGACTGTAAAGGCAAGCATCACAGGCAGTTACCAAAAGAACAGTGGATCCGCCATGAAAATATGCATCCGGCTATTATCAGCCGAGAACAGTTTGATGCTGTTCAAAAGCTGATGGATGATGTTAAAGAGTGGAAATCAAACGAAGATGAACACGTTGCTCCTATTCCAAAAAATCGTTACGTGGGCAAGATATTTTGCTCCCGGTGCGAACTTGCGGCTGTACGCAAGGCAAGGCGGGACGCAGGTTCTGTAAATATCTCTTATTATTGCTATTATTGCAATGATGAATTGAAATTGGAACTTGGATTAAAAAAGATGCATTGGCTTTCACTCAAAGTTTTAGACGAAGCCGTAATGGGCGCGTTAAAGATGCATATGAATTTGCTCATAGAAATGGATGCACTTGTTGAAGAACTGACTAAATCTGAGGCTTACAATTCATCTGTTACTGAGATTTTGAAGGAAAAAGCTAAGTGGGAACTGGCAGAGAGAACCGCAAATAAAACTCTATCGGCAGCCTACACTCATCTTTTGGATAAACTTCTTGATTATAAGGAGTATGAGATTATCAGAACAAGGGTTGATATCGACAAAAATAATGCATTGCTACGGCTGGAAACTATAGAAGCTGAGCTACGCAAACACAGCGAAATGTCAGCTAAAAACACACGTTGGCGAGACATTTATAACGAATTTTATTCCTTGGAATTGCCAACCAAGGAAATGATACAGGCTCTGATCAGCCGAATAGAAATCGACCCGCTTACTAATGAGATTAATCTTATTCTGAACTACAGCAATGAATTGGAAGAGCTTCAAGAGTTTTTAGGTGAGGTACCGGGTAATGTTTGAAACATTATCCAAAGCCGCTTTCCGCTCAAAAAAATATGTGATAGCCGCTTATTTGCGAATATCAAAAGAGGATGATTCAAGGGATGAAAGCAGTTCTATCCAAAACCAGCGTAATATCATTAAGGATTATGTAACAAGGTATGAAGATTTAAAAGAAGGCGTACTTGTTGATTATGTTGATGATGGGATAAGCGGCAGCCATGTCGAACGTGAATCATATCAGCGACTCTTAGCTGATATAGAGCGTGGGGATGTTGATTGTATTGCTGTCAAAGACCTTTCTCGAATAGGCCGAAAAATGCTTGATGCAGATGACTTGCTAATGAATTATCTCGTCAGTAAAAATGTGAGATTTATCGCCATTGGCAATAACTACGATAGCTTAACACATCCGCTTACTAACCTTGAATTGTCTCTGATAAATCTTGTGAATCAACACTATAACCGGGATTTAGCGCAAAAAGCCAAAGCTGCCAGACTTATAAAGAGTCAACGTGGAGAACATCTGGGTTCCGCTCCTTTTGGATACAAGAAGTCAGTAGCAAAGAAAGGCAAGCTCGAACCGGACGAGGAAGCATCAGGATACGTTAAGTTAATATTTTCACTTGCGTTGGAAGGGCGTAAAACAAGTGAGATTGCTAAAATCCTGAATGAACAGGGAATACCAACGCCACTAGCCTACAGGATTCAACATGACAGCCAAAAAAAGCGCAAAAAATGGTTTACAGAAGCTATTGACCCGGATTACTCTTTTTGGACAAATGCGACTGTTCGTAATACTATCATAAATGAGATTTATTTGGGAACAGTTATATCTTGTACAAAAAAAATAATCGAACCCGGCACAAGGCGTACTGTAAAGCGTCCAAGAGAAGAATGGATAATTGTATCTAACGTCCATGAACCGCTTATTTCTGAGGATGATTTCCAAAAAGCGCAACTTATTCTTCAAAAGAAAAGGTATCCCTACAAACCTGAGCCTGTTTTTTATAACAAGGTTAGATGCCCGTTCTGCGGTTACGCAATGCAATTTAATACGAATAAGACTACATGCAAGAATCCAAGGTTCATGTGCAGGACAATAAAGTTTACCGACCACTATGGTTGTAGCACTCATGTTGTTTTGCAGAGCGAGATTGAAAAGGTTGTACTATCATCTATTCGGGCTTATGCCGCCATTTTGATTAATCAAGAAGAGATTAACAGTGCTGTCTTGGAACGAGAAGAGGTTGAGGCAAAAGGATTTGAAAAGAAAATCCGTGATGAAAACAAGGCGATACAGGTTTTGGAATCCTCTATAAAGAAACTGTTTACTTCTTTGCTTTCTGAGAATATAACCGGTGAGGACTTTCAACGAAAAAAGAAAGTAATCAGTGATACAATGGAACGAAAGCGTATAGCCATTGAAGAAATGGAAGAACAGCTAAAGGTTATAGCAGCCAAACGAGCCAGAGCGGATAAGGTAGTAGCCGAGTGGTCGCCCATGTTAATGTTAGAAAGGTTGGATCGGGAGCTTGTGGACTTATTGATTGAAAAAATCTATGTCCATAGCGAGAAGGAAATAGAAATAGTTTGGAAAGATATGCAATAATGTAATAAAACGCAAGGAGACGTGGGGAAGGGAAATGATGCTACATACTTCCCCATTTTTGCTATATGTTTACCTATAGTATCTTTGTAAAAAATCAAGGGAGGCAATAGTTTGTCCTAACTTGACACATTCCTCAATTTCCACGCTTTCCCGAAAATCAAGGGTTGAGGGTCGCTATTCTTTTTCCGACTCTATGGTATAGCACCCTCTATGGGAAAGTCAATTCTGTCGGGCAATCAACTCATCATTTGACACAGGCATTCTTCTAATGTTGGGCCATTTTCTGTATGTTTTACCGAAATGGTATATTTGCCGCATTTAAACAGGTATGGATTCTTGATTTGCCTTACATATTCGGCAATTCGCTGCTCTTTTGAAAGATTTCCTGTCACTTTAACTGTGCGAATATCTACAAGAGTACTAGGCTCAATCTCGGTAGGGTACATATTTTCAGCCTCCTATGAAAATAGTGCTTACCTAGTTCCGAGTCGGAACTAGGTTGATTTTTTGAAGCCCGGTTAAGCATTAATCTTTAAGATAAAGTGTTCCTTCTGAAGTAAAAATACCAAATGTTATGCCTCGTCTAATCTTACAGAAATCACAATCCTCTTTGAAATTTTGCCAGCCCTTTTTTACGACAACGTAGCCACTATCCCTAAAATTACTTTCGCAGTGTGAGCATAGGCAAAGTTCAAATAATTCACCTTTGGATGATAACCGCATTTCAATTCCAACAGAGATTGCTAACGCTGCATCAATTTCTGTTTGTTGTTCTTTGTTGATACGCGCTATGTATTTCAAAAAACGCGATCTGTCTATGGTTCGGATCTGTTCCGTAAGTGCTAAAGAATCATATTCAATGCCGGAGGTTTGCGGAATTATTAGTTCTCATTGGAGACTATCTTAATTTTTTAGAAAATCAATTAATATTTTCAAAGTCCTTAAAATGTTCTAATTTCAGCATTTAGAACACACTCAAATCACTCATTATTATTTTTTTAATACACATTTTTGGACGATTCAATAATTTGCTATGAAGAAAATAAAAATGATACCATAGGGGACTTGTAACTTTCTACCTTTTTTGCTATCATTATGGTATAGTTGCACTAATTATAATTTCATTTTTTAGCATAAAAACAAATAGTTGCATACAATTATTCGTAAAAGACGAAAAACAATAAACGGAGGCGAGAAATAAAAATGAATCGAATGCAATCTGTTTTCGGATTCAGGGCGTATTATACTGATGAGGGTCTTGTTTATGAAAACAAGACTAACGAAGAAATAATACCTGTCACGGATGTTTTGAATAATATTTATGTTCAAGAGCAAAGGCATAAACCCTATACAGACAAGGAATATCAGCAAGATTGGATGACATTTATTTCACTATGCCTTACTGCTGTAATATCTTACAAAGCTTATTGTTCCGAAAATATGCATACAGATGATTTTGTACCAAACCTTCCGCACATTTTTATGAATTTCGAGGAAGCCAATAATCACATAGGCTGCTATCCGCTCACCACTAGTTTACCTGAAATTTGGACGGAATTTTTGAGAGAGGCTTATTCACATATTGAGAGCCGGGAACTTGCTTCCGAAACTTCAAAGATAGTAGCACGTACTATGCGATTAAAGAAATTGTTGAAATTATCCAACTTTGCTTACTTTTCGCTTCATTGTACACTTTCTTGTATGTTAGACCGAGGATTTGAGTCCGTTTTTAGTTTTCTTCAAGGTAATACAAACATCAAGGCACCAACATTAGGTATCGTACAAATGCTGTATTCCCTTGCTTTTCCTAATCAAGAAGAGGGCTGGTTACTTGATTTTACATCTCTTGAAAATCGCTTATTATTCGATACGGTTCAAGAGTTTGATATGATACGTTCGCTAAAACTACGTTCACGAGCATTTTCATATATTGTAGGAGAGCGTTATAGTAGCCGTGAACTTTCTTACTATGTTACTAGGTTTTCCAGTGGATCTAGTGAACTCAAAGAGCCACAGTATATAGATAGGCAACTGCAAATAACTCACAATTTATTCAAGACTATGCTTTCACGGAAAAAGCCTCATTTGTGTATTTTAAGGGGTGCTGCTGGTTGTGGAAAAAAATTAACCGTTCAGTACCTAGCGAATGAAGAACAAACAAGTATAGTGCTAGTTGATTTAGATAAACAGTTTCTTGTAGAGTCTCATTTTGGCGATATAATGGATGAACTTTTATTCTTTGCACTTGTTGAAGGTGATACACTTTGCATTTCAGTGAAAGATCCATCATCCAATATTCAAATTCCAATTATCCTTGAAATAGCCAAAAAATACCAATTAGGTATTTTTCTTCTTACAGAATCAATGCACTACAAGACAAATCCAGATGGTTATGTAGTAAATTATATTGATTATCCCTCGTTGAATTTAAAGGAATCTGTGAAATTTTGGCAATTGTTTTCTGAAGGATATGATTTTTCTCCAAGCATAGATTGGATGCAAACTGCTTCAAAGTATATGCTCACAGCCGGACAAATCAAATCTGCCATTCTTGGAGCAGCTTCGACTGTAAAGTTTCAAGATAAACCTATTGATGATGAAATGATATGTGAATCTGTTATGCTCCAAAACATGGGACGTTTAAGTACTGTTGCTGATAGAATTACTGTTGTTTACACATGGGATGACCTTATGTTAAATGATAAAACAAGGACTATGCTAAAGGAGGCTTGCAACAGAATTAAGCAACGTCATGTTGTGGAAATAGACTGGGGCGGAAAATTTGCATATGGCAATGGTGTTTCAATTTTGCTCTACGGCCCTCCTGGAACTGGCAAAACCATGAGTGCTCAAGTAATTGCTGGTGATTTGGGTTTGCCTCTCTATAGAATTAACCTTGCTCATATCATTAGTAAATACATAGGAGAAACAACTAAAAATATTAATGCAATATTTGACGAAGCTAAAAGCAGCAATGTCATTTTGTTTTTTGATGAAGCAGATGCCCTATTCTCAAAGAGAACCGAAGTAAAAAGTTCAAATGACCGTCATGCTAACACTGAAAGTTCATATTTGCTTCAAAAAATTGAGGAATATCCAGGTATAAGTATACTTACCACTAACCTTGCAAATGTTTTCGACGAAGCTTTTCGCCGTCGAATTAATTATATGATTAACATTCATATGCCTGACGCTAACCAGCGATTAGAAATCTGGAAAAAATGCATCCCACCAAAAGCACCGCTTTCAGATGATGTGGATTTGAAGCTTTTAGCCACCGGGTTGGAATTTTCAGGAAGCGTAATAAGATCTGCTGTATTACAAGCTGCCTATTATGCTGCCGGAGAAAGTACTTCAATCAGTATGGTGCATTTTGCAAGAGCAGTACGATTGGAATTGTGGAAGCTGGGTATGAGTGAACCAGATTTTATAAAATTTTATCCACGTTAAGGGGTGTAATTCTAATAAGAATGGGAGAGTTGATTATGAATGCAATGCTTGAAAAAGAAGATATGTTCAAAAAATTGTATGGGATGAAAGAGAAAAAATCAGCACCATTACAGGGTAAAGGATTAGAAAGTGATCTTTTGAGAAGTGCTTCAAACTATTCTCCAGATAAAATAGATTGGGCAGAAGCATCTGGCTACTATAAAAAACGAAAAAATTCTGTGCCTTTACAAGGAAAAGGATTAGGAAGCGAATTATATGAGTCATTGCAAACCAGCATATCTGATTCCGGCAAAAAGTTGGATATTCCAGAAAATTTGACCGAAAGTATCCAAAGTGGCTTTGGTATAGATGCCACAAAACTATCATTGCGAGAATCATCAGAAGTTGCTAAAATGGGAGCACAGGCAACAGCACAAGGAAATGTAATACGATTTGCACCAGGTCAATATAACCCAGATACCACAGAGGGTCAAAGGATACTTGGTCACGAGTTAAATCATGTACGCGAGCAGGCACAAGGGAAAGTTAAACCTAACATAGAAGGAACAGATATACACTTTGACCCAATGAATGAAGCAGCCAGTGATCGTGCTGGGGAAGCGTTTGCAAGTGGGATTTTGAATGATGCGTCCCCTGTGTCGATTGGACAGGCTAGTGTAGGTGGGGAAGCAGTACAAGGCATTTTTAGAAGTATATTTAATGGAATCGAAAATGCTAGCCGGTTTGTGGGTAATTTGGCAGGTCAAGGATTAGGGAGTTTGATAGGTGGGCAACAGGGAGCAAAGAAGGAAATAAGAAGTGAAGTACCAGTAGCAGAAGTTCCAATAACAGAAACACCCATAGACGATCCTAATGCATCCAACGTAACAGTTGCAGGTAGAAATATCAGTAATGTGCATAATATAGATGATGTAAATTATATGGGACTTAGGGAGATGATATATGCTTTAGAGGGCGTAGACGGTGATACGAATGCTGCTCTTCCCTCTGAACAACAACGAGTTGTCTGGGACGAAGAAAACAGGCAAGCTATTGTTAGGGTAACAAATAGGGAAACAGGGGAACTATCAGAGAATCAATATTTTAACATAGATGAACGAAGTGAGGAAAACGGTTTTTTAGTTAGAGATGGCCGTATAGTCATTAATAGTGATAGATTATCCGATCTTGCAGGTGTAGCAGGTTTAGAGGATTTTCTGGATATAAACTCAGATGAATACGGTAATCAAATAGTTAACCTTAGAGATGGGGCAGATAACGAGTCCAACGTAACAGTTGCAGGTAGAAATATCAGTAATGTGCATAATATAGATGATGTAAATTATATGGGACTTAGGGAGATGATATATGCTTTAGAGGGTGTAGATGGTGATGCAAACGCCGATCTTCCTTTAGAGCAGCAAAGGGTCGTATGGGACGAAGAAAACAGGCGTGCCACTATTAGAGTAACAAATAGAGAAACGGGGGAGCTAGTAAGTAAGTATTTCAATATTGATGAACAAGGCGAAGAGAATGGATTTTTAGTTAGAGATGACCGTATAGTAATTAATAATGATAGATTGTCTGATCTTGCAGGCTTAGCAGGTTTAGAGGATTTTCTTGATATACACTCAGATGAATATGGTAATCAAGTCGTTAACCTTAGTGACAGAGAGGATAACGATAGCGGAGCAAGTTCACAACTACCTGGAATACCTGGAGTGCAAAACCTTGTGAATCTTTGGGAAAGTTTCGGAAATTTTGGTGGTCGCCTTGGCGGGAATTCCCCTGGGGAATTAATTGGGTCAGAATGGTTAAATAATGGCGTATCATCAGGACTTGAAGGTGCAGCAAACGTGTTACAAAGACCACCTGCCAATCTACCAGCACCACCAAGCCAAATAATTAATCCAGCAACTAATTTGCCATTCAACAGTCCGCCAGCGTCACCGGGTCTAATTAATCCTGCTACCAATTTACCGTTCAACAGTCCACCAGTGTCATCAGGCTTAATTAATCCAGCTACTAATTTACCGTTCAACAGTCCACCAGTGTCATCAGGCTTAATTAATCCAGCTACTAATTTACCATTCAACAGTCCACCAGTGTCATCAGGCTTAATTAATCCAGCAACAAATTTACCATTCAACAGTCCACCAGTGCCATCAGGTTTAATTAATCCAGCAACTAATTTACCGTTTAACAGTCCACCAGTATCACCAGGTACAATTCTTGACCAGAGAGGAAACCCGATAAATAATGTTCCTAATGTAACTCAAGGCAATTTGGGAAGGTATCTTCAAACAGGAGGAAACGTCCTTGGAAAAATTAGTACAGCGATGGATATGGCGGAAATTGCTAATTCTGTAACACAAGATATTAGAGGAGGGTATAGAGTCAGTGCTGAGACAGTGGAAACTACACTTGGCATAGGTGGGGCTATGGCCGCAGGTTGGGCTGGGGCTAAAGGTGGAGCAAAATTAGGGGCTCTAATTGGCTCTATTATACCCGTTAAAGGTACTGCTGTTGGTGCTGTCGTAGGGGGTGCATTAGGTTTTGTAGGAGGTATGGCAGGCGCAGCTCTTGGGCGTCTTGCAGGACGTTCTTTTGGGGGAGGATTAGCTGATGGAGTCAACGAGCGCACAGGATTGTTTAGAAGAAGAGGAAGTAGAAACTAATACCCATTAAAAGCTAAATGCATTAAAGCTGAGGCAACAAGTTGGTGGTGACAGGTTATTTCTTGATGGAATTTGAAATGATTTTCAACTAGTGTATCGTATAAAGGGGTTATGAGCATGATGCGAAAAGAAATTAAAAGCAAAAGCGTACCTAGTATAGGAAATATCCCCATAATCGTTGACAAACACGGAAAACCGCTTAACTCAATTGCAACAACACACGAAACCAATATTAAAATTGTGCGCCAAAAAGAAAAGAAAGCAATCTGGATAGAGAGATGCATTAAATTGGCGATTTATGGTGGATTTGTAGTATTTGCAATATACGCTATAGTATCGGCAGCAATTGACCCTTATGCATACCGCGGCGATTTCAGATACCGTGTTATTGCCAATGGTACTGAAATCGCAATTCGGCAAGTTCAATTAGATTATAAACGAACGCTAAGAAATGAATTGTATATTCCTTCTCGTATTAGGGATTTACCAGTTACTACAATTGGAACTGGAGCATTTAGTCGTGGAGGTGGTACTACCCGTCAAGGTGTTCAACGCTGGAGACAACTTATCTATGTTTATATTCCTTATGGAGTGACGGATATTGGAATAAATGCATTTTCACAAAATTTGCTTGTTGAACTAACTATTCCCAATAGCGTGACACATATCAGAAGAGGGGCATTTGCAGATAACTTGCTTATTGAACTAACTATACCTGATAGCGTAACGTATATTGGAGATAGGGCATTCGCAAACAACCAACTCACCTATGTTTCTATCCCAAGCCATGCATCAGTTCATAGGAGAGCTTTTGACTCAGAAGTTACCGTAATGAGAAGGAAGTGACTAGAAATTTATTCTATTAAGTCAGTTGGAATTAAATAACGGATCAGTTTGGGGCTGAAAATATCCATTGCCTCAAGTTTTCAGCCCCAAATTAATCTACTTAAAAATTCCAACTGCCTAAGTTTAGTTACATATAGCTACATGTTAAAAATACCACAAAAACATTCTAAATTTGATAATATATTGACAATTAATTAAAATCAGCTATACTTTTTATGGCATGTAATATCCATCTAATAGTAGAAAGTTTAACTCTAATCTTGTGAATAATAGATATAACAACGATACAAACACAGAATAATACATGGTATTTTAAACTAAAATTATAGGATATATGAGGCATAATAGAAGTGAGGCATTGTATATGGAGGACGAACGATCTTTTTTTGGATTTAGAACACTATATATCAACAATAGCATTGTTTTTGAAAACAGAGTAACACGAAAACATATGGATGTAATCGAAGTTTTGGATAAGATATATTCCCCTGAACATCGCAATAATCCTTACACAGAGCAGGAGTACCAACAAGATTGGAGGGCATTTATTTCTTTGTGCCTTACGTCGGTTGTAACCTACAAAATCTATTGTACCAAGGTTGCTAACGAAGGTGATTTTGCACCAAACCTGTCACGCACTTTTATGAAATCTGATGAAGCAATGAACCATATCGGTTGTTATCCGCTCATTTCCAATTTGCCGAAAATTTGGCTTGAAGTTTTAGAAGGAGCTTTTTTGCATATTGAAAGCCGGGAGTTAGTTACTATGAACTCAGGAAATATTCCACGTCCTATGTGGGTAGCAAGACTCCTAAATTTGTCTGGATTTGCCTATTTTGCAATGCATTGTGCCATTGCATGTAAGTTAGATCTTGGGTTTGACCGCGTTTTTAAATCTCTTCAAGGTAATGAAAACATTAGCACACCAACTTTGGGAATTGTGCAGACACTATACGCTCTTGTTTTCCCAAATTGGAACCCCAATTGGCTTTCTGACTGGTCATCTTCTGAAAATCGTTTACTTTTCAATCCTATTTCGGAGTTTGACTTGAAACGTCCTCTCACCTTACGTCCTTATGCATTTGCATACATTTTTGGTGAGTTTTACATGAGTCGTGAACTCTCATCATACATAACAAGATTTTCTAAAAAAGATAAAGAACCTCTGTATATTGATGAGCAGTTACATTTAGCACGTAACGCATTACGATTTATGCTTTTTCTTAAAGAACCACATTTATGTATTTTAAGTGGAGCTATTGGTAGTGGTAAAAAATTGACTTTACAGTTCTTAGCAAAGGAAGAGCAAACACAATTTTTGCTAATTGACTTAGATAGACGATTCCCAGGAGATACCAATTTAGACAATTTCAGCAATTTAATGGAAGAACTTCTTTTCCTTGCGCTTATTGAGCGAGTTGTGCTTTGCTTTTCGCTGAAAGATCCTGAGTCAAATGATAAAATCCAATATATTTATGATATGGCAAAAAAATATCAATTGGGTATTTTTATTCTTACTGAATCAACGCGTTATGAGACTGCCAAAGACGGATTTATTGTAAACTGTATTGATTATCCACTGCCGGATTTAGAAAAATCCCCTAAATTTTGGGAATTGTTTTCTGAAAAATATGAATATTCCCCTGATATAAATTGGACGCAAATCGCAGCTAGATACACACTTACACCTGGACGAATTGAGACTGCCATCCGTAATGCTGCTGTAATGGCACGCTCCCAGAATGAGCCTATTAGTGAAGAAATGATAAGTGAAACTGTTATACGTGAAAACACAGGACGCTTGAGTACTATAGCGGATAGAATCAAGGTTATTTACACATGGGATGATCTTATGTTGGACGATGTACCAAAAGGTAAGCTTATAGAAGCCTGTAACCGAATTAAGCAACGGCATACTGTAGAAATACAGTGGGGTGGAAAATTCGCATATGGTAATGGTGTTTCCATCCTGCTTTATGGCCCTCCCGGGACAGGAAAAACCATGAGCGCACAGGTAATTGCCGGAGAATTGGGATTGCCGCTCTATAGAATTAACCTTGCTCATATTGTTAGCAAATATATAGGAGAGACCGCTAAAAACATTAATATGGTGTTTAATGAAGCTAAAAGTAGTAATGTCATATTATTTTTTGATGAGGCTGACGCTCTATTTGCCAAACGAACCGATGTCAAAAATTCCAATGACCGACACGCTAACTCTGAAAGTTCCTATTTGCTTCAAAAAATCGAAGAGTATTCCGGTATAAGTATACTTGCTACCAATCTCGCCAATGCTTTCGATGAAGCTTTTCGCCGCAGAATCAATTATATGGTTAATATCCATATGCCAAGTAGCAGTCAGAGATTAGAAATTTGGAAAAGATGTATTCCGCCCAGGGCTCCAATTGCAGATGATGTAGATTTGAAAATTTTAGCTGATAATCTGGAGTTTTCGGGTAGTGTCATAAGATCCGCTGCTTTGCAGGCTGCCTATTTCGCTGCTGGAGAATGCACTGCAATTTGTATGAAACATTTTGCAAAAGCTGTACACTTGGAATTGCAGAAACTAGGCATGACCGAACCACTTTTTTTGAAGTCTTATTTACAATTGGATTCATAAATTTTAGAAGGAGGAGGATTTTATGTACGTAGAAGCACGTAAAAAGAAAGATATAACAAGTACGAGGTCTAGTTTACTTCCCGAAAATGAGCTATCCAACCAGCGGAAGTCAGCAGAAGAAAATTTAGACTATGTTCCAGATAGGGTTAATTGGACACCAATGCAAGGCAAGGGAATATCAGAACATTATCTGGCTAAACGTGTTCAGGACAGCAATGGAACGGACATAAGCAGGCTTTCATTGCTTGAATCCCCGGAAATGCAACTAACGGGAATGCTCAACCCCTATTCGGATAGAGAGTTAGACTTGCCGGAGAGTTTGGCTGAAAGCATTCAAGGTGGCTTTGGCATAGATATGAGTAAACTTTCCTTACTTGAATCCCCAGAAATTGCTGACATGGGCGCAAAGGCAACTGCGCAGGGTAATGTAATACGTTTTGCTCCTGGTGAATTTAAGCCAGATACCACAGAGGGTTTGAAAATCCTTGGTCATGAGTTGAACCATGTGCGTGAGCAGGCGCAAGGAAAAATTAAGCCTAACGTGGAAGGAACAAATATACACTTTGATCCAGTGAATGAAGCTGCCAGTGATCGTGTTGGAGATGCATTTGCTAGTGGTGAATTGAGTGGGGCTGACCCTGTATCGGTTGACTGGAATGGCGTTGAAGCAGTAGTGCAGGGTTTGGGAATAACAACTGATGAATTACAGCCTACAAGTGATTCTAATAATTCATCAGGAATTAGGGATAGGATTATAGATGGAGGATTGAATCTTTTACGCAGAAGGCAACAAGATGATGTAGCACCTATACGAGAAAGAAGTTCCACCCTTGGAGGAGTTGCACTAGGGGCAACATCTGATTTTCTCCAAAATTTCACACAAAATCTAAACCCTTGGGATCCTCGGCTCACTGGCAGTTCTGGAAGGCAAGTCATGATACCTGGAAATGTACCACAAACAGCAACACCTTTTGCCAACGTTGGTAGAACATTAGGCAAGGTTGGTACAGCAGTAAGTATAGCTTCTGGTTTGGCTGATATGGCAACGTTTTTGGATCCAGAAAAGGATTTGACTGTAGGACAAAGGGCAGCCGAAATGGGTATCTCTGCTGCAAGCACTGCTGCAAATTTTGCTGTTGGATATGGTGCTGGTAAACTTGCAAAGGCGAGTATTGCTTTAGCTCCAAAAACATTTGGTCTTAGTTTATTAGGAATACCTCTTGCAGGAGCATTAGCTTATGGAGGCAATAGATTAATAAATCGAGGTACTGAAGGTGTAAGGTCACTTTTACCTTGGAGGCAAAACAATTCGGATGAATAACTCTATAACGATGAAATGTTATAACTATAAATGGTATGCATTTATGAAGGTTATTGTAGTAGGCTATTTGGGTTTCTTATTACTTTATCTATTAATCATGCTAATACGGAACCTTCCCCTAAGTTTTACTGTAGATTTCTTTATGAGTTTTTTCTTGGATCATGGTGTATGGCTTATTACCCCTTTTCTTTTTTCAGTCTTTGTTGGGGTAATTTCTCCAGGCAGTTTTGGATATGCTCTTACAGATGATGGTATTGCTTACTGTAATATAAGAAAGGACGGTAGTTGGCATTCTATAATGTTTGTTAGGTGGGATGAAATTACTTGCATCAAATACAGAGAAACTTTTATAAAGTCATTATGGAGGCAGAGGCTTACCTTACATTCAACTGATGGAAGAAGTACATTTGTAGATGACAATGTACATAACTTTCAAGAAATTTTGCAGATTATCCATGATAAAGTAAAAATGGTAGGAAACCGTTTTAGCATAGATGATTCTCATAAAATTACTATATTTGAAAAATCACCAATAAGCAGTTCCGAAAAACGGAAATTTTACGCACAAAACAAAAAAGCCGTATTATTATTAAACCATGACAAAAATTAAGAAGCAGTGTTCATAGAAGTATCCAATCGCATATTATTTGGAGTTATTACCAGAAAAACACTGAAACCAATTTGAAACTGGCATACATTTACAGCATTTCAGGTATACATTCGTCGCCTGAATGATAAATTAGTATGCAATCCTATGAATATAGCTTCTAGTTTTAAATAATATGTTTGAAATTATTATATTTGGTGTAACGATTTGAACTTTTAATGTATATATTTGCGTTTGTTGCTATTTTGTAGCTTCATAAAGTCTACTTGATCCGTAAATATTGCCCTTATTTAAAGATAGTGAAAGGGGGGAGTTGTTCGAAAATCAAGTTACAAGCCAAGCGACAGTCACATGAAAACGCCTGCTAAGCAGAAAAACCAAAGAAGCGTAAAAAGAAATCTAAAAACTATAACGATAAGTGATAAATGAATGATTCACGCTAAAACATATGATTAAGCTGATTTTCAACTATTAGTAAACTTGATATCTTGTCAACCACTTTTTGACATAGAGTCTAAATTGATGATGAAAATTTCATCATCACATAACTTTCTCCTGACATAAATTGAACGCAATTTGAAATTGTCACTTATGACAGCGTTCACACGGTCAACATTAACTTAGGGAATATCATTATTTGATAGGAGGAATAATTTATGTATCATGGTATTATTGACAAAAAACAGGAAAGCTTAAATACTAATTTGCTTTCTGAAATCTACAGCTATCAACATGAGCAATTAATACAATCTAAAGATATTTTCGATTATAATTCTATGCATACTAATGTTGATTGGGGTAATGTGCTTGGCTATCAATCAAATGAAGTTGCACCAATACAGGGAAAGGGAATACCAGGACATTATCTGACTGAACGTACCCAGGGCAACTCCGGAATAGACATAAGCAGGCTTTCATTGCTTGAATCTCCCGAGATGCAGCTAACAGGAATGCTCAACCCCTATTCGGGTAGAGAGTTAGACTTGCCGGAAAATTTGTCTGAAAGTATTAAAAGCGGTTTTGGCATAGATATGGGTAAGCTTTCCTTACTTGAATCCCCGGAAGTTGCCCACATGGGCGCAAAGGCAACTGCGCAGGGTAATGTAATACGTTTTGCACCGGGTCAGTACAACCCCGATACTACAGAAGGCTTAAAAATTCTTGGTCATGAGTTGAATCATGTACGTGAGCAGGCGCAAGGCAATATTCAAGCTAACATAGAAGGAACAAACATACATTATGACCTTGGGCATGAGGCGAGCAGTGATCGTATGGGTGAAGCTTTCGCCAGTGGAGAGTTGAGTGGGGCTACCCCTGTTTCACTTGGTAGTGCCGAAGGTGCAGCAGTACAGGGGTTATTTGGGCTTTTTAATAGAAATAGAAGAAGTGATGCTGCTTTACCCACAGCAAACGGTACCAATGCGCCAGCTCCTAGCCCTACTCCTGCTCCAAATGAAGCCCCTGACAGTGACTACTGGGATTCTCCCGAAGTAATGCTCTCATACATCGCAGAAAGAAACGGAGGGAACGTAACATATGATCCTTATTATGTTCGGCGATGGCTTGGACTTAGAAGAGAGCGACACTACTCTGTCAATATTGATATTAATGGTGAACAGAGTTCTTTGTCAACTAGAAATGGCGATGTTAGAATGGTGAATGGACAGTGGATAGCAAATTCTGAACACTTGATGGATAACCATGGATTAGAAGAACACGAGGCAACTCATCAATCTGGTGACCACTTTAGAACTCCAGAAAGTGCTGCACTAGCATGGGCATTATCATATCACCCACGCTCAGGATATACACCAACCTTCGAACAAGGTAGTGAATGGGGTACATGGCTTTATAGGAAGCAGTATGAAAAAGAGTGCGAAGAAAATGGAACTAGGCTTGAGAATAGGTATACGTTTGGTAGACGACCAGACAGCAGGGGCTTTGACTTTGTCCATTCTTGGGATCCAGGCGATGGTGAAGCGTTTGAGAATGCAGAGCCTATAGCCTTTACACACACTCATCCAACAAACGCACCACCAGAGGAATATATGCTTGACGAGAACTTTAGTGAAGCAGACGCAAGATGGGCGAGATATAACGGATTTCCGTTACAATTGGTCACGCCACGTGGCTACATTAGAGAAATGAGTCCAAACAATAATTACGGTCAAAACCATAATTCCAATACTTATCTACCATTTAACAAGGAAAGTGATTATATGTCCAATGTATTACCTGGCAATAGCAATATGTTTGAATGTGAATCTAGGGCAGGAAGCCGTCGTTGGTTTTGGCAATAGTAAACTAATGGCGAACTCGTTGCAAAAGGAAAATGTAAAAAGAAAACAAACCATGCACGAAAGTAGCATGGTTTGTTTTAGCAATTTGATAAAGGATGGATAGATTTGAAAACAATGTATGTTTTAACCATGCTGTGTATTTTGTTTGTCAGCTTAACTATGAATACAATAGAAGTATTTGGAAACGAAGAAAGAGGTGTTCTTTCATTGAAAAATGAATCTTACGAAAACGAGATGCCATGCTCTCCACTTAAAGGTGTATTGTCAACTGGATTATTATACGAATTTGCTGGAGAATTTGACTTCATGGAACATAGAATAGCACATGGCTTTAATTGGGAAAGAGCAGTTGGTGTCACGACAATTGTAGTATTACCTACAGAAGCTGCTGAATTGGGTCAGTTTTACTTAGCTCCAGTATTGAAAGATAACCCAAATGAAAGCCATGTGATTATTACATCTGGACAGACTATCCTTGTCTACTGTTGCCCTCAATCCGATAATTGGGTAGTAAAGTGGAGATTCACAGAGACAGAACAACTTCATAGACTGATGTCTGCCACGCATATTTTTTCAATTAATCGCTCTACAGGTGTTGTTGTTGAATATTTTGACAATGGAAATAGTCGCCCTAGTAGTGACAATTTTTTAGAGCAACAGGGATGGCAAAGAACACTGGGCGTATCATTACCTCTAAATGTCGAGAGTAGAACCTTTTGGCAACGTACAGCAGGTAGTATAGTGGATTTTTTCCAACGCTTCACACGCTAGACAACAATCAAATGCATGTACTTGTGAGTATGTATTCAATGAACATGATCACGTTCAACGATTAGGTGGACAACCTGCGGTTGTGCCTACAGGTGGTAGAATTGGTCGCTTTGGACCTCCACAAGTAGCTCCAACAATTATTCCGGGAAGGAGAAATGTAGAAGTGCAAACAGACGTACCGTCAGGTTTTAGGAATAACATAAGGGGAGGCTCCCCGGCTCATGGGTTTATGCACAGCAATCCTGACGTGTGGGATAACTACATTATTGATCCAGTGAGGAGAGCTTTAGGTAATGATTAAAAGAATAATGGATACCTTTACATCGAAAAGCATAGCAGAAAGATTGTTAATTATATCTATTGTTGCTACAGTGACACACTTAGTAGTAGGATTAATAGATATAATCTATACATTGCTCTTTTACAA
>Ga0123355_10004487_pt1 | contig 20308 bp, 15 predicted proteins | sample TergutEmb28metaG_3_FD_89872 | JGI IMG/M metagenome (GOLD analysis project Ga0123355, IMG submission 89872) | Embiratermes neotenicus P1 segment gut microbial communities from Petit-Saut dam, French Guiana - Emb289 P1 | ecosystem: Host-associated > Arthropoda: Insects > Digestive system > Gut ...
AGGAGAAAATGATATTAACTGTTATTTACATGGGTGCACATTTAATTACGAGCCGAGGCTTAATGCGTAGATTGCCAAGACCTTACCCTGGAATTTGCCTTTGTTTAGTGCTGGAACTTCGGGCTAAACGAAACCCGGTCGCATCCATTAATGGGCCGTCGTCTGGCGAATCACTAGGTTGTCGATCAACCGCGTGGACCCCACATAAGCTGCGACCGCGACCAACGCACCCTGCGACACATCTGCCACCGGATCGAGCGTGTCGGGATTCACAATCGCAAAGTAATCCAGCCGCACCGAACTCCTCGAAATTTCCTCCCGCCCTGCCGCCGCCAGCCGCGCGGCATCGTGCTTCCCCGCCTGCACCAACTCCTCCACGCGCCGCAGGGACTGATGCAGCACCAGCGCCTGCTTCCTCTGTTCCGCGTCCAGATAAGCGTTGCGCGAACTCATCGCCAGCCCGTCGGCCTCGCGCACAATCGGGCAAGTTACGATCTCGACAGCCCAATTCAAATCACGCACCATCCGCCGGATGATTGCCACCTGCGCCGCGTCCTTCTGTCCGAAAAATGCCACGTCGGGCTCGACGATGTGAAACAGCTTCGCCACGACCGTTGTAACCCCCCGAAAATGTCCCGGCCGCGACCGCCCATCCAGCTTCCCGCTCAACTCCTCCACAACCACCCAGGTCACCGTACCCGCCGGATACATCTCCTCGACCGAGGGAGCAAACACAAAGGAAACACCCTCTCGTTCGAGCAGTTCACAGTCCCGCTCAAACGAGCGCGGATACTTAACCAAATCCTCATTCGGCCCAAACTGCGTCGGATTCACAAAAATCGAAGCCGCCACCGTGTCAGTAGCAGCCCGCGCGGCCTGCACCAACGACAGGTGCCCCTCATGCAGCGCCCCCATCGTAGGCACAAGCCCCACCCGCCGGCCGTCGCGCCGCACCGCGCGCGAAGCCTTCCGTATGTCGGCAATGGTCGAAAAGACTTTCAAGAATCAGATACGGGCTGCCCGCTTCTGCCAGCCAGGTTCCGCGAGGGGTGGGGATTTTCGGGAAACTGCAAGCAATCCCGCCGCATCAGGCCGCAGGCACCCACCTCACCGCAACATGCGCACCTGCAAGCATCCCGCCGACAATCCCCCTATTCCGCCGAATCGCCACCGCGTCCTGCTCCGAGCGCCGCACTCCGCTCTCAGCCGCCGCCACGACGCGCCCGTAAGGCCAATTCGACGGGGGCAGTTTGGCCAGTGCCGGAAGCAATTCGTCGTTTTTCAACAGAATCTCCGCGCTGTCCGCCGAGTCGTAAAGGGCCACGCCATCGCTGCGAATGATGAGATATGGATTCCGCCACGTCTTCATGTCCTGAACATGTTCGTATTTCGCTGAATCCGCCGGAGGAATTGCCCCGAGAACCGTCTGAGGATCGGGCGCCGCCGGCGCTGGCGGTCGCGTACACCCAACCAAAACCACACTCGCCAGCCAAATCCCCGCCCACCGCGCCCGCAAAGAGATCACGATCCGAAGTTGTACCTCACCACCTGGCGACGCTAGGCACATCGCTCTTGGCCGCCCACACCAGCGCCACCACCCACCCAATCATGGTCCATCCTAGAAAGAAGTTAAGCAGGAAAATCGCCAGCAGATCCCGCTTACTTTTCGCCAGCCCAATAATCGAAGGCAGAAAATACAACACCGTCGACAATCCGAAGAACGGAAAGAAGAAAAGATGTGCTGCAAGGATCATAGTTTACCTCCCCTCCCGGCAATGCCCAGGACCGCCAGTCCGTGCGCCCAAAGAAGGTACGCAGCGGCGGTCCTCTCAGTTCCGCCTACGCGATGGGACTATCCGTGTACTCCCGCGCAAATACGGGTCTTATCGCCGCATCGCACGCTTCCGCTCCAGCACGGTTTCGAGCGCAGCCTTCGTCTCCTTGGGGAGGTGATACGACTCCTCGTCCGACGGATATTGATGCGACCGCACATCCACCCGAAACGCCTCGACCGCCTGGGTAATCAACTCCCCCGCATTCCCATACCGCCGTACAAATTTCGCCGGAGTCCCAAACGTCAGGTTCAGAATATCGTGAAAGACCAGCACCTGCCCATCGCACTCGGGCCCGGCCCCAATCCCGATCGTAGGTGTGCTTACCTCAGCGGTGATCATCGCCGCAACTTCACGTGGAATCCCTTCGAGATAAAGACAAGCCACGCCCGCGCGATCGAGCGCCACCGCGTCGCGCATGAGTCGCTCGATGGCAGCAAGGTTTTTCCCCTGTACCCTGTACCCGCCCATGACGTTGACCGACTGCGGAGTCAACCCAATGTGCCCGGCCACAGGAATCTCGGCGTCAATAATATGCCGGATCAGATCCGCGCGTTTCTCCCCGCCCTCGATCTTCACCACCTCCGCGCCGCCCTCTTTTACAAAACGCGTGGCGTTGCCGACGGCATGCTTGGCGTCCACCTGATACGATCCATACGGCATGTCGGCCACCAGTAGCGCTTTCTTCACCCCGCGCCGCACGGCCTTCACGTGATGCAGCATCTCATCCATCGTGACCGAGAGCGTGTTCTCATACCCCAACATGGTTTGCGCCAGCGAATCGCCCACCAGCACGACGTCCACGCCCGCCTGATCGACGAGGCGAGCCGCGGCATAGTCGTAAGCCGTAATGCAGGTGATCGGTTCGTGACGGAGTTTCTGTTCCCGCAGAGATGCAGTAGTGACCTTCTGGCCGGAGCCGTCCTCGCCTGAAAAGCCAGGACGTCCCCCCATCGGTGTTAGGCTCATGATGTCCTCCAGTGCCCCTCCACATCCCGCGGATAGAGCCTGTGTACGCGTCTTGGCGTCTTACATCATTTGCATCGACGCTCGAAGTATTGTAGCGGTAAAAAAACGGTTCGTCGATCCCGGGCGGAATTCCGCGAGCGGCCAGGCGTCGGAAAAGGGCGCCGCCGCAAGCTGGACAATTGAGCAAGGCCGTCTGGTGTGGACTCCGCTTGAGCAACGACTCGACCCGATCCAAGGCTCTTGAAGCCCCGGCCGGGTTAAGCCCGCCATGTTCGAAGAACGGGCACCAGAACGTCGGCGAGAAAAGCGGTGACCGCCTCAGCCACTCGCCTACACTGCCTTTACGCGCCCACCGCTTCCTGTCCGCCCAGCGGCAGGAAGTACTGCGTCCCCTTGATGGGCTCCGTCACCTTGCGCAGCAACTCCTGCAGATCCTCATTGCGGTCGACGAAATCAATCTCGGACGTGTTTACGATCAGCAGATCCGACGAAGTGTAGTGAAAGAAGAAGTGCTCGTAGGCCTTCGCCACTTCCTCCAGATACTCATCGCTCACAGCCTTCTCTCCCACCGCGTTCTTTTTCTTCAGCCGCTTCTTCAGCACCTCGGGCGTCGCCTGCAAATAGATCACCAGGTCGGGCGTCGGCAGCATTTCGCGGAAGTGATTGTAGTAACGATTGTAGGTATCGAGTTCCTGATCGTTCAGATTCAAACAGGCAAACAGCTTGTCCTTCTCAAAAATAAAATCCGCGACAACGGTCTTCTGCGACTGCGGCCCCAGATCAAGCGCCTGCAATTGCTCAAACCGCCGCACCAGAAACGCCAACTGCGCCTGAAACGCCGCTCCGCGTGCCCCATCATAAAACGAGGCGAGAAATGGATTCTCCTCCGGCTCCATCACCCGTTGCGCCTTCAGCCGCTCCGCCAAAATGCGCGCCAGCGTGCTCTTACCGACTCGGATCGGACCCTCCACAGCAATGTAACGGGGAAGTTCGAAAAGGTTGGCCATGAGCGAGTGGAATTTCTCGGAACACGCAGGATATCCCGGATGCGTCGGAGTGGCAATTGCGCGAAGAGTTAATAGCATTGAGTCATGGAATGATGGAATCGTCGAATCAACAAGAAAAACTAGTGGCTCGATCTTCATCGATCGAAGGGCTCGATGATCGTATGACTCAATCCTCTACAATCGCTCCATGCTCGTACCTTTCCTCGCCGGCACCGCTGCGGCCGCCGCAATCACCGCCGGCTACCAGTCGATGGCTCCCACCGGCCAATGGTACGGACACACGTTCACGGGCATGGCGCGCGGCACAAAACAACTCGCTCTGACCTATGACGATGGCCCCAACGATCCCCACACACTGCGCCTGCTCGATGTGCTCGCGCAGCATCAAGTGCACGCAACTTTTTTCCTGATCGGAGGCTACGTCCGCCAGCGCCCCGACATCGTGCGCCAGGTTGTCGGGTTCGGACACGTCGTCAGCAACCACACCTTCACGCATCCTTTCTTAGCCCTGAAAAGCGCCGCCGCAATCCGCAAAGAACTCACCGACTGCCAGGCCGCCATTCAAGAAGCAATCGGTGACCACTCGAATCTCTTCCGCCCGCCCTTCGGCAGCCGCCGTCCCGCAGTCCTGCGCATCGCGCGCGAGTTGGGCCTGGAACCAATCATGTGGAATGTCACCGGCTACGACTGGAATGCCCCTCCCGCTCGAAAGATCGAAACGAAAGTGACCAGCCAGATCCGCGGCGGCGACGTAATCCTCCTTCACGATGGCGGCCACAAACAGATGGGAGCCGACCGCTCCCAAACCGTCGAAGCCACAGGTCGCCTGATCGAGCGCTACCAATCCGAAGGCTACGATTTCGTAACCATCCCCCAAATGATCAGAAGTGAAAGGCAGTAGATCGGGCGCCCATGATGGCGGGTGCCCCATCCTGGTTCCGCGATTTGGCGGGGCGGGGTGGGGGATTCAGGTGGCCTCCGGTGGGGCTCTTTGAGCCGTGGTCAGTGATCCAGCGGTGGTGATCCCAGATTTCCGTTTGTTATCGTGGAGTGCTCGGTCGTTGGGATTCCGAGCACAAGGACAACGCACAAATGAAACTCATCTTCCTGCTTCTCCTCACCACCACCCTCTCGGCCGCCCAGCCCAAAGCCCTCTTCTACATGACCGACAGCCCCAACTCCGTAAAGTCCTTCACCGAGCACGCCGACAAAGTCGATATCCTGGTCCCGGCCTGGTACTCCACCGACGCCAACGGCCTGGTCTGGGGAGGCCCCAATCCCGACGTCCTCAAAACCGCCGCCGATCACCACGTCGCCGTCATGCCCATCGTTGCCCTCATGAGGCAAGCCGACTTGCACAAGCTTTTCACGACTCCCGCCGCGCACGCGGCCTTCCTCGCGTCGCTCCTCAGAGAATGCAAAACGAACAATTACACGGGCTTCCAAATCGACTTCGAAGACGTTGACTGGACAGACCGCGACCTGCTCTCCAGATTCGTAGCCGACACCGGTGCCGCTCTTCACAGACAACATCTCCAACTCACCATCGCCACAGTTCCCAACGCCCCCGGATTCCCCGGCAAAAGCAACTACTCGCGCTGGCTCTATGCCAACTGGCGCGGCGGATACGATCTCCAAGCCCTCGCACCATCCGTCGATCTGATCTGCCTGATGACCTACGACCAAAACACACGCTGGACTATGCCCGGCCCGGTCGCCGGATATCCATGGACCGTCGAGAACGTCGACTACGCCCTGCAGTTCGTGCCGAAAGAAAAGTTGTCGATGGGCATCCCGCTCTACGGGTATCACTGGTTCGCCGGAGATCCCGGCAAAGAAGAGAAACCGAATCCCACAGCCGAGTACATCGGCGACGACCAGGTTAAACAGTACATCGCCGCCTATCATCCCCAGGTCGAGTGGGACGCAAGCGACCGCGTCGCCTGGTTCTACTTTTACCGCGACGACACACGCGACTGGGCCTTCTACACCGACAAGCGCGGCTTCCAGGAGCGCTTGGATCTGGTGCGCGAAAAAGGACTGGAAGGCTTCTGCTCCTGGGTGCTAGGGTCGGAAGATCCAGCAATCTGGTCGCTCCTCCCGGCGCACAAGTAGGCGAAACTGCCCAGGCGTGAAGATTTTCGGGCTCTAGCCGTCTCAGTGTTTGAGCAGCGGGTGGGGATTTTGATTTTTCTCGGGTGTGCCGCAGGGAAAATGAAATCGAAATTGGAACGATCGTGAAACCATCGCCGCTCAGGGTCGCAGGCACAACCGCGGAGGAGTCCAGGGGCGCGCAACAAGTGCACCCCTGACGGCGGGGCTTTAGACCCCGTATTCAACTCTTCATCATGGCAAACGACAACCTCGCCGCCCCGATCGTCCGCTGCAAATCCTCTTGGGTGTGCGCCGCCCCCAGAAACGCCGCCTCATACTGTGACGGAGGCAGATACACTCCCTGATCCAGCATGCTCCGAAAGAATTTCCCAAACGCCTCCGAATTCGACTTCGAAGCTGACTCCCAATCCGTCACCGTCCCCTGCTTGAAGAACCAGGTAAACATCGACCCTACACGATTCGCCTCGAGCACCACTCCTGCATCCCGAGCCGCCGCCATCACTCCGTCGACCAGCTCTGCGCTCAACCTATCGATCCGCGGATAAATCTCCCCCTTGCGCTCCTTCAACTGCTGCAGCATCGCGCATCCCGCCGCCATCGCCAGCGGATTCCCCGACAGCGTCCCCGCCTGATACATCGGCCCCAGCGGCGCCACCAGGTCCATAATCTCCTGCGACCCGCCGTACGCCCCGACCGGCAAGCCTCCCCCGATAATCTTCCCCAGCGTCGTGAGGTCGGGCTTGATGTTGTACAGCTCCTGTGCCCCGCCCAGCGCCACGCGAAATCCCGTCATCACTTCGTCGAAAATCAAAAGCGAATGCTCGCGCTGCGTAATAAGTCGCAAACCCACAAGATAATCATCGACCGCCGGTACGCATCCCATATTGCCCACAACCGGCTCAACGATTACGCAAGCAATCTGATGTTTGAACCTATGAAAGGCATGCTCCACTGCCGGCAGATTGTTGAACGGCAGCGCCAGCGTAAACATCGTGAACTCTTCCGGTACACCCGCCGATCCCGGAATCCCCAGCGTCGCCACGCCCGATCCAGCCTTCACCAGCAGGCAGTCGGCATGTCCGTGATAGCACCCTTCAAACTTGATGATGTATTTCCGCTTGGTAAAAGCCCGCGCCAGCCGAATCGACGACATCGTCGCTTCCGTGCCCGAACTCACGAAGCGCACCTTCTCGATGCTCGGGAAGGCAGCCAGCACCAACTCGGCTAAGTCCGCTTCCAACGGCGTTGAAGCCCCGAAGCTGGTCCCGTTCGAAGCCGCGCGCAAAATGGCATCGAGCACATTCGGCTCCGCGTGCCCCAGAATCAGCGGTCCCCACGATCCGATGTAATCGATGTACTCATTCTCGTCCGCGTCCCAAACATGCGATCCCTTCCCCCGCAAAATAAACGGGGGATCGCCGCCCACAGACCGAAATGCCCGCACCGGCGAATTCACTCCCCCGGGAATCATGTTCTCGGCGCGCTGCTGCAAACGCCGTGACTGTTCCGTCTTACGCAGGGTGGCAGAAGGCATATTCCTCTCAACACAGAGAAGCGGACATCCACAGAATTGGCGATATGCAACCGAATACTATAGCAGCGCCCGCCTCGCCAAATTCATCAGATATTCATCGTTCTGCAACCAGTCTGCAACATGCCAGCAGTACCGTAGTTTCATCAAGTTACCCTTCTAACCGGGAGGGTTTGGAGGACAGTCTCGGGGGCTCCGGACTGTCCTTTTTGTTTGTTTTCATGCTGAAGGGAAGCGCTTTTTGCCACGAAGGACCTACCCGAGCCGCGGGAAGTCTGGCGATTTGTGCGAGGCACAAATCGCGCCCTCGGCTCGCTTCCATGCTCGACATTAACCACAATTAACTCCGCGCAGCTATAATCCCCGCATGATCACCGTCTCTAAGGAGGACTACCTCAAGTCCATCCTAGAAGCCGAAACCGAAGGCGAAGTGGTGATCTCCGCGCGCCTGGCGCAACTGCTGAACGTCTCCCCACCAGCAGTCACGATGGCCCTCCGCCGCCTAAAGAAAGACGGCCTCGTGCGCGTAGAGGGCAGCGGTGAAGTGCGCCTCACCGCCCAAGGCCGCAAAATCGCCCGCAAGCTCACGCTGCGCCATCACCTCATCGAACGCATGCTCTCCGAAATGTTCGGCATGGAATGGTGGAAAGTCCACGACGAAGCCGAACGCCTGGAACACGCCGTATCCCCCGATTTCGAAGCCAAACTCCTTGCCAAGCTGGGCTCCGCCGGCGCCTGCCCCCACGGCAATCTGAGCGAGATGGAAAGCTCCGCCAGCCGCCGCCGCCGCGGCCTCGTCCTGCTCGCCGACGCCGGCCTTGATACCACCTACTCTGTCAGCGGCATCTACGAACGCGACCGCTGCCTCCTCGAATTCCTGGAGCACCGCGGCATCCGCCCCGGCGCCAAGTTGAAAGTAGTCGAGCGCAACTATGATCAAACCCTCACGCTCTCCACCCCGGCCGGCAAAGTATCACTAGGCCCGGCCGCATCCGAGCGCGTGTGGCTTTCGCCGGCCGCGCGCCCCAAGCACTGACCGTGATCTCTCAAGGAGCTGTTCATGCCGACCCATCTCTCTCTCGAACAAATGAAACACATCGTCCGCAACCACTTCGAGGATTTCGTCAACCAACGCAACGCCACCGTCATTCGCAAGAACATGACGGCAGACTTTTTCGATCATGATGGTCCCGGGGGCAAGCCCACCGGCATCGAGGGCGACGAACAAATGATGCTCGGTATGTACAAAGCCATGCCCGACCTGCACCTCACCATCGAAGAGATGATTGCCGAAGGCGACAAGGTCGTCTGCCGCAACGTCTGGCGCTGGACCGACCCCGCATCCGGCAAGAAAGTGCAGTTTCAGGGATTCGTCCTCTGGCGTTTCGAGGGGGATAAGATCGCCGAGCGATGGGCCACAGTCACTGCGCCCTCCGAAAGCAGCTCGTGGAACAAGCGCTTAGCCGCTTGACCTAAAATATCGGCAAGCGACTCTGGAGACGAGCCCTTCCCTGCGAGTTCTTCTCCGCGAGTCTTGATACTGCAACTACGACTAGGGAGGTCGTCATGATTCTCGTCACCGGTGCCAGCGGCAACGTCGGCCGCGAGCTCCTGAAGCAAGTCGCAGAAAGCGGAACCAAAGTGCGTGCGGCGTTCCAATCTTCCAGCAAGCAGGCAACGCCCGCGGGCGTTGAAGCCGCGATCGTTGACTACAACCAGCCCGAGACCCTGCGCACAGCCCTGAACGGCGTAGACCGCGTCTTTCTTGTCGGACCACCCACATCCCAACTCCCCGCGCTCGAGCGCAAGGCGGTTGATGTAATCGCGAAATCCGGCGTCCGGCATCTGGTGAAACTCTCCGCAATGGGAGGCCGCGAATCAACGTTCACGCGCCAGCACGCCGAGTCCGAAGACTACATTCTCTCCACCGGCATACCCTACACGTTTCTCCGCCCCAACGGATTCATGCAGAACATCGTCAACTACAACGGCCCGACCATTAGTACGCAGAACGCTTTTTACGGCACTGAAGGCGACGGCCAGGTCAGTCAGATCGACATTCGCGACGTGGCCGCGGTCGCCGCGAAAACCCTGACCGAAGACGGCCATGTCCGCAAGGCCTACACGCTGACCGGCCCAGAGCCAGTCACCAACGCGCAGGTCGCTCAAATGCTTTCCCGTGTCCTGGGCCGTGAGATTCGCTACATCAATCTGACTCCCGAGCAGTTGAAGCCCGCTCTTCTCTCCGCCGGCGTGCCTGAGTGGAGTGCTGATGCGCTTCTCGACCTGCAGCGCCTCTACCGTGAAGGCAAAGCGTCTGAGGTCACCGGAGACGTGGAAAAAATCCTCGGCCGCAAACCCATCAGCTTCGCTCGGTTCCTGGCGGACTATCGTTCCGCCCTCGAAGTCCCGGAAAAACTCGCCAGCTAATCCCGGGCGACCCACTTCTGGCTGGTTTGCCAGAAGTGGGGATTCTTCGAGTGGCGGGATCTTCATTTCCGGGGGTGACCTTAAACATCGAAGTTCGTTAACTATGGTTTACGTCGTGCTGTATACTCATGCTAACTGCTGTGGGGTCCTTGTTCCCGTCTCCTGACTGAGCCACATGATCGACTTGAAGACAGCCCCGAAGCCGCTCAAGGCCACGCCCACCGACCTGCAGGCCGCTTCCACTCCCGCAACCACCGTCATCACCCACGAAGACATCGACCGCGCCCACGACCGCGAACGTGTCTGGGAAACCCGTGCCCGGGGCGGCCTCTGGTCGCGCGCACGCTTGCTCTGGCTCCTCGTCGGCCCCGGCATCCTGGTCATGCTCGGCGAGAACGACGGCCCCAGCATGCTCTCCTACGCCGCCACCGGAGCCCGCTTCGGCATCGGCTTCTTTCTCCCCTTTGTCATCCTCACCTTCCTCATGGCCTGCGTGGTCCAGGAAATGACCGTCCGCCTCGGCGCCGCCACCCACCGCGGCCACGCCGAACTCATCTTCGACCGCTTTGGCCCCTTCTGGGGATGGTTCTCCATGATCGACCTCATGGTCGGCAATTTCCTTACCCTCGTCACCGAATTCATCGCCATCCGCGCCGGGTTGGGATTCTTCGGCGTCCCTCCTGTCATCTCCGTCTTCGCCGCCTGGCTGGTTCTCTTCGCCGCGCTGATGGCCCACCGTTACTGGACCTGGGAGCGCATCACGCTGGCCGCCGCACTCTTCAACCTCGTCTTTGTGCCGGTAGCGCTGCTCACCCACCCCCATTGGGGCGAAATCGGCAAAGCCATCTTGACCTGGAGGCCGCTTCCGGGCGGCATCACGCCAGAAACCGTCCAATTCCTGCTTGCCAACATCGGCGCCACCGTCACTCCCTGGATGCTCTTCTTCCAGCAAAGTGCCATCGCCGACAAAGGCCTCACCACTCACGACATCCGCATGGGCCGCGTAGACACCGTCTTAGGCGCGGCTTTAGCCGCGACGGCCGGGCTGGCCACCATCGTTGCGGCCGCCCCGCTGTTCACTCACGGCATGGCGGCTGCGAATTTCGAAGCCGCCGAATTTGCCCAGGCCCTGCTCCCCTTCGTCGGCAAGTGGGGTGCAGCCCTATTCGCTCTAGGAATGTTCGAAGCCGGCATGGTCGCCGCCGTCACGATCTCCACCTCGTCCGCCTACGCCTTCGGAGAGGTAGCCCATCGCCCCCACAGCCTCAATCTCCCCTTCCAGCAAGGAAAAAGTTTCTACCTGGTCCTGATCCTGGAAGCCGCCGCAGCCGCCGGCCTGGTCCTGATCCCCGGCATCCCGCTGGTCTACATCGTTTTAGTCGTGAACGTTATCGCGGTCCTGGCCATGCCCCCAGCCCTGCTCTTCCTCTACCTGCTGGTCAACGACCGCGAAATCATGGGAGAACTGGTCAGCCCCAGATGGGCCAACGTCCTGGCGTTGGGAGTAGTCGTCGTGCTGATAGCCGCGGGTATTCTGTATGGAGTGAGCGTAGTAGCCCCAAAATCCCTGGGTTTATTGGGAGGCCACTGATGGTGTAGGGGCGGACGTATTTTCGTCCGTCTGAGCACGAGATACCCGCGAAGCTGGGTAAAGCACAATTAGATCGGCAAGCGTCCCACAGGGATGCCACCAGCCACAAGTCTGAGAACGAAATGAATAACGACCAGCACTCCACCCCCGAACTCTCCTCTGTCGTCGCCTCCCTCGAGCCCGATCAACTCATCGCGGCCAAGGAAAAATACCACGTCCCCCGCCGACACCTGACCAAAACAGAAATCGTACTCTTCTGGGCCCTCCGCCTCTACCTGGTCTTCATGTTAGGAGTAGTCCTCTACCAGGTCTACACGGCCACGCACTAACCAACGTGGGGATTCCGTGGTTCCTCGTCCGCCGGGGACCTTCACACCCGCGTGCCCCATCCTCAACTCGCGCAGTTTGCGGCTTTAGAGCGCAGTCGAAGGGGAGGAACTCTGACTTTCATAGAGTTGGAAGAATGTGGGCGCTTTGCCAGGCTGGGGGCTCAACCAGTCAACAACTGCCCCGCGATTTTCGTCTGCGACAATTCTCTCTCGGACGAATTACACTATTAGGTTGTCACCCGCGTCGCGCCCTCTCCTGCGCGACCCGAGTTTCCCAGAGGAAGGCCATCATGTCCGCAAATAGTTTCCACAGCCGCTCTACTCTCAGAGTCGGCAACAAAGAGTACGTAATCTACCGCTTAGACGCTCTCGACAAGGCCGGAATCTCCACCAAGCATCTCCCGTTCTCCCTCCGCATCCTGCTTGAAAATTTGCTCCGCACCGAAGACGGACGCAACGTCACCCAGGAAGAAATCCGCGCCCTCGCGAAGTGGAACAAGAGCTCGAAGCCCGAAAAGGAAATCGCCTTCAGCCCCAGCCGAGTCCTCCTGCAAGACTTCACAGGAGTCCCCTGCGTAGTCGACCTAGCCGCCATGCGCGACGCCATGAAGACCCTGGGTGGCGACCCCAGTCTGATCAACCCACTCCAACCGGTAGAACTGGTAATCGACCACAGTGTCCAAGTCGACGAATACGGCACCCCCAATGCCCTGGACATGAACGCTCTCCTCGAATTCCAACGCAACAAAGAGCGCTATTCATTTCTCCGTTGGGGCCAAACCGGATTCCGCAATCTAGCGATCGTTCCCCCGGATACCGGCATCGTCCACCAGGTCAATCTCGAATTTCTAGCCAGAGTAGTCTTCGTCCACGAGAGCTCAGGCCAACGCGTAGCGTACCCAGACTCCCTGGTAGGCACCGACAGCCACACGGTGATGGTGAATGGGTTGGGGGTGTTGGGGTGGGGAGTGGGAGGGATTGAGGCTGAGGCGGCGATGCTGGGGCAGCCCGTGTCGATGCTGATTCCACTTGTCGTGGGAGTGAAGCTTACGGGCCGGCTGCGCGAGGGGGCTACTGCCACCGATTTGGTGCTGACGATTACCGAGATGTTGCGCAAGCACGGCGTGGTCGGGAAGTTTGTTGAGTACTTTGGTCCTGGACTTCGCGATCTTCCTCTGGCCGATCGCGCCACCATTGGCAACATGGCTCCCGAGTACGGTGCTACCTGCGGAATTTTTCCGATCGACGCAGAGACTCTCAAGTATTTGAAGCTTACCGGACGTTCGGAAGAGCAGATTGCTCTGGTTGAGGCTTACGCGCGCGAGCAGGGACTGTTTCATGATGAAAAGACGCCGGAGGCTGAGTACTCCGAGTTGCTCTCGCTCGATCTCGCCAGCGTTGAGCCGTCGCTTGCTGGACCGAAGCGTCCCCAGGATCGCGTGGTGCTGTCCGAGGCGGGCGAGTCGTTTCACAATGCCCTGCCTTCGCTCCTCAAACTGAAGTCGTCGGCCAAAGTGGGTGCCCCAGGTCCGGTCGCAGCTGCCAGAACTGGGAACGGCGGGTCGGCGAACAACAAGGCCACCACGAAAGAGCGATGGGAGCAGGAAGGGGGTAGCCCCGCTGCAGTCGGCGTGGAAGATCCGAATGTGCATGAACACGTTTCCGTTTCGGTGAAGGATTCGCTGAAGCACGGCAGCGTGGTGATCGCGGCGATTACGTCCTGCACCAATACTTCAAATCCTTCCGTGCTCGTCGGTGCCGGCCTGTTGGCAAAGAAAGCCGTTGAGAAGGGCCTGACTGTTCCAGCGTGGGTGAAGACTTCGCTCGCCCCAGGATCGAAAGTGGTCCGCGACTATCTGGAAAAGGCCGGACTGATGCCTTATCTCGAAAAGCTGAAGTTTCATATCGTGGGCTACGGATGCACCACCTGCATCGGCAACTCCGGCCCGCTGCCGGAAGAAGTATCGAAGGCGATTGACGAGAAAGAGCTGGTCGTTGCCTCGGTGCTTTCTGGCAATCGCAACTTTGAGGGACGAATCAACTCCGAAGTGCGCGCGAACTATCTGATGTCTCCGCCGCTGGTCGTCGCCTTCGCGCTCGCCGGACGCATCGATACGGACCTGCGCAAAGAGCCGCTGGGCAAAGGCAAAGACGGACAGCCCGTCTACCTCGCCGACATCTGGCCTTCGGCGCGCGAAGTGGAAGAGACGATTCAGCACTCCATTTCCTCCGACATGTTTTCCAAGTCCTACGGCGAAGTGTTTCAGGGCGACGAGCGCTGGCGCGGCATCGTCGTGCCGAAGGGCGAAACCTACACGTGGGACAGGAAGTCGACCTACATTCAGCGTCCCCCGTACTTCGACGACATGGACGTGAAACCCGCGCCGGTCGAGGAAATCAAGAAGGCGCGCGTGCTGGCCGTGCTCGGCGACAGCGTTACCACCGATCACATCTCGCCCGCGGGCTCGATCAAGAAAGACAGCCCCGCCGGAAAGTATCTGCAGGAGCAGGGCGTCAAGCCGGCCGACTTCAACTCCTACGGCTCGCGCCGCGGCAATCACGAAGTCATGGTGCGGGGCACGTTCGCCAACGTCCGTCTACGCAACAGGCTGGTCGAGACCGAAGGAGGATTCACGCGCCATCTGCCATCGGATACCGAGATGTCGATCTTCGACGCCAGCGAAAAATACCGCGAGTCCGGAACGCCGCTTGTGATTCTTGCGGGCAAAGAATACGGCTCCGGATCCTCGCGTGACTGGGCCGCGAAAGGCCCCGCTCTGCTCGGCGTGCGTGCCGTCATCGCCGAAAGCTACGAACGCATCCACCGCTCGAACCTGATCGGCATGGGCATCTTGCCGCTGCAGTTTCCCGCAGGACAGAACGCCGACTCGCTCCACCTGACGGGCGAAGAGACATACGACATTACTGGCATCCGCGACGTGGTCGACCAGTTCTCCGCCGGCCGCACGGTAAAAGTGAAGGCCACGGCCAAGGACCAAGACCCGATCGAGTTCCAGGCCCTGGTCCGCATCGACACCCCGCAGGAAGCGTTGTACTACGCCAACGGCGGGATATTGCAGTATGTGTTGAGGCAGTTGCTGGCGGGTAAGCCGCAGGCGGTGGGCGCATAGAGTGGATTTATGTTTCGAGGAAATCCCCGCCTCTGACAACACCGGCCAGAAGTGGGCACCCGCTTAACGCACAACCAATCCAGAAACTGGTCATGTTATCTTCTGCTCTCACCAACTCCAGTCATTCCTCTTCACAATTCCCGGTTCTCCACACGCGTAAGCTCTGAAGCCACAGCAATTCCGCGGACGATTGGGATTTCGTTGCACGTCGTGAAGCTTCGCAAGCTTTTGGGCGCGCCCAGACGTTCAGTCATAAAAAACCTCTCCCCCGCTGTCCCGCAGAGGGCTCGACGGGTTGCCCCACGCGATACAGGAAGACATTCACTGACATCACGGCTGACACTCCGGCGAAAGGGTTGAAGGTTTTTGCACGTGGGTGTTATTGTGTTGCGCACATTTTCCAAATGGGCTGGCTTTTCCGTTGGCCGATCCCGAGAAAAAGGTACAAGATGCTTATCCCCCCATCCTCGCGAATGGATGTTCTGTCTTCCCGGCTATTGGCTGTACTGGCTATGTTCGCTTTCACACTTGTTATTCTCACCAACCCGTTGTTCGTGAGCCGCGGCTTTGCCCAGGCGACGGTTGGCACCGGCAGTATTGTCGGAACAGTCCTCGATCCCACCGGAGCACTGGTGGGCGGGGCCAAGGTGAAAATCACGAACGTGGCGACCGGACAAGTCATCGCTCTGACGACCAACTCCGCCGGGGCATACAACTCGGGCGCGCTGGTTCCGGGTGACTACAAGGTGTTGATCGCGGCGAAGGGCTTCCGTTCGTCGGAGATTCCGCTGACCGTGCTGGTCGGCAACACGGCGAGCGGCAACGCGAAGCTCGAGGTCGGACAGGAAACCCAGGTGGTCGAGGTGGAGACCACGGCGGTGCAGGTGAATACCGAGCAGGCGGTGGTGCAGGGCGTGTTGAACGCGGAGCAGATTGAGAATCTGCCGGTGAACGGGCGCAACTTCCTCGACCTGGCGCAGCTCGAGCCGGGGGTACAGATTCAGGATGGACAGGATTTCGATCCGACGAAAGCGGGATATTCGTCGATTTCGTTTGGCGGACGGTTTGGGCGGACGGCGCGTATCGAAGTGGACGGCGTCGACGTGTCGGACGAGACGGTGGGCACGACCACGATGGATATTCCGGCGAGCGGCATCCAGGAATTTCAGTTGAGCCAGTCGAGTCTGGATTTGTCGAACGAGTTGACCTCATCGGGCGCGGTGAACGTGACCACGCGGTCGGGGACGAACGCGATCCACGGCGAGGCGTTTGGATTGTTCCGCGACAGTTCGCTGGCGGCGGCGCTGCCGACGCCTCCGGGAATTTCGGCGCCCTTTCAGCGCTCGCAGTATGGGGCGCGGGTGGGCGGGCCGTTCAAGAAAGACAAGCTGTTTTACTTCCTGGATGGCGAGCGCACCTTTCAGCATGAGTTTGCACCGGTGCTGGTGGGCGCCCCCTTTAGCCAGTACTCGGGCGGTTTTGCTTCGCCATTTGTCGAAGATAACCTGATGGGAAAGGTGGATTATCAGCTGACGTCGTCGTCCAACCTGTTTTATCGCTACAACTACTTCAAGAATTCGCTGCTGGCGAACGCCGGGCTGGGATTTTCCGTGTATGACAACAAGGACATCACGCGCACGCAAGTCGCCGGTGTTGATTTCAATACCGGGAATTTTACCCACAGTATCCGCTTTGAATACTTGAAGTTTCAGAATCAGATTGTTGATGCGACCAGAGGGTCTTCACTGCCGCTGGCCAATTATCCCGTGGAGATATCGTTGGGCAGTACCGGCTTTGTCAGCGGGCCAAATTATCTGGCGCCGCAGAGCACCATGCAGAGCAACCATCAGTTCAAGTATGACGGCAGCAGGGCGATGGGAAAGCACATCATCCGCTACGGGTTTGATTTCAACCACATTGTGGGCGGGGGGTTCGCGAACTTCCAGAGCATCGCGCCGTTTTTGTCGACCAACGTCGGACAAGCGGAAATGAGCTTTGCGAACACCAATCCGTTTGGTCCGGGCGGAGACACGAACCCGCTGAACTATCCGGTCGAGGGTGTGTCGCTGGGCAACGGGTTGGGATACTCGAGTTCGACCCCGGCGTTTGGTTTGCCTGCGGGCGGCATTACCGACAACCGGGTTGGCGCGTATGTGGGCGACAGCTGGAAGTTCCGCAAGAATCTGACTTTGAGTTACGGCCTGCGTTATGTACGCGATTCGAATCGGAGCGACAGTTATCTTCCGCCGATTCCGGAGTTGAATGCGGCACTGCCGGGGCTGGGGAATCGGGTCGCGCAGCCGAACTTGAACTTTGCTCCGCAGCTGGGCGTGGCCTGGGATCCGAGAGGAAACGGGAAGACGGTGATCCGGGGCGGGATCGGGCTCTACTATGAGAACGCCATCTGGAATAACGTAGCCTTCGATGCTCCCGACCGGCAGGCGACGGGAGCCTTCGGACAATTCCCGTCGGCATGCTCGGGGGCAAACACTCCGCAACCGGTTGTAGCGACGGGAGGCACACTTCCGCTGGCGACGTTCTGCGGGAGTGCCGCGGGAGGGTTTGTGGCCATCGGGAGCGTGGCGAATCAGATCGAGCAGTACCAGCAGCAGTACCAGTCGCTGTCTCCCTTCAGCAACAGCCTGCCCAATCCCAATTATGTAGGGACGCTGCTCGATAGCGGCGTGGGGTTCGGGACAGGCGCGTCGATGTTTGATCCGAACTACAAGACGCCGCGCTCGGTTCAGATCAATGTGGGAATGCAGCGGGAGCTGCGTCCGGGGATGGTGCTGACCGCGGATTTTGTGCGCAACGTGCAAACTCACTATCTGCTGGGGATTGATGAGAACCATACAGGCGACGTTCGCTATTTCAATATGACGGGCGCGATGGATGCGATCAACGCGACGAACGGCCAATTTGGCTGTCCGGCGGGCGTGGCTGGGATTCAGTGCGCGATCAATGCGGGAGCGACGATGTCGGCGTATGCCGGGAACGGATTGACCTCGTCGTCGGACTTTGGCGTAGCCTGCACCAATCCGACGGTGGGATTCGGCTATCCCTGTGCGTTTGGAGGGATCAATCCGAACGAGCCGGCACTGCCGTTTCTGATGTCAATTGGACGGTCGGTGTACAACGGGCTACAGACGAAGTTGAACGAGAATGTACAGCGGCCGTTCCGCGGTGTGAAGCATATGAACCTGCAGGTGTCGTACTCACTGTCGCGGTTTGAGAATACCGGAGGCGGGAGCGCGAGCAATCCGGGGGCATCGGACCAGGACTTCATCATTAACGCGCTCGACAACGACAAGCCGAATCGCTATTTCGGGCCGTCGGTGCTTGACAGAACCCACCAAATCTCATTCGGCGGGTACGCGGACTTGCCTTGGGGATTCCAGATGAGCCTCATGTCGCATTTCTGGAGCCCGCTCTCAAACACGCTCGTGGTTCCGAATACGAATCTCGGTCCGGGCGAGATTTTCCGCACCGACTTTACGGGCGATGGCACGGTGCAGGATCCGATGCCCGGCACCCACGTGGGAAACTTTGATCGGGGCATCAGCGCGTCCAACATCAACACGGTCATCCAGAATTACAACAATACGGTAGCGGGGCAGGCGACCCCGGCGGGACAGATGCTGATTCAGAACGGGCTGTTCACGCTGGCGCAGTTGCAGCAGATGGGAGACGGAGTGGCGCCGCACGTGTGCCTGGCACCGCCGATGGCGGATCCGGCGTGCCCCGGGTCACCGAACGGTCCGGGCAACCAGGTAAATCTTTCCTGGCTGAGGGCGTTCGACACCAAGTTAACCTGGAATCATACGTTCAAAGAGCGGGTGACGGTCCAACCGAGCGTAGGATTCTACAACCTGTTTAATTTCGCCAACTTTGATTTGCCGAGCGCGACGTTGAGCGGCCTGTTGACGGGCGGAGTGGGGCAGATCAACGGCACCACTCCTTCGGGTCACAACATCAATCGCGTGGGAGTGGGGACCGGGGTGTACGGACTGGGAGCGCCGCGACAGATCGAATTTGGGCTGCAGATCTCGTTCTAGTTGCTAGGAGTGGATCGACGTTCCTGCTTGCTTGAAGGGGGTACGCCGCTTGCTTTCGGCCCTCAAAATCCCCCCTCCCTGCCTGGCAAGGACGCGAGACCAGGGTGGGGTACGCCCGCTGCAACGAAATAACGCAAAATCCCCACTTCCGGCAAGACCGGCCGGCGGTGGGCGCGCGCTTCTGCTTTTCGTCCGATCCGGTCCACTAGTCCGGCAGTGTGGCTGCTGTCGTGATTGAGAATCTGTTTGCTACTCCCGGCGGAACGGCTAGTCCCTGACGCGCCGTGGGCTGGCCGCCGCCGATCCAGACGTCGACCGGGCCGGGGACGATGCGGCGGGCGCCTTGGGCGTCAACGATGCTCAGGGCTCGATCGTGCAGCGTGAAGGTGGCCGTTGTCTTCCCACCTGCTGGCAGGTGGACCCGCCGGATTCCCTCGAGGGCGCGGATTGGGGCGCCAGCCATTCCCGGATGGAAGACGTAGAGCTCGACGACTTCGTCGCCTTCGATCGTGCCTGTGTTGGTGACATCGACGGAGATTTTCACTTGCCCGTCGGCTGGGATTTCAGGTTGATCGACGACCAGGTTGCTGTAGGCGAAGGTGGTGTAGCTGAGGCCGTAGCCGAAAGGGTAGAGCGGCTCGTCGTCGAAGTAGCGGTAGGTGCGGTGGGCCATCGAATAATCTTCAAAGGGCGGGAGCTGTTCGACGGATTTGTAGAACGTGACCGGAAGGCGTCCGGAGGGGCTGAAGTCTCCGGCTAGAGCATGGGCGACGGCAGTCCCGCCTTGGCCTCCGGGATACCAGGCTTCGAGGATGGCGGGGATTTTTTCATCGGCCCAGTTGACGCCGAGGGCGCTGCCGTTCATAAGCACCAGGACCGTGGGCTTGCCTTCGGCGACTACGCGTTGGAGAAGATCTTGTTGCCGCTTGGGCAGGTCGAGACTGGTGCGGTCGCCGCCCGAGAATCCGTCGGTGTGGACGTTCATCTCTTCGCCTTCGACGCGGGCGCTCAGGCCCATGACGACGATGACCAGGTCGGCCGCGCGAGCGGCTTCGACGGCTTGTTGCTCGGGGCGTCCGGGGATGCTCCAGGTGAGACGGGCTTCGGAGCCGCGGATGGTCTGGAAGTAGTCGATCTTGATGGCGTAGACGTGGCCCTTCTCGAGGCGAATCTGTTTGGTCTGCGTGGTGGCGGGGCGGTGGGTAGTCCAGTCTTCGACGACGAGGTGGTTGTCGATCCAGACGCGGTAGCCGTCCTGGCCGGTGAAACCGATTTCGTAGTCGGCGGATTCGTTGGGAACCAGGTAGCCGGTCCAGCG
>Ga0123355_10004488_pt1 | contig 20304 bp, 6 predicted proteins | sample TergutEmb28metaG_3_FD_89872 | JGI IMG/M metagenome (GOLD analysis project Ga0123355, IMG submission 89872) | Embiratermes neotenicus P1 segment gut microbial communities from Petit-Saut dam, French Guiana - Emb289 P1 | ecosystem: Host-associated > Arthropoda: Insects > Digestive system > Gut ...
AGCATAATCTTAGCAGCTTTTAGCGTTTTTAAAAAACCCCCCCCCCCCTCTGTCTCTCTCTTCCTAACGTTTTGCTATGTAGTTAACAATAACATTCAATTATAGCATATACAAAACCTGTAAAGCTAAGTGTAGCTTGAAGACAAGTGTTGTGGTGATGTTAGGCCGTATGGATTTTTCAATATTTGAGGCCTGCGCTCTTCTGTAATATTACGCAGCGTATACTGGTAATTCCTTACCACGTTTTCGGAACAACTCATCAGTCCTGCCTCCAAGGATCAAGAAATCCATGAAGAATTGGGTTTCTTGACCCTTGAAGATGGGACCGATAGGTTGTCCCGAAACGTCGGTAAGGAATTGCCGCTATATGATGAGTAATACCCCAGAAGAGCGCAGATCTCATCTACCTCGCGGCAGAAGTCACGCATGTTCAGTGGTTACCAACGCTTCGAAAGATCTTGGTATTTTAACTTCAGCAACAAGAAGTCTTCTTGTACTGCTTGCCCTGAAGATGAAGGCACAAGACGGTCCTCTCAAACGTCTGTAACTGTTTACCAATCGACGTGATGTAACATCCCCTTAGACTAGAATTTTCAGGATCACCGCTACGATAACCTCAGTTCTCGCACTAAACTCAGTCCACCTGCATTCAGTCATTATATTAGACTATTTTGTTACATGCGTACTACACCGAAGAACGTTATGAGTAAATATATATCTCACTTGCTGTTAAAACTTGAAAGTAAAGCTGCTCCTGCCCTTTCCTTGAAGGCATATCGATTTTAAATATGTGAATGGTCAGCTTCAAACACCGGCCGCTTTTGTCCCCGGGGAAAACATCACTCATACCTTTTGAATAGGAAGCTAGGAGGGCCCCAGAGCCCAGTCTGGACGCTTTGGAGAAGAGGAAATATATTTGACCCTGCCGGGAATCGAACCAAATTCTTCCTTTGTCCATCCCGTACCGACTGAGATATTCGTACCGGTTCACGTTATTTTTGTACGGTGAAGTTCAAAGTAGAAATTACATTGGACCCCCACGGACCAAAATAATATTCTCCAAATAGGTTTTCCTTAGGACAGTATTGACAAATATTATTTACGCGCCTTCATTTTTTTAGAATAGGGAGTCTGTGGCTGAGGTAATGCCCAAGACATTACGCTTTAATTTATGTACTTTGTTCTTAACAGTTTCAAACAAAATTAAATCGTAAACTGTTCCAATATGCAGTAGTGCCTGTCAGACTGACCAAGTCCACTACAGATGGTAGCTAGCGAACACGCTTCATTCGTCCACCGGTAAAAGAGTTGAGATGTGTGGAACTGATCATTACATTCGTTCCATGGCTTCGCCATGCACATATTTAGTGAACCCTCTCTGTGATTCCTATCGCTTGAGACTTCGACGATGCTAGATAAATAACAAAGCAGGATTTAGCCAATACAATTACCTTAAAATATGTAGAGAATAATTCGATTCAATCTCCGTCCCGTTTGCAAATAACACTTGCAAGTTATAATAATAATTAATTAATGTAAATTATTTAAATAAGTAGTATGCGTATATCGAATGGTTACTTTTTGAATAGAAATAGACCTAAGTGTTCTTCATAAATTCTCGTAAGTGAGCTGTCTCAAGGGAATGTCCTAGTGACTTGAGTGTTGGCAGAGGGCCTGTATCAAATTTGTCCATAGCACATATTCAGAAGTCAGCTTGTATAACCAACACCGAGTCCCAGTTTTGTCCTGTTCAGTACACAGTTTCATTCCAAAAATAATTTTCTTCATTCCTTCATGCAGTGCTTGCCTTTCATATCTGTGTTTCTGCTTGCTATTGTTTCACTGTTCTGTTCCTTTTTTTCTCTTCATCTCTGTTTGTAGGACAGCAACAAAAAAGTCGACAAGAAATTCGAGAAACTTGATGATTTGCCTAGTGAGTTCGAATGTTGCTTTTGCACCTCGAAGGTAGTATTTCGTTTTCATTCCCTCTCTCTATATATATATATGTATATTCTTTATAACGTAGCAGTAGAAAAGTAGATGAAGGCACTGTCAGAGGGGCGCAATGTTTCACTCATTATACAAGTAAAGCGTTAGAATTCTGTATAAATACCAAATAATAATGGATATTATAAAGTATGTTTTAAATTAAGATTAGATTCTAAACACGAACGCCAACTATTTACTAAAGAATTACCAACGTCGGTCAGAAAATAAGTTTACAATCCATATATTTTGCTGTCACAATGCTTTTCCACATAGTCACCATCACAACTGAAACATGAATCATATTTAGTCGTATTGTGTGGACAGCTTTTCTATCTCCTGTAGATATCAGTCCTTGTTCCCTTTAATGAGTACCGTGTCAAAAACTTTTCCAACTCGCGATCTTCTTTAAATTTCTGGCAGCAAAATTTTTTATTTCATAGCTGGCAAGAGATGATAATCGCTCTGTGCAAAATCAGAGATGAAAGCTTGACGTTTCAAGGTTCTTAGTTACGAAATTATGCTCATACGCCTTGTCAACATATTTTCTGACCGTCCATTGAAATTAAGTTCAAAATCTGAAACCCCTGAATGTATCTATACTATAGAAGAGTAACAGCTAAATTCGGGATAGATTTTGGGCTGATGTTCTGTGATTTCTTGATAAATGCTTCCAACACTGATATAGACGAAATGAAGGTGGCTCTGTGTGTTAATGGACATAATTTAGCAGTCAGTTCCTTGACGCTGAATGCGGGTGTATTGGAACTATTATGAACACATTCTAAATGTATTTCTTATTTTAAAACAATAATTTTATTTGCGATTATGAGACTATTTACGCCGTATCTTCTATTCAAATGACGATGCATTTGCTTGAAACACAGTCTAAATTATTTTTGGTCTAATCAAGAAATTATCAAGATGTATTATATAGCCGTGCAGAGAGCAGTTACAAATAGTCATCAATACATGTTTTAAATACAAAGTGACAATTTGTATATGTTTATATGTATATACCTACATATACCCAAACTTCAGCAACCGTACTTACTAATTTACATCTTCAAGTACCCGAACTCTGAAACATTAAATTTGCAAAACCGCATTCTCTACTTTGTAACTACACTAATTTATGTGCATTAACGTTTACAAGTGATAAACAATACTTTTTAATGTTTTATTAAGCTGCTTCAATTTAATTTAACACACTGCACAGTTAAGATGTAATTCTTAGACAGTATGGCTAGTGACATACCATAAATTTGACTTCATTTGCGAACAGTGTCAAAATCGTCAGCAAGAATAACTCAGTAAAATAAACTGACTTAAAGGCTGTACGACCAATGTTTGATTCTCAGCATTTTCAATCGATTCAGTTTTCCCCCCATGTCCAGACCGGCTTTGGGGCCACACAACTTCAGGTTCTGTATTTTCCGGTTGCTTCTTCGTCTGACCCGCGAACCTGACCTCTTACCTCTATCTCATACAGAAGTAAGGATTGTAAAGACCTTATCTCTACCCCTTCGTAAACCTTCACTACGCGGTACGGGGAAATTTTACTCGTAATATATTAATTAATTCACTTATATTTTGCATCAACAAAAATACTAGACTAGCTGTACATTTAGGTAGATATAATTAATAAAGCCAACACATACAGCCTCTGTAAAACAGGGTTAGGCTACGGCCCGGACAGTCGAGGAATCTTGTTTCGATTCGCAGCTGGCAAGAGGTTTTGAGAGTTTTTTGTGTAACGTCATGCATACTTTTCATTCCAGTGTTCAGCAATTGCATGAAGATGCCACTGCATGCAGCATGTCTATAAATGTGTTGTTCAGCGTTGCCACTCCACTCACTTTTTACAGTATTCTAAACTCTTTCTGTTGAACCCTTTGCAGTCTCTTGAGTTCATATCTCGGTATGCTTTATTGATAACGCTTAGTAATTAGCTTTTTAGTGTTGCAAGTAGTACTTTTAATGCACCCTGTTAAGATATACTTCCTGTATCGCTGCATCTATTGACGGTTGCACTGGAGTGACGAGGAGAAGATTTCTATAGTACTGAAGCAAACCGTAAACCCACGAATATTAGATACCGAAAATCAGTCGCTAATGTCTGTTCAAAACTTATTCTCTCTCTTCGGCTTTCGGAGTTTGTCTCAGTGACGTAAAATGTAACCCAGAATTTTGAATTGAAACTTTCGTCTTTGCGAGTGTTAAGTTAAACGTTAAGGTTATAAAAATATTTATAATTTTGCTGAGAGCACTTCTCATTTCGTGCAGTCTATTCTATACTTGCAGATTCAAGTATTCTGGAATGTTACACCAGGTCGCTTTGAATACACGTTTCGAAACGCCGGTAAGTTTACCGGTCGATACGCCGTAACATTCCGGACGATTCGAATGTGCAGTAACGCCACTTGAGAACCTCACAGCACTTATTTCAGTGATTTTCTTCATTGTGAGATTTGAAAAATAAATATTCGTTCTTTCGCGCAGTTAAAAGTACGTCTTGGAAATCGCCTAATTTACTTTAAGAGCTTAAAAGTAACTTGTGTGTTTGTTGTAAATGTGCTCTGATTGTTCAGTCTTTTAACACACAATAAAAATAACCCCGATCGCTATTAACTATCCATATTTCTGCCTGCCTATTTTAGGCGTGTATTAGTTAAATAATTTCATCTGATGGTGATAGTTTGGTGTTCGCAGCATACTTGTGATAATGACGTTTGTCTTGACGCACCAGGATGAGAACGGAAAAAAAGTGATACTAAAGAGTGCGTCTGTTTAAACACAGCCTTGTATTTTATAGAAAAGTATTGACTTACAACGCGTATGTAAGGGCAATTGAGTCCAAATTTTAAAGTAATTGTGCCCCTTCATCTTACCAAAGATTTCAACTAATCCTAATCCCTTTTCTTAACGTTTGTGTCTGTGTGTGTGTGTGCGTGCGTGCGCGCGCGCGCGCGCGCGCGCGTGTGTGTGTAAGGAAGAGCGTTGTCAGTTTTCAGTTTTAAATTTTCAGTTTTCATGTTAAATTTCATATAACCGTCCTTCAATTCAAGTCCTCGCGGCACGCTACACACCTTTTGAGATCCACTTGTATAGTCTTTTATTCTGTTTTCTTCCGCAGCATAATATGGACCGTTTGACGTAAGAACGAGGATCCATAACTTATTTTCTAGAAGTTTATTTTATGCTGTAGAATAGTTCTTCATGGGTTCATTTCCGGGACCTGTGTTTGAAAGTAAATATTTCAAATTTGATCCATATTATTAAAACGCAAGTGTTGCAGGAAGTAAGGAGCTGCTGTCTTCTTCATATATTGATGAACAAGTATTACGGACTCCTAATCATTTTAAATCAAGTACTACACCTGTGTTATTTCCACGATCGTGTTCACTGTGTATAATGAACTATTGCAATTACCAGTTTTCGGTGCATAATTACAGAATGATTATTCTGTTTTTCCCCTTATTCTGTTTAGTAATTATTGATTCAGAGCAGTACAGGCTGTATAAGGTTCAGCACTGCCTTCCGTATCAGCTATTTCGCTGTACAATCTTGAAAAAAGTATAATTGAAGAACCCTTTCCTGTGGGTGCTGAAATACGGAGAGAAGCAGGTGATTCTTTTTCTTTTTTTTCCTTCTGCTTCTATCGCTTATTGTTAACATATGGATTAATGTTGTAACCAAACATGATGTTGATGTCAGTCTGCGTGTCTTGCCACAGGCATCCTTACTTTTATCCTGCGTGTGTTTTATTCTTTCGCACTTCACCATTTTCATCGGCATTGTAGCTTCGTCTGTATTGCCTAATCATATAAGTATATTTACATTGACACATCGAACTGAAAATCTTTTATCTTTCTTCAGCATCTTCGCAAGTGATTTTTATTTAGTATTAAGTGTAAACCGTAAGTGCAATTACGACACTAATCGCATTAGTTAATGTGCTGTCTGTCAGTTATTTCCAATTTTCTGTCGCTACTCGTCTTCTGCAATGTACGTAACGGAAGAAAAGTAGCAACAGTATGCCTTCTTATTCCACTGTTATTGTGACGTTGCCTTGTTTGTCTTCTTGTGTTTCGCTGCCTTTCCGTTATTAAATACGTTGAGCAAAAGAATTCCTTATTATTCACCATATTTGTTGAATTTTATGCTATAATGGTCGCCATACAATGCATACGCTGTAACTGAAGCCATGGGAAGGATATTCAGTCATGCGAATATCAAAAAGAGATTGATTTCACAGAACTTCAAGTATCTGAATGAGGGAATAATAACCATAACCCGAAGTTAAAAAACATATTTAAATTAGGGTTTCAGACACAAATTTAGTATGCAGCCACTTACGTTTTCTGTTCTTAATTCAAAATATTTGTTTGGGCTTTTCAACTACGTTTACCACATGTAAGATCGCTTGAATGTGACAGTTTTTGAGAGTGAGATAGGAAAATTTTCAACCTATGAATTTCTAGTCGCGGCTTTTAAGTGGCTTTAATAAACTTAAAATATAAACATATTAAATTACAAGGAAAGAGTTCCGTTGTGTTATTTATGGAAGTTCTGAATCTTGAAACTGCAGTTAAACCAAAAAATAAGGTTAACATTGAGTGTTAATATATTGTTAGGATTGCGCCTGAAACTTCAAGGAGCGTCATCCCCGTTGTGTTTGTTAGAACCTAAGGTAATAATTCTATAAGGATATAGAAGTCATAACACAACTATGTTATCAGCTGTATATAACATATCAACATCAACTACACATTGCGGCCACTGCTGCTGTGGCCATCTTCAGGTTGGTTACAATATTTTATCAGACAAGCTATATAGATATGATATAACACAGAACAATTACTAGTAATAGTGTAGGCAAGGGGAAACGAGATCTCGTTCCCCCTTTGCCTACGCTACTACTAATAATTGTTCTGTGATATATCATATCTATATAGCTTGTCTGATAAAATATTGTATCCAACCTGAAGATGGCCACAGCAGCAGTGGCCGAAACGTGTAGTTGATGTTGATAAGTTATATACAGCTGATAATGTAGTTGTGTTATGACTTCTATATCCTTGTAGAATTACTTTTATTACCTTAGGTTGCGCTTGAAAAGCGCCCACGAGATCTTTAATATAATATAAAGGGACTCAAAGAGAGATATACTACTAAATTTGATGCTGAAATATGAAGGACAGAACCATCTGGAATACCTAGGCGTAGATGTGAGGGTAATGTGTACATTAATGTTTAATATATAAGCTGAGATGATGCTGAGGGGATTCCTGTTGCTCAGTACGGGTCAATACGATGGGTTGTTATTAACACGGAGGTGAAGATTCATTTTTATATTGTTGGGAATGCCAGTGCCTTGACTTCTCAAAAAAAAAAATCGTCTACATGGATTAAGTTAGATAGCTCATTGCAGAACATGCTGCGAACATCTTGCACACTGAATATATCCGTTTCTATTACGTCACAAATTAACTACTACGAAATTTACGAACACCAAAAGATGTCGTGTTAAAATTCCTGTACTTTGGTGCCTTAATTTCCCTTAATTCATGACGCTTCTGCAGAAGTATTGAGACAGCAACGTGAGTTGTTTCACTATAATTTGGCGTTGAAAATCTTGAAGGTCAAAAACCACAGACGTCTTAGTCTGGCAGTTCCTGATGATGCATAACAACGTTTGGTTTAATTTGTGCACTTTTTATCGTCCCGTTTCTCAATCCGCGAAATTTCGTAGCATAGTTTGTTTCTCTCATCACTGATCAGATAAAGTAAGGAATCTTTCACCGCTGAACCGAGAGAGTCTAAAACTGTGAACAGGGTCCATGTCTTTCACTTCCGGCATTTCTCTTTCCATTCCACTCCTAAAACGGTCCGCTTCCCTCCATCTGCCTCACAAGCCTCACACTCTAATTTACGCCGAAATTTTGGATTAGCTTCAGCACACTACCCTGCTAAACCCAGCAAACCGAAATCATGTATTAATTTCTTTTATTCTGGTTTGTCTTTTAAAACCATCGTGTTATCATTGCAAGTGAAAACCCTCCATAACACCTCGTACGATAAGTCACATTATTTGCATACCAGTGTCGTCGTTCGTGTACAGAATGAACTGTTAGTATAGGAGGACTACAAGAAGCACTCAGTGACTCTGCAGTGCAAATAGCTACACATTTTGTTCCCATGAGTCTAGTTCGTTTCATATGCTGAGGTAAAATTACTGAAAACCTTTGTCTTGAAGGTAAAGAAATTAATTAAACTTATCGCATTAAATTAAGCCTGCTTACAGATTCGTTTGCGAAAATTAGTCCGATTGTTTTTTATCGTTCCCTTGAGTACATACCTCAATACTGAAGCCCTGAACATCGATCTGTAATCCTGTTATTTAATAGCTGTCAATTTAAATCTGACAGAAATGAGTTGAACTTTGTTGTTTATTTGTACAAGTACAAATGATTATCTAAGAAACTAATTAAAGATGTGAGACTGAAGTCACTGTGTCTGATGCAAGGAAAGTTACATTTGTATCTTTACTTTCTCACTCGAATAAATCTTTTCTTTCGGCATCCTTTTAAAATGTGATATTCTTATGATTGAAGGTCACTTCCCATGGCTTTTTACCAATCCTATGACTAACCACTCGCTTCATAGCACGTGTGGCTACACAGAGTGCCACTAACACTTGCTTAAAACAAGTTCGGTCAACCACGCACTCACCAGTTATTTCTAGAAACATGTGTTATGGGTCCCGAAATTAATGTGTGCGGATGTGTATGAAGCACGAGAATTGTAATACCGTCGATTGTCAGGCGAAGATAAGAAATACTTTCGGACATTCTGAGGTATCACTTAATGTAAAGTAGCCATGTGATGGTCGTCCACGTCTTAGAAGTGAAGATGATTAATTAATGAAAGCTTCAGTTTCAATTCAACTGTATATCATCACATTGACGTCGTCATCATCATCGTCGTCGTCGTCCGTCACGAGTTAGGCCTTGATAGACCTGTTTCGACCTCGTCTACTAGTCTCGGTGTACAAAAGGTATTTTTTTCGTATGTCCTGTGAACCGCCCAACACCATGAAAAGTCGCTCAAGTTGAAAAGTTACTTAAAAGTGCTCTGAGGAAGCCTTTTTTCGCCGTAAACCCTACATAAAATTTTCGTAATAATCGCTACGCGTGACACGGGGAGCGAGAATTGCCGTACGGATGTAATATTTCCACGATAAAATGGATAGGCTTTTTCGAAACCCTCGCCTATCTTTAGTTTCGTGCAATGCTCTGATGCTTTCTCTGTGTGTGAATTTAGTCTAACTAACACTCCAACTGTAAAATCAAGCAGCCCACTTGGACAGTTTGACCACGGAGATAAAGACAGTACGGTCTTTCGAAACGTCGGAAACGATTTACGCAAACACAAAGCGTCAAATTTCAGAAGACATGAATCGTCTGCAACACTGTTGTTGAAACCTAAAGTCTCCCATAATTTTGCAAGTTTTGTTACGTGTGTGAAATATGGTCTGTCAGCTTGAGGGAAGAATATGATGAGGAGGATATTCGGACCTAACGGGAGCTGGGGAACGGGGTAATGGAGAAGACTGCAAAAAAAGGAGCTTCATGATTTTTGTACTCCCCAGCAACAGGTATAAATACGGTGATCATATCAGTTAAGAAGATATGGGGAGGGTGTAGCACAAATATGGGACGAGATAAATGCATACAAGATTTTAATGAGGAAAACTGAAGGGAAGAAAGAGACATGGGAGGATAATATTATAACGGATATTCAGGAAATTATACTTATACTTGAAGTTATCAATTCCTTTCACTGGATGGTACAAAAGAGTCAGTGTGTTCAGGACAAATGATTGTTACTTGAATTTATTTTGTTCTGTGAAGTAGTGTATTGCTGTAATGATGTCAAACTCATGCAAAGCTTGTGTATTTAAAATATACGAAACCGTATAACCGAAGCGATAGAAAGTGTCATTGAAATACATGAATAAATAAAACCGAACAGACGGGTGGCAGTGATTCAGTTACAGGTCACATGACTTCACCAGCAAGACATCTACGTTTTTTGTAGAAGTTTCTGTTACGCTTATTTTGAAATCCATTTTCTAATTCCTTTCCGTCCCTCGAAGTGGTTATATTAAGGCCTAAGGTTTTGTGTTATAGCTGCACGACCTGAGGATGTATACACACCTACAAATGCAGCCGCTCAAAATAGCGCTGACACAACGACCTCATTACAGCGACGTATCATTGACAGACGCAGTTAATCAAAGGTGCTTCTGTGTCTGAGGACTGGGTTGCATTAGACATCGCAGCTTGTTACTTTTGTTCTTTCTGTTCTCACACAATCCAATGAGAGTGTCGGCACGTGGTGACATGGACTCTCGTTCAGCAAAACCCTCTCTTGCTGACAGTGTTATCAGGTAGTTCAAACACAACCAGTGTTTCAGACAACGCCGCCATCACCATGGTTCTGATACAATAAACTTGATGATGGAGGTGGTCTATTGAGTGTTGGTGTGTTTGAACCACCTGACGCGGATGTCAGCTGGAGAAGATTTTATTGAATTCTGTCGCCGTGAAAGCCTCAAGACATGGGACCATCGTCTTTGTCTATAAGTACTGAATAAGCACCAAAAGTTTGCCCTCAGAGTTACCGTATTGCCCATATGCGATATAACACGCAGTGATAAATGTTATCGCCAAATTCTTGAAAAACTTCGAATTAACTGGTGCTCCTTTGTGGTGCGAAATTTGCTTGTGAATGTTTAATTTTACAGGTTCCATTCCATGCATTACAATTCAGTTGCTGTGATTTAATATAATTAGGTTTAATTATAATTTAATGTCCAACAGTCAAAATAGATGTACCACTTCAAAAATATCAAGGTTTTGTAAAAATGCATCAGTATGGTATAAGACTTGTAGATAACTGCATTTGACTCCAAATTATATTTAGATAAACGTGAATGGTGCTAATCATCAGTGTCTTAAGACATTAAAAAGTAACAACCCGATTCCGCATAAATCATTGCATTTGTTGGTTTAAATTAAAGTAATGTGAATATTGAATTACTTAAATACGTGGAAAGGTTACGTTATATTGTATACCTCGTAATAAGTGAGGTCAGTTTCGTCTAGGGGTGTTATATTACATGACTGCTTTCGCATAAGTTGTTGTTTGTAAAAAAGTTCCAATTTTTTTCATCTGTCCCCTTCCAGAATATGTTCTTCCGTCTTCCATACAAAGTAACCCCTTTCCGTTGATAGTCTGACTGTAAACAGTAATAGGCATTTACCTTACATTTGATTTCTTTTCATATTTGAACATTCATCGTTGAAGAAAGGAGGACCAATGTGTTTACACTCAAGAACGCCGAGAATGTGTTATTACGTAACGAGAGCTGAATTAAGGTTGACTGAACTTGTTACATTTACGTTTCTGTTCGTTTTATCTCGTTCTTGTCTGTGAACTCTTACTACATTGATTATCACTCTTTTTACTTCTTTTATGTCATAACATAACACTTGAACCACACATTTCATACCATTATTGCTCCCTTTGTTTGGTTTACGCTGACCATAGGTTTCTTGAAAGCGTTTGTTACAAGATGGCTACGGCTTATCAAATTTTCTTGTCGGCATTTACTCATATCAAGTCATTACAAAACTGACCTGGTGTAATGTGAATCAACGGAAACATTATCATACTGAAATATGGGTATTTTTAAAGTGAAAATCTATCAAGCTGTAATTCAGTGTACCCTTTGTTGTCTCTTGAACTGTGGTGCGCTTAAATGCAAATTTCCTTCCCCAGCGTTAAATGTGATAAAACCTGTGAAACTCTAAAAAAAACAGTAATAAAGACGACATTATATTTCTCTTATTTCAAGAAACGTTTCAAAATTGTGTTCAGAAGCAGGAAGTACAAGGCTGAATTATTAATATTTATTTACGTCAATAATTACAGCCGACTGTCCTTCACTACATATACTTCGTAAAAAGCTAAAAATGGAACGTCTTAAAGGATCGGAAATAAAGATTTTTAGTTTTTCATTTAGTTGACTGAATCACATTGATCCGAAGTGAAAGTTACGTAGATGATTAATTTGAATGCCAGTGTTGTTATATTCAGTATTGGGCACTTCCTACCAAGGTTACACATTTGACACTACAATTGTAACTTTTTGGCCATAACAGTCTTAAATACAACATATGTTATTAATTTGTTAGTCTATAGCTTTAAGTGATTTATTTCTGTAGTTTGTAAGTGATTTATTTCTGTTTCTTTCTTTGTGTTTGCTTTTCCTGAACAGGTAACATTTACAAGAATCACTACAATTTAGATAACTCGGAAAAGAAGAAACAGACAGTCCATCTCAGATGTTATACGTTTATTCCTACTCTTTTCACTAGTCACTCATACTTTATGTGCGAGTGCATTAAACAGTGCGAACCAAAATTCCACAAGCACTCAGCACTAAGCCTCATTTAAATATTACAGCTTTTTCAGCTCCTAATAGCTGCATTGTTGTAATTTACACTTAAATATTTTAATGTCATGACATTTACTTCCCATACATTTGTTCAATTTCGTTACAAAATATGATCGACTCTGCAGAATAATTATTTCCTTATGTATTCGAGGAATTTCTTGTGCATGCTATTTTTCATTACCTCATGAAGTAACTCGTAAATCGGGGACAGAAGTAGTTTCATTCCTTTGATGACCTCAAAACGTAACTTATATTGCAATCCTATAAACTTAGGTGAATTTTCATAAGACGTTAATTTAATTGTTGTATTGCTTATCAACAAAGAATATTTCATAGTTTCGTGATCCTCTCATTTAATTAGTTCATCCCATAAACTCTTCAATTTGGGTTTACACTTGTGGGGAGTCTTAGTATTCTGTCACTTTTTGTAGACGTAATTAACTGAGAATTATAGTTCTTTGCTTCTGTGATGTATACATTAAATACATGTCATTTGTCTTTACTTTGTAGGTCGTAGATTAATAAAAGTACAAGTCACACCTTAGTCGTCATGTTTCACGAATGTGTAGCCGGTTATGAATTAAGAAACCATACAGTGTACGTTACGATTCCGCAGAGTTTTATAATTTTCAAGATTTCATTCCGATGTAATTGAATGAGTTTAACAGCATAGAAACTCTTCCTCGCTGCTTAGGTTGCCCTAATAGCTACAGAAGGCGTGAGAACCGGCTGGAAACGTCCCAGTGCAACGTACGAACTTAACTTGCTGCAAAACTGCTGCATATTAATTTAAAGTTTAAATACCTTGTCACTGAGTTAACCATAAAAATGTTTTCCAATTTTAATGTATTTGAATTATGGGAAACCCAGTGTGCTTGCCTCTGGCTTTCCCTTAAATGAATCTTCAATCTGTGAAAGATGTAGCTGATTCTGCAGTAATATTTAGCCGTATGATGGTCTTTTGCATTTTCATGCCGTGTAGGATAAGAAATTTGTTTCCCCATTTTGTAAGATTGTGTTGCTTACATCTTCAGGGTGACTGAACGTGTTACTGTTTGGTGCTGAAGCTCAGATTCGTTATACTAAACGGTGTGCAAACCCATAAAACTATAGAGTAAAACACGCCGCGAAAATCTGAAAATTTACAGTATTCAATCATTACGTCATGTATTTCTCTCGTTTTTAAAAATTTCATATTGACATATATTGTAAGAACTAAGCATTACGATGTCCTTCTAACCACACAAAAATGAATTTAAAATTTCATTTTTATTTTGATGTAATTAATGGCCTGAAGATAACCACCTTATTGTCGAAACATTTAGCCGTATAAATATATCTGATGAAAACACTGTGCTTATGGTGATTAAATACTGCTTTGTTACAATATTCACCAAAATAAAAAAGGAGCAACATTAATTAGCAAATTTCTGCTTCTTGCATTGCGCCTCCAAATGAGGAAAACTTGGATGGGTACAGTAGATTTTGCTGTCAAGATGTTACACAGCACTGCAATGTCGATCATATTTAGTCGGACCTGAATAATTTCATTTGCACTACAAGTCTCTGATAAACCGAAGAGCGAGTGGGTTTGGTTATAGAATTGCAGCCAATGTGATGCATTGCAGGAACATGAGGAGTTCAGTCACGATGCAGAATGTATTCCTCTGCGTGCCAAACGCGCGTAACGACGTGTCCAGCAGACAGTTGAGGTGAGTGGTCTGTCACGTGATATCACTAACCATGCACTGGGTGTTGCAGATTAGCAGCGCTTGAGACTGTGCGGGTTGCTTTCCATACTTACTGCTGCAAGCCTTCTCCTTCTCTGTGCCAACTGAGACAAACCGGGACTGTATCTAACAATTTGTACTTGAAGTTACTTGGTTTGCTATCAGAATTTTTGACGGGCTTTTTCTGTGAATTCGCAAATAGTGAGAATCCAAAACGTAATGAAATGGTGAAATACTAAATTATACACTTCATGGGCCTGTATAATGTGTAGTTGGAGATAAAGGAATGACCTGTTTTTACTGATTTTTTGCTTATTTTGTTTTGAAACAAATCAGTTTGTGTCTATGTCTGACGTATTCTACAATTCAAGTGATCCCAGTTGTCACATTGCCTTATGTGTTCACACAACGTCTAAACTTCATTAATATTCATGCCAGTCAATCTAACAGCTTCCAAGCTTTCGCTGCTTTATTTGTTGTGTGAAACTGATATATTCAACTTCAACACGGAGCCACGTATTCTGTATTAATGCATGTTTGGAATAAGTTGTGCATCATAACAAACAGGTACCTAAATTGCGTACGTTTTCACACGTACAATTCATACGCCTACTATACATTTCATTAACTGTGTACCAGTGTAGTTGGTACACTGTATTCCTTCATAAAGGCCCGTCAATCATTCTGTACTGTCTGTCGTCTTGTATCGTGTGTTTTGTATTTTACCTTGTTTAATATCAGTAAACTTTCGTATGAAATGTGTGAAATTACGTCATCAGCACAGCAAGAAATCCTAAAAGTACTGATCAAACCGTTGTCCGAATTGTAATGAGTTTGATTACTAAGAAATCGGTGTTGCTAAATATTTACTGAAAGCAGATAATTTAACAAATTTTTACGGCTCCCGTATAGTCTTGTACATAATACTTTATATTTTCGAAAAAGCCACTGTATGTTAATGCATAAAGTCGGTCGTCCGAACTTATCCGGAAAGGTGAAACTGATATGATACTGCGACACAGCGACGCTAAAGACACAAATGTCCCCTCGGCATTCTATAATTGTCGTTAGAGGAAATTACTGGTCTCTCACAATTCTGAACGTCGTCCTGGTAGAAAGAATGCTGTTACATGGCGTCCACGTTAACCGCTCTTGTACCATAATAACGCTGGGACGAGTGTTGACATTCTCCATTACCAATAAGAATGTCTGATCTCTGAACCCGCAAATAATGGGTGTTTTCTTGGGGGGTTCAAGTCTTAAGGTATACGACGTTGGGTGAGTGGTTCTCAACGTTTGAGAGAAAAATATTGCATTCATGTACAGGGGTCAAGAGACCTTTTGGTTATTTTCCTTGGGGCCTCTTTTTCCCTTGAAGATTTAAGCACTATGTTGCTTGGAATGTCGGGAGTCACTCGTCCAAGGACACGTCGTCATGTGCCAGAAGACCTGAACACACACCGCTGTGAGAATCTCCTCAAACAGCATCTTTTCTTGATTGGCAGGAGGGAGAAATCTTACTTTACATCTGGCGCCGCAAAAGAAACCTTAAAAAATTCAAATTTCTAGCTTGTTCATATTTTCTGTGTGAGTCTGAAGGTGCTCAGCATACATGTGCACGTAATTACACTCGTTTCGTACCGTAGTGTGTCCAGTAATCTGATCTACAGTAGTGGCCACACAAATCGCACCACTCGGTGGAAGTTTGTAAAACACTCTGCTGAGAGCATAATGATGGCTGCGTTTCCATCCAGATGTCACTCTCTACAGATTAAGGGCTAGTTATTTTGTTTTTGTCGTAAACGTGACTGGCTGTGATTCCAGGTGTTTCTGTTGTGAACTTCCTTAAACGTGTGAATATTCCAGGAAGTTTTGTTCATACTGACACGTATGGGAGAGAATGGAAATCCATATAGAATTTTGATGGGGAAACCTGAAGGCAGGAGACCACTTCGAAGACCTAAGTGTAGATGAAAGGATAATATTGAGAAAGACCTTGAATAGGATGATGTGGCGTGGGTTGGATTTATCTGTCTGAGGACAGGATAAGTTGCAGGATTTTGAACACTGTAATGAAACCTCGGCTTCCATTAAATGTGGGAAATTTCTTGGCTAGCGAAGGAACTGTTCCGATTCCCAAGGAGGATTCTGCTAGGGAGAGTTAGTTAATAAAGCATTCAACCATGTTCTAGATATCACTCTCCTTTATTCTAAAACGCATTTTGTGTTACAGAAAGGAGAAATCTTGTGTATTTTTTTAGTGAATACGAATCGGGGATAAAGGAAGAAAAAAAAATTAAAAGTTTCAATGCAGATTGTTTGCCCTTGTGTGGGTAATTAAATGTATTTTACAAAGATGTAGAGTGCGTAATATTAGTTTTAAAGTGAGTTCTCGATGTTCTGTCTGTCTACAATTCCGGAGTTACTGTGCTTCGAAAAGTTGCACGCGATACGAAATTGGCCAAGTAATGAAAAATGTGGTGTTCGATATCTGAAAAACTAACAGACGTCGAAGACTCGAGTTTCACGACAATTAGTTCCTACACTCTTCCAACGAGAACACAAAACGTAAAAAGAAAATTAAATACCCAAGGCATATTCGTTTCTTTCTTGTCTACACATACAGCACTTTCGGCAGTTAAAGGCGTAAAAACAGAACTAACTAACTAAAATCATCTAAAATAGAAAACATTCCTTCACTGTGAACCCCTCTTCTTACCCATTAATGCTCAGTTAGTTTGCCTCGCACCTCTATTAGTGCTGTTCTCGGTAAGCATCAAGTCTAATAGCCTTGATGATCGCCGGTCTTTCATCGCGGAGGCTCGGGTGCGACTCCGGGCCAGTCCGTATGGAATTCGTGGACGGGGGACAGGTTTTTCTCCAAGTACTTAAGTGCTTCGATTGTTTTCCATCAATGGTCCATATTCATATCTTATTCTGTGTAATCGTAGCAGTGGAGAGTGTCTTTAAATATGTCGCCTTCACCTCCACTGTCCAATTTCGTTGTACGACACTAGAATTGTTAGTTACTGCAGTGTCTTTTCTCTTATTTTCATGTGTAATTTTCACAGTCAAATTTTCCAACATTTCCGTAATATAATTAGATACGTACTATTTCTCAAACATACTTGCATCTTAGATGTTTTCGGCACATTTCAGAACACTTCAGGAATGAATGGATATTTATCTAAGTACGGTGTGCAGATTTCGCTGCTACATCAATCCATTTTCGTGTTTACGCGTTGACCATGTGGCGTGAGCCAGAATGAGGTAGAAGCTTTTGTGTCGGCCGAAAACTGTGCCTAATGGCAGGATTCTGGAATTTTTTCCCCAAAATATTTATGTAAGTCTGAGGACTAACTGCACTACTTTTAAACTGGAGTATTCTAACTTTTAAGATTAATGTAAAAAGGTAAAGCTTTCCCATAGCAAGTCACGAAGACTTAGAGGGGAGGGGAATGGAATGTTGGACTTCCATCCTTCATTTGACATTCGGCCAACTAGGACGGCAAAGTTGTCAGCTCTACGCGCCGGCTGTATTTTACCCCCCCCCCCAAGGAGCGTGCTGGAATTATGAGGTGTGCTCACTATAGTCAGGATGGTAGGATTTATTACGTCTGAGCCGTACGATCAAATTAATGCAGGTTAAATTTGGATTCGCCAGAAAGTATTACAGAGTGCCACTGCACAAATGTCCGCTTTAAGTGCTCCTCGGCCCATGCAAGAAATTTTCAGTTCATGGCACAAGTTGTTAACATACCGGACCTGTAGGACAAGGGAACAAATACAGATAGTCGCCGGCGCACTCTTTTGTTACTGGCGTGAACACTGATGCGATGTTGCCACTGACTGCCAGAAGGGAACTGAACTTGCTGCAAGATCATAGACAAACAATTCAAAGTCCGTCCTGCCTTGGGGCTGTCGTTTTGGCCAACAGTGTATCATTTAATGAGTCGATACCCACTGCTGCTGCCATTTTTTGACTTGATATGCCTCCTTTATCTAAATAACAAGTACACTTTAATTCCGTAATGTTGGCTGCACTTGCGGAGAAACAGTGTCACGTTTCACAAAATCGTGCACTTCCTGTGTTTTAATTGCCTTCAGAACAAAAATATTATGCGTTATTACACCACATTATTCATTGAACATTGTATAGGTACACTCGAAGGGCCCCTTGGTTAATATAGGTACCACCTGCCGTAACGTTAAAATAAGTTTTGTATTTCGTCTACAGGGTACTTATTTACGTATTCCCTATGATTCTTACAACAAATAGGCGTTACCTTCTTACACACCATCATCGACCTGTGTTTATTAAGGAAACATACTCTCGGTTCTCTGTGAGGTGTGAACTTAATCTTTGTGTATTGTAGTGTAATTTAATTGTTACAGAGTTAATTAGTTATATCGTATCGAACTTCCACTCTCCTACATATGAAATACTGGTATATTGATTTGAGAGGGTGATGCATTTTATGTGGCCGCTACTGTATGTACACGTGTGATACCTTTGAAACTCCTTTATTGTCCACCACTTCACTGACAGTTGACTTTAACTTTTCATTACATGTGTGTGTCGTGAAATGCTTGTACCGAATCGTCACGTGATCTGTGCTTCATATGTCATAGACGTTGGTGTTTCGTCATTCACGCATTTCTTCGTTACTTTGCAGGCTTTTGTCTTTCAGTCATCTGGTGGCACAGTGTGTTTCTTTTTCCCCTGCTCCAGCAGTCTGTTGTGACTCAACGGAATATCAGGATAAACATTTTTTCTGTCCCTTGTCCCTCTGTATGAGCGTTTTTTGTTTGTTTGTTTGTTTTGTTTTTACAAATTATGTTGATCGGACAGCATTTTACTCCATTGCTACAAGTCTGTAGAGAAAGTCTGTAGAGAAAGACAGACCAGTATGCTGAATTATAATGGACCGAAATTTGTAATGACAGTGTGCTGTGTTGTGAAGTTACAGCCTCACAAAAAGGAGAAACAACTAAATGCTTACGATAATTACATGTTTGTGTACATGTATAACATGTAAGTTATTTGGGTACGTTTCGCTGTGTTAGTTCATTCTGTCTTCCTTATTAACTAGGATATACAGCGTTCATTTCCAGTGTCCTGATTTAAACACGATATTGCTCTTTAAAATACGATATTATTCATTCGTTTAAATATTTTATTCACTAAAAATTTACAGACTTTTGGGTGTACATAACCATGTTTTCTTTCTTATTTTAGTGTGTTCCCATCTTCTGTGTATTAATCTGATCCACAATATATAAATAATCAACAAATGCACTTCAGTATTTACTATGTATTTTATTCAAAATATTCTCACCAACATGTTTCGGCCAGCATTTCAGCCGTCCTCAGGGCTATACTAGTATACTAGAATACGAAAATAACAAACATGATTAACTGTGTCAGCATCACTCCATAATAGTTAAAATTATGATTTATATTAAAATTATTTAAATAATATAAATATAGGCTAAAACGGATAATTATTAAAATCGTAAGAGTTAAAAGTTGTTTAGTGTTTACGGAGTGATGACTAAGGCAGTAATATGGTGCGTTCTAGCCATGAGTAAAGGTGATGTTTGTCGTCGGTTTTGGGCACTTCCGCGATGGTGACACAATTAACCGTATTTGTAATTTTGTATTGTAAAAAAGCATGACCCGAAACATGTTGAGAATTTGTTGAATAAAATACTCGTACATCATAAACACTGAAGTGAAGTTGTTGGTGTTTTCTTTCATTTTAATGAGTTAAAGAGCTTGAGTGTGTGTATATGTATGTGAGTGATTTGTCATTATATTATAAAGTACTGCCTGGTTTTGAATTATAAATGTTTAAGTCTGTCGCATATGTCGTCATACATGCTGTCCCCTTCCTGTGAAATTTTTAACGTGGAATATTTTACATTCTTACTACATTTTTTTTTATTGTAATAACTGCAAATTTACAATCTACTCCCAAGGGAGCAATAAGTAAATGGGAGGGGGGGTACGACGGGAGGGAGGAGTCGTCCATCGACGACACTCCGAAGGGCCCGCTA
>Ga0123355_10004489_pt1 | contig 20304 bp, 12 predicted proteins | sample TergutEmb28metaG_3_FD_89872 | JGI IMG/M metagenome (GOLD analysis project Ga0123355, IMG submission 89872) | Embiratermes neotenicus P1 segment gut microbial communities from Petit-Saut dam, French Guiana - Emb289 P1 | ecosystem: Host-associated > Arthropoda: Insects > Digestive system > Gut ...
ATACAGTCCTGGCTAACTCTATGACCTTTGTAGACAACTACATCGAACAAGCCAAAGCTAAAGCCAAAGAAAAAGCCGCCAACAAAAAGGTAGCTCAACCCAAAAAAATAGTCGGGTAATAGCGAGTCAGGAAGTAAGCGGTTAGTGGGCATTAGATTGTTATTTGAATTATACTCGAAATAATTAGAAAGCATAACGAAATGAGGTCGCAGGTCAAAGAAGAAATATGTACCATATAGAAAAAGACGATAGGTATTAGCCTATCGTCTTTTTTGATTTTGTGAGGGTGAGTTCAGAGATTGCGTTTGAAAAAATATATTCGTTATAATAATCTTGTTCCGCAGAAGGAGCAGTTTTGTGAGTTGGGGGTATTCATTCCGTTGCAACTTGGGCAAGTGCCGTTATGTTGCGGAGGGGGAGGTTGATTATTAAATTGCTGATTATTTATTTGTTGATTTTGGGTGTTGTCAAAGTTTTGATTATTAAAATTTTGGTTATTGCCGCCACTCATCATTCGTGATACCCCCTTAAATAGCACAAAAAGAAATAATAGTGCAATTATGCCTAGCGTTACGGCAAGCCCCAGCATGACACCACCGATAATTATTACGACGGGTTCGCTTACGGCAATTCCGATTATCACGAGCATAAGTCCAAGCAAAAATAGTCCGATTGCTGCACCGCCACAACCGCAACCGCCACCTCTTCTGCCAAACCCAAAGAATCTCATTCGACGCCTGCGCATACCCATTCCCATACCTCTTCTGCGTCTGCCCATCCTGGGTCCTCTTGGGGCTCTAGGTCCTCTTGGTGTCCGTGGACCTCTTGCAGGTCTTGGACTTCTGCCTCGACTTCCGCCAAAGCCACCGCCCCGTCGTCCGCCACCACCAAATCCTCCGCCACGCCTCATAATTGTTAGTCTCCTTAAAGTGATTTTAGTGTAGTTTACCACAAAGAAAGTATGGATGTCAAGCGTCATGTTAGAGTGGAAGACATTTTCTGTCTTGCAAAAACGCCTATTTTTACAGCTTTTTTATCCGCTAACGCTAGATCCTTCGCTTCGCTCAGGATGACACACCCTTTTGAGGGGATTCGTTACAACTCTATTGCTTTGCCGCATATACTTATCCTCTCTGCCCATTGTAGCGACGGCTCGCAAAGACGATAAAAGGTTATCCTCAACGCCACGCCATTTACCAATACCTCTAAAAAAGGGGAATTTAATATTCCGTGAGACCAGCTAAGTAGTCTAATGTGACATCAAAAAATTTTGCGAGTTGGATAGTATACGATAAAGCGGGGTCTTGTAATCCGCTTTCCCACCTGCTAATTGCGGCATGTGTCACGCCAATAGCTTGTGCAAGCTGAACCATACTCATATTTTTGTCGTTTCGCAATTCTTTTAATCTTTCGCTAAATGTAGAACTCATAATATATAATTATATGTACTGAAAGGTACAAAATGCTTGACTGTACCAAAAGGCACATGGTATAATATACATATCATACCACAAAAGGAGAAAAATATGCCGCGAAAAGTTAGAGAACAAATAAATATCTTTAAGGGAATAGTGGAGCATTTAGAAAATACTTACAAGGACAGAAATATCAAAATACGGGAATGGGAAACAAATACATTGGGGACAATTGATTTTTATTTAGACGGCAATAGGTATCAAGTTTTCCGGCTTGCACTTGGACAGAGAGCTAATCCCGATGAATCAGGAATAAAGATATAAGTTTAAGTTACTGTCTACTCCTTGACAATGTATTGTTTTTGATGTTATAATATATATCCGTGTGTACAAAGATTAGGTAGTTACACACAACTTAACGATTATGACAACAAAAGACAATACAATTAAATACAACTCACATAGGATTGCTTCGTCGGCGATGCCTCCTCGCAATGACGGGGGGACGGCGGTGGTTAAGGGTGACGGTGTAAGGGTGGGAGCTAATACAATTTCTGATAAGGACGGCGGTGTTAGCAAGTATAGAGTGGGGCTGGATGTAGGCTCGACTACGGTTAAGACTGCTGTTTTGGATAGCGGTAACAATATTATATATTCGAGTTATGAGAGGCATTTGTCGGATATTCGTTCAACCTTGCACAAAGTTCTGTCTGCTGTAATGGACAAGTTCGGGACTGATTTTGCCATACAAGTTACGGGTAGTGGCGGAATCAATTGCGCCGAGTGGTTGGACATTGACTTTATTCAAGAGGTTATTGCCGGTCAAACAGCTATCAAGCATTTTATTCCCGAGGCTGATGTTGCTATTGAGCTTGGAGGTGAGGATGCTAAGATTACTTACCTTACGGGCGGAGTCGAGCAGCGGATGAATGGTACTTGTGCAGGCGGTACGGGGGCTTTTATTGACCAAATGGCGGCATTGCTTGCTACAGACGCAAAGGGGCTTGATACTTTAGCCGAGAGCGCAAAGACTATTTATCCTATAGCATCTCGCTGTGGTGTTTTTGCTAAGACGGATATTCAGCCGCTTGTCAACGAGGGTGCGGCTAGGGGCGACATTGCGGCAAGTATTTTTCAATCGGTGGTCAATCAGACAATCAGCGGTCTGGCGTGCGGCAAGCCTATTAGAGGTAAAGTTGCCTTTTTGGGCGGTCCTTTGTATTTTCTGCCGCAGTTAGGTAAGAGGTTTGTTGAGACATTAAAGCCTGAGAAAGCGATTTTTCCTAACCACAGTCAGATTTTTAATGCGGTAGGAGCGGCGTTGACGGCAACACGGTCTACAAAGAATGATCATTGCGAGGAGCGAAGCGACGAAGCAATCCCATGTAAAGAGCGTTCTATTCATGGGATTGCTTCGTCGGCTTTGCCTCCTCGCAATGACGAGTTGGACGAGGTTGCGGCTACAAACCACCCCGTCCCCTGCGGAGACACCCCTCCACAGGAGGGGAATTTTGGGTCGTTTAAGCAAAAGGTTGAGGTGCTCAAAACAAAAGAGTTTAGAGAGGTAGAAAGATTAGAATCTCTTTTTGATAATGATAATCAACTCAAAGAATTTCGTACCCGACACGCTAAGGCAACAATTGCAAGTGCAGATATAAGTGCGTACAAAGGTGCGGCATTCTTAGGAATCGACGCAGGGTCTACCACAACTAAGGTAGCACTTATCAATAAAGACGGTGCATTGCTTTGGTCGTGGTACGGGGCTAATCTTGGTGACCCGCTTGGTACGGTAACTAAGTGTATTAAGGAAATTTATGCTAAATTACCCGCTAGCGCTTATATTGCTCATACTGTTACTACAGGTTACGGCGAGCATATGATTAAGGCGGCGATAGGTGCAGACAGGGGTGAGATTGAGACAATGGCTCACCAAACGGCTAGCGAGAGAATGTTGCCGGGTGTTGAGTTTATCCTAGATATCGGCGGGCAGGATATGAAATGTCTCAAAGTCAAGGACGGCGTAATAACCGATATTTTGCTTAATGAGGCGTGTTCGAGCGGTTGCGGAAGTTTTATCGAGAATTTTGCAGGGGCATTAAGTATGACGGCGGAGGAGTTTAGCAAGTTGGGACTTACCTCCAAAGCGCCTGTTGACCTAGGTACACGCTGTACGGTATTTATGAACTCCCGTGTTAAGCAAGCACAAAAAGAGGGCGCAAAGCCTGCGGATATCTCGGCGGGGTTAGCGTATTCGGTGGTCAAGAATGCGTTGTTTAAGGTTATTAAGCTAAGGGACGCTAAGGACTTAGGCGATAAGATTATTGTGCAAGGCGGAACTTTTCTTAATGAGTGTGTGTTAAGGGCGTTTGAAAAAGTCAGCGGCAGAGAGGTTGTAAGACCTACGCAAGCGGGACTTATGGGTGCATACGGTTGTGCTATAATCGGATTAGAGCAACATACAGACGGACATAAGTCGGGGATATTGACTAAGGAGCAGCTTGAAAATCTAAAGTATACGAGGTCATCTAAGCGGTGTGAAAAATGTAATAACAAATGTCATCTTGCGATACTTGAATTTAATGACGGCAAAAAATATGTAAGTAATAACAGGTGTGACAGGGGAGCGGAAGAGGAAGTAGCAGATAAGAAGAGAGAGGAAAGAGCAGAGAAGAAAGAAAATAGCGGCGGGTTAATATCACGACCTAGTTATCAAAATATTTCAAATCTTCCTGTAGCAAGTTTTAACTACAATTTATATCAATACAAATTCCAAAGGGTGTTTGGTCACTATAAGCCGCTGGCAGAAAAAGATGCACCGAGAGGAAAAGTAGGTATACCCAGAGTTCTTAATCTGTTTGAGAATTATCCTTTTTGGTTTACATTCTTTACTAATCTGGGGTATCGGGTAGAGTTGTCACCACGCTCAAGTAGAGCGTTGTTTGACAAAGGGATAGAGAGTATGCCCAGCGAATCGGTTTGTTATCCGGCAAAAATCGCACATGGGCATGTCGAGGCGTTGTTAGACAGAGGTGTCAAATATATCTTTTATCCGTGTTTGCCGTATGAGAGGCACGAGGATGCTAACGCCTCTAACTATTATAATTGTCCCGTTGTCGCTACTTATCCCGAAGTTATCCGTATTAATATGAAAGAGAGTCTTGATAAGGCAGGGGCGGTTTTTCATTGTCCATTCTTGCCGTATCAAAAATTTGACCGCATACTTAAAAGACTTAAAGAGGAGTTCCCCGATATTAGCGGCGGCGAATTAAAGAAAGCTCTTAAAGAGGCGTTTAGAGAGGATGAGGCTTTTAAGGCGGATATCCAAAAAGCCGGCGAGGATACTTTGGTACACCTCAAAAAGACAGGCAAGACGGGTATAGTGCTTGCGGGACGCCCTTATCATATTGACAGCGAAATCAACCACGGCATACCTGAGATGATTAGCAAATACGGATTTGCCGTACTTACCGAGGACAGTATTAGTCATATCGCACCTGTGCCGAGACCGCTTAGGATAGTTGACCAATGGATGTATCACTCCCGATTATATAATGCGGCTAATGTGGTACGGAATAACAGTAATCTTGAGCTTATACAGCTTAATTCTTTCGGGTGCGGTCCCGATGCGGTGACTACCGACCAAGTACAAGAATTATTAGAAGCAACGGGTAAGATTTATACCGTGCTAAAGATTGACGAGGTTAATAATCTCGGAGCGGCACGGATTAGAGTGCGGAGTTTGATTGCCGTGCTGGAGAAACGCAAGAGGGCGGCGCAAAATTTAAGCGAAGTAGCCGTTACCCAAGTACAACCAAAAGGATTTGAGAGAGTTTTATTTACTAAAGAAATGCAAAACTACAAGGTTCTTGCTCCTCAAATCTCACCTATACACCTAGATATATTGTCAAAAGGCGTTACAAGTTTCGGGATTGATATTGAGGTTTTGGAAGAAGGTCCTAATGCGGTCGAGCAGGGGCTTAAATATGTAAATAATGACGCTTGTTATCCGTCCGTGCTGACAATCGGGTCGCTTATGGACGCACTGCTTAGCGGCAAGTATGACCTTAGCCGTATGGCGGTTATCCTTACGCAATCGGGCGGCGGTTGCCGTGCGACTAACTATATTGCACTTATGAGGCGTGCCCTTATGTCAGCGGGCTTAGGTCATGTGCCTGTGCTGTCGCTTAATTTTGTGGGACTTGAGCCTAACCCCGGATTTAAGGTGGGTATGCCGCTCAAAAAAATAATGATTTATTCTATTCTCTACGGGGATGTTCTGATGCGCTGTTTGTACAAGGTGCGTCCGTACGAAAAAATCAAGGGCAGTGCGAATGCTTTGCACAAAAAATGGAGCGATATCTGCGGTGACCTTATGAATAAGGGTGACCTAAAGAGTTTTGGCAAGACGGTTAAGCAGATTGTCGCCGAATTTGATGCGTTGCCTGTGTATGATATTGTCAAACCTAAGGTGGGAATTGTCGGCGAAATTCTTGTTAAGTATCACCCCGGTGCTAATAACTATGCCGTTGACCTTATCGAAAAAGAGGGCGGGGAGGCTGTTTGTCCCGACTTATTAGATTATTTCTTGTATACTTTTTATAGCGATACAGTAAGGCACAAACTGCTTGAAGGGTCGTGGATTGCTAAGAAAAAGAGCGACATCTATATTTGGTATGCCGAGCGTATCAAAAAACCTATGTACAAAGCCTTAAAAGGAACAAAATTCGGTGCGCCCGTTCATATAGCCAAACTTGCAAAAATGGCGGAAAAAATTGTTTCGATAGGTAATATCAGCGGTGAGGGGTGGTTCTTGACCGCCGAAATGCTTGAGCTTATGCACAGCGGTGTTGATAATATCCTTTGTGTACAACCGTTTGCTTGTTTACCTAATCATGTTACCGGCAAAGGAGTAATCAAGGCGCTTAAAGAATATAATCCGTCTTCTAATATTGTCGCCGTAGACTATGACCCCGGTGCGAGCGAAGTTAATCAAATTAACCGAATAAAATTGATGATGACTGTGGCGAAACAGAACCTTAAAAGATAATTCATCGCCATATTCGTGCAACTTGATTATGTTGTATAGGGGTAGAAATTTGAATAATTAGTCGCATCGTAGTCGCACAACAGTTAGCTTGCCGCCGACAGGCACGTACTTATGTACGCAACTTAGGCGGCTAGTTAAGCGTAGTGCGAATCCGATGATGAATAATTATTCAAAAAAGCGACCCCATTAAGAGGTCGCTCATAAGTCTTAGTTGTAGTTTCTGTCGTTGCGGCGTTGATCCTTCTTTGCTCTGCGGCAATCAGGGCAACGTTGCGGTTCGTTAGTAAAGCCTTTTTCAGCGTAGAATTGTTGCTCACCTTCGGTGAAAACGAAATCCTTACCGCAATCTTTACAATTAATGTTTTTGTCTGCCATAATTATTTAACCAATAACCTCCTTGTAGATTTGACGGACAATATCGTGATCAACGATATTTCTCGTCACTCGAATGGGTTGTTACGGGTCAAATCTGGCAAACCTTTAGATGGGAAAGAGATTAATCTTAAGCAGAAAAAGGGAAAAAAGATATTGAATCGTATAACTCCAACGCTAGTATTGTACTATACGCACAAATTTATGTCAAGTATATTAGGGGTATAATTGAAAATTAGTGATTAGTGGATATGTAGAAGATAGAAGAGAGGTATTGTGTCAGTCGTAGGGGCGGATGTCCTAGTGCAGTTGTTTTCCCAAGTGTAGGGACCGCCGCCCTCGGCGTCCCGAATAACTATACTACTAATAAAAAATGAATCCAAAATTTGAGACATATTATAATTACCTTATAGCCGAAAATCAAAAGTATAACCTTACTGCTATTACTGAGCGGGAGGATGTTTTTGCCAAGCATTTTGAGGATAGCTTGGCAGGGGCTGACCTAATACCTAATGGAGCAAGTGTTTTGGATATAGGTGCGGGGGCGGGCTTTCCGTCTGTACCGTTAAAGATTGTTAGGGATGACATTACAGTAACAATGCTTGATAGTGTAGGCAAAAAGGTTGATTTTTTGAATAGGCTTGTAGGTATCCTTGAGCTAGAGGGGATAGAGGCGATACATACAAGGATAGAGGATTATAGGTTAGGGAATAGGGAACAGGGAATAGGGAATAGTGGTGGATTAGGAAGTAATAATAGCCAAAAACTATCTTCTAAGTCCTACCCCCTAATCCCTAAACACGACATTGTGGTTGCCCGTGCGGTGGCATCTCTTAATATTCTTTGTGAGTATGCTTTGCCTTTTGTTAAAGTCGGGGGGAGTTTTGTCGCATATAAGGCAGTAGGGGTAGAGGACGAAATCAAAGCCGCTCAAAATGCCATAAAAATTCTAGGCGGTAAGATTGCCCAAGTTAAGCAGGTCAGCCTAGAGTGTAAAGGCGAGAAGCTAGAACGCAATTTGGTTGTAGTTACAAAGGTTGCCGACACTCCGCCTAAGTATCCCCGTAGTGGCAACAAGCCAAGGCTACAACCGTTGTAGAGAAAATTATGTATTGTAAAAATTGCAAACCGCTAAAAAAATACTTTAATCTGAGAAAGAGAAGTCGTTCTGATAGAAAATATGGGGAACAAGATCCTTTTGAATGTGTAGAAGGTTCTTGGAATTTGTAGCAGGCAATTGTTCTTTGGATAAACTTGCAAAGGTAGCAGAAAAGCATAAAGAAAACGCAGTGAGTTTATTGATGCTGTCACTACTTTAGATGCTCTCTTTGTGGCAAAATTTTTTTGTCGGTGCTACTAATCGTGATGTAGCGGCATGTTATATAGAAAAAAAATTCCTACAGTCGACAATGATTGGCTTGAGTTAGCTGATTATAAAAGAAAATTTGGGACATGGCAAACAAAGAAGGAATGGAAAAACAAAAGAAAGTTGCAAGCTAAAGAATGGCGACAACCGGAAGACTTGACAATTCAAATTTTAACTAGCGAAATGGAAAATATAAAAAAAGAGATGGAAAGATTATTGTTTAAGCTTGGTTTCAAATCTACGAAAGTAAAATTAGCAATGAAAACAGATTGTGGACAGGAAGAAATTGATTGTTATAATTTAGATGATTTATATTGCACAATAGGTTTTATAATTTTAGGGTATTAAAAAATTCAATTGTAATAGAATATGCTTATTCTTTAGAAGAAGCTTCCTATTGGCAATTTGAGGACGGTAGTCCTATACCAATTGATGTATCAATAGAGCGGATACGTCAAAACAAACAATAGAATAATAGTCAGGTATTTGTTTGCCCATTTTTTGGATAGCTTCGACAACAAGTAGGGTAACCGTATATTCCTGCAGTGATTTGTGAATTGTTTTTCAAATAGCTATAAAAAGAGGTTTTTGTCAGTGCTTTTCGCTTGGCTAGAGCCTTCACTTTGCTCAGGATGACAGACCCTAAAATCTACAGACCTATAATTTAGTGATTTCTAATTTTAGAACAAGTCTAATGACGATTTGATCGTAAATTCTCATTGTAAACGCAACCTAAAACGCCACTGTTGCATTTACTTTGAGAATTTACTCAAAAGAGATGATTGCGGATATTCTATAAGCTTATTTTAAAAACAGTTGACAATGCTGTTTGTTTGTGTTAGAGTATACCCATATATGGAAATTGTTAAAAATATTTTAGATAGAGTCGATAAAGTTAATGCTAGTGCTAAATACAAAGCGGACTTTGAAACTATGGCGAATATTGATGTGCCCAAGTGGTATAGCGATGCAAAATTTGGTATTTTTGTTCATTATGGACCATATTCGATGCCAGCATTTAATAATGAGTGGTATTCGCGGAATATGTATATTGAGGGTAGTGATGAATTCAAGCATCATATCAAAACTTTTGGCGAGCATAAAAAATTTGGATATAAGGATTTTGTGCCGATGCTCACAGCGAATAAATTTTCTGCAGATGAATGGATGGATATTTTTGCTAAAGCAGGTGCAAAGTATGTCGTGCCTGTGGCGGAGCACCATGATGGCTTTATGATGCATGAAAGTGAGCTTACTAATCACAATGCTGTAATGCAAGGCCCTAAACGGGATATAGTAGGTGAAATTTTTTTGGCTGCAAATAAAAAAGGTATTGTTCCGTGTGCGTCCAATCATAGAATGGAGCATTGGTGGTTTTTTGCTAATGGCAAAAAGTTTGATTCAGATGTGCCAAAAAAACCTTGTCGAGATGATTTTTATTGGCCGAGCGAGTCAGAGCCAAAAGACCATTTTGATATTCATGAGAGTAGTCCAAATAAAGAGTTTTTGGAAGATTGGCTAGCTCGCAATATTGAATTCGTGGATAAATATAAGCCACGACTTATATATTTTGACTGGTGGATACAGACATCAACCGCTAAACCATATCTAAAAAAATTTGCTGCATATTATTACAATAAAGGGTTAGAGTGGGGCACGCCAGTTGTTATTAATTACAAACATGAGGCATTTCCGCATGGCACTGCGGTTGTGGACTTGGAGCGTAGTCAATTCGATTCAATTTCGCCATTTGTTTGGCAATCGTGTACATCATGTGCAAAAAATTCATGGTGTTATACGGTAGGAAATGACTATAAGACGAGCGAAGAGATTGTCTGTGAACTTATTGATGTTGTCAGTAAGAATGGTAATCTTCTTCTTAATATTGGTCCAAAAGCGGACGGCTCTATCCCTAGTGAGGAGCTTGCAATACTTAAGGATATAGGAAAATGGATTAGTGCTAATGGTGATGCGATATATGGGGCAAGACATTTTAGAGTATTTGGGGAGGGCGATGTCAAGATAGAGAAAATGTCTTTTAGTAATGGTCAAACGATTGATGGTAAGACTAGAGAATACGCTTCTAGTGATATAAGATATACTCAAAAAGGTACAAAAATATTTGCACATATGCTTAAATGTAGTGATAACGGTGAATATAGACTCAAAACTTTTGGCAAGAGGACTGGTGGATATAATTCAGTAATTAAGAGTGTTAGAGCGTTGGGTTTTTCGAAGGCAAATATAGTCATAGAGCATAACAAGGAAGAGCTTGTATTTAAGACAACTGGGATTAAGAGTAATATGCCAATAGTTTTTGAAATTATAGTAGATTAGGAGATAATACATGAACAATCCTATAATAAGCGGATTTAATCCAGATCCAAGTATATGTAGAGTGGATGATGACTATTATCTTGTAACAAGTAGTTTTGAGTATTTTCCTGGTATACCTATATATCATAGCAAAGACCTTGTATCGTGGCGACTTATCGGACATTGTCTTACCAGGCATTCGCAACTTAATATTATAGAAGGGTATCCTAATTGCCTTGGAATATATGCACCAACGATACGCTATCATAATGGGATGTTTTATGTAATAACCACTAATCAACCACATGGACATCAAGGCGGTGGCAATTTTTTTGTAAGCACAGCTGACCCTAAAGGTGATTGGTCAGAACCTGTTTTTATAGATGCTCCAGGGATAGATCCGTCATTATTTTTTGACGATGATGGCAAAGTCTATTATACCGGGACGGACGGATATATTTTTCAATTTGAGATTGATATAAAAACAGGCAAAAGGCTTAGTCCTATTCATAAGCTATGGTCAGGTATGGGTTATCGGGATGTAGAGGCTCCTCATGTGTACAAAATGTTCGGCAAATATTATCTTATGCTGGCGGAGGGTGGTACTTCTTATGGTCATATGATTTGCATAGCCAGAGGGTATAATGTAAATGGTCCTTATGAGCCGTGTCCGCACAATCCTATTTTGACACATAGAAGTATGCCAAATCCTATTCAAGCAGTGGGACATGGGGATTTGGTGGAGAGCAAAGACGGCAAATGGCATTTAGTGTGCCTTGGTGTGAGACCTGTGCCATATCCTGATAGGCATCATCTTGGACGAGAGACATTTTTGACTGAGATTGAATGGCGTAATGGTTGGCCAGTAGTGCCTAAGCTAAAACTTAGTGTGCAAAAGACTGAGGGCAAAGCCGATGATACATACCCGCTTCAAAATCGTTTTACCCAAAATGATGACTTCGCAGGCAACAAATTAGGACTGGAATGGAATTATATTCGCAATCCAATTATTGATAATTATGAGGTATACGATGGCAACCTGATACTAAGTGGCACAAAAGAAAATCTTAATAGCTTTAAGTCGCCTACAGCTGTTGTAAGACGACTTGCACATATGAAAGTAGCTGTGAGCGTTGATGTTGAGTTTAATATTAATGTGGATGGCGATGAGGCAGGACTTGTACTATTTTTAGGCGGTAGCTTTGTAGACGAGCCAAAACGCGGCTACCATTATGAGATTGCATTAAAAAACATTGATGGGTGTAAGCATATTATTGTCAGACGACAAGTAGGAACAATATCACAAATAGATTATACAAAAAAAATGATCGCAAATAAGGTCACTCTTAAATTAGACATAGGACCAAAACATGTAGATTTTGGATACAAATATATAGATGGCAAGCAATATAATAACATAGCACAAGGTGAAATGCACCTACTCTCAACAGAGGCGGGAGGAACTTTTACCGGACTTATGTTAGGGTTATATGTAGTAGGTGATAAAGCAAAAGCAAAATTTAGCAACTTTAGATATAAAGCTAAAAAATAAATTTGTTTAATATTTGTATGATTTATCCATCACGATAAGCCGTCGGAGTTGTGCCGGATAGTTTTATAAAATTACGATTAAATGACCGTATGCTATCATACCCACAAGCAGAGGAGATATAAGTAATAGAGTCTTCGGTGTTGACCAGCAAATGCTTTGCATGATTGATGCGATAGTCATTGACAAAAGATAAGAATGGTCGCTTGAAAACTTTGTTAAATAGGTTAGATGTATAGTTATAGTCATACCCTAGATTTTTTGCAAGCACTTCTAGCGACACTTCATGCATAAAATTGCGCTCAATGTAATTTAGAGTTTTTTTTAGAAATGATTCATTACCTAAATTTTCGTCGGCATAAGTCGTAGCACCATTAAAAGTATGTATAAGACTATATAGAAGTGATTTGGTTTGATAAATATTTTTTGAATTAAGTTGACTCAGTTCTTGGACAAGTTTTTTGCTGGGACGAAATAACGGAGAATTAGCAGATTTTCCCTTTGTGGCGGTATAATAATCATAAACAAATGACTGCGAAAAAATAGCTAAGAAGTAAGAAGATTTTTTTGTTGTTACATAAGAATGAATTTGGTGTGGTAAAACAAATACAGCATCGCCCTTTTTTAATTTATACTCATTTGCGCCAATGTAGACGCTAAGTTCTCCTTCAAAAAGATATACAAGTTCAAAAGAACTTTGCATATGAGTGTGATGTTGCAGGTCTTTTTCTATCCTGCAATAGTAGTAATTATCGCTTTCGCTTCTTTCTAACTCGTATTCTATCATCTTAACTTTTGTCTATAATTATACTACAAATGTCTTGAATAGTCAAGCAAAATGTGATATATTATAGAATACAAAAATCATATAATATAGAATAAAAAGGCAATTAAAGAAGTTGGTTTTAGCGATTTAAGCGGTCAAATTATACTACGATATATTGCTAAATATATGGCATATGTATGGAGGCAGACAATAATAATGAAACCAATTAAGTTTGAGGGTGCAAAATCCAAAAGCACAATGGCGTTTAGGCATTTTAATTCGAGTGAGAAGATTCAGGGCAAGCCTATGGGTGAGCATCTCAAATTTGCAATGTCGTACTGGCATACACTATGCTCAGGATTAAGCGATATGTTTGGGGAAGGCACAGTAGAAAAAACCTTCGGCAAAAAAAGCTTGATTGATATAGCAAAAGCGAAAGCTGATTTTGGTTTTGAGTTTATGAGTAATCTTGGGATAGAGTATTATTGTTTTCATGATACAGACATTGCACCAGAAGGCGAGACACTCAAAGAAACCTTAGATAATGTATGGATGATGGTGGAGCATTTGGATGTGCTTCAAAAAAAGACAGGCATAAAACTTCTTTGGGGAACGGCTAATGCTTTTACTAACAAAATGTTTATGTCGGGTGCGGCGACTTCGCCTAATGCGGACATATTTGCGATTACGGCAGCTAAGGTAAAAACAGCTATAGATGCAACTATTAAGCTAGGTGGAACAGGATATGTTTTTTGGGGCGGAAGAGAGGGGTATGACACACTACTTAATACGAATATGGAACTTGAGCTTAATAACCTTGCACATATGCTTACTATGGCAAGAGATTATGGGCGTAAAGCAGGGTTTGATGGAGATTTCTTTATTGAGCCAAAACCTAAAGAGCCTACAAAGCATCAATACGACTTTGATGCTGCAACCTGTATAGGATTTCTAAAAAAATATGGATTAGACAAGGATTTTAAGCTTAATATTGAAGCAAATCATGCGACATTAGCAGGACATACATTCCGCCATGAATTAGCAACAGCAAGAATAAATGGAATGTTAGGAAGTATTGATGCTAATCAAGGTGATATGCTGTTAGGATGGGATACGGACCAATTCCCGTCAGACATATATGAGGCGGTGTACTGTATGTTAGAGGTGCTAAAGGCAGGTGGTTTTAAGACGGGTGGACTTAATTTTGATGCTAAGAATCGCCGCCAGAGTAATACAATAGAGGATATGTATCAAGGCTATATATTAGGTATGGATACATATGCACTAGGTCTAAAGATAGCGGATAGAATAATTAAGGACGGAAGAATTGACGATTTTATTGCCAATAGATACAAAAGCTATAAAAGTGGTATAGGTCAAAAAATTGTCAAAGGTGAGACTAGCTTAGAAAATCTAACGAAATATGCACTTGGACTTAAGCAAATCAATCTTGAAAGTGGTCGGCAAGAACATCTTGAAAGTATTATCAATCAGCTAATGTTTGGTTGAAAATAATATAACTTAAAATTTGTTAAAAGGGCATGCCCTTTTTATGTTATTAGATACAGATATCTAATAACATAAAAATAATATTGACAAGCAAACAAAATCTAAGGAAAAGAAAATTCATGTATATAGGTGTAGACTTAGGAACATCGTCGCTAAAGGTGCTAGTTAGTGATGTTGACGGAAAAATACTTGACTATGAAAGAAAAGAGTATCCTATCTACTATCCAAAAAAGGACTATTCAGAGCAAGTTCCTGAGGATTGGTATAACGCACTTATAACCACACTAAAAAAACTGGGAGAGAGAAACAGCTTAGATAATGTTAGGGCGATTAGCTTTTGTGGACAAATGCACGGATTAGTTATATTAGATAGCAACGACAATGTGCTAAGACCTGCAATACTATGGAATGATAACAGAACTAGCGAAGAGACAAGATACCTCAATGAGACTATAGGTAAAGAAAAACTACTTGAATGGACGGGCAATATAGCTTTTAATGGATTTACCGCACCTAAGCTATTATGGCTTAAAAAAAACGAAAAAAAGACATTTGATAAAATAGCTAAAATAATGCTTCCAAAAGATTATCTTGTCTATAAAATGAGTGACATACACGCATCAGATGTGAGCGACAATTCAGGGACATTGTATTTTGATGTTAAGAATAAAATTTGGTCAAAAGATATGCTTAGTGTGATAGGTATTGATGAGGGGCAGTTGCCGAAGATTTATGAGAGTTTTGAGGTTGTTGGCACAGTATCAAAGAAATTTAGTACACTAACAGGACTTAGTACAAATACTAAAGTTGTGGCAGGTGGCGGTGACCAAGCAGTTGGAGCGATTGGAACAGGAACTATAGACGGAGAAGGAATAAGCGTGTCTTTAGGGACAAGTGGAGTAGTGTTTGCAAGCACGGACGAGTACAAAAATGTTGGAGAGGGAATTCATAGCTTTTGTCATAGTAACGGCAAATACCACCTTATGGGATGCATGCTCTCATGTGCAGGTAGCTTAGAATTTTGGCTTAACAATATACTAAACACAACTGAATTTGATAAGGATGTTGAGGCGATAAAGGGAGCAAGTGCGGGCGGATTATTTTTCTTGCCGTACCTAGCAGGCGAAAGAAGCCCCATCAATGACCCTAATGCAAAAGGCACTTTCTTTGGACTGACTCTCGGACACACAAGAGAAGATATGACACGGGCAGTTGTAGAGGGCGTATCGCTTGGACTTAAAGATTGCTACCTTCACATGGGAATTAATGCTAAGTATGCAAGAGTAATTGGCGGCGGTGTCAAATCTCCAGAGTGGCTACAAATACTAGCAGATTGTTTAGGAATAGAGATAAGGACACTTAAGACTAATGAGGGTGGTGGACTAGGGGCGATTATACTAGCAATGGTAGCAGACTGGGCATACAAGGACATTGAGCAAGCTACAAAAAAACTTATCACCTACAAGAACCATTACACCCCTAATCCAAGCAAAACAAAGTTCTACAATGACAAATATACAAAATTTAAGCAATTATATAGTTTGCTCCAAAAAACAAAATAATCTACTTAAATCCAAATTAAGGAGAAAAAATGAAACAAATTATTTTAAAAAGCAAAACACTTATGACATTTATTGTCGTATTAGCCATGACTTTGTCGGCTGTGGGTGTTTGGCAAACCAGGGGAACTTCCCAAAACATTGGTATAGCGGATACGATACCTATACCAGTAGGGGGATGGGGATTCCAAAACCGCCAAGAATTTAGGCAAATAGATGGGTATCAGCTCTTAGCCGAAATGGGCATGGGATGGAATTTTGGAAATCTATTTGAGGCAAATACTGGTCAAATGCCTAACGAGTCGGCGTGGGGTAGCCCAATGGCAACACGCGGAATGATAAGGCGCGTGCAAGAACTAGGTTTTAATAGCATACGCTTACCTATCACATGGGGAAGAATGATTCGTTATGACTATAACGGCTCAGGAGGTTACTGCATTAATCCTTTATGGATTAACAGAATACATGATGTTGTTGATTATGCAATCTCTGCGGGATTGTATGTCACTATTAATATGCACCATGATGGCGCCGAAAATGGTGGTTGGTTTGCTTTAGGCAATCCTGTTGCGGACTTGCCTGATGGAGAGCGTTCTGTATGGAATCAGACAGCAACATGGGAAGAAAGGCTATCGATGTTTACGGGTGCGTGGACATATATAGCAAATCATTTTAGTGATTTTGGCGAACGACTAATTTTTGCTGGAATGAATGAAATTAGGGGTGGAGAACTCTGGCAAAACCTTCCAGGAAATACTGCCCAAAGACAAGCTGCCGAAGACGCAAGAGTATCAGAAGCTAATCAAGCTTTTGTTGATGCCGTTAGACGGACAGGTGGAAACAATGCTATGAGATGGCTTGTTGTTGCACCATATTATGCTACGCCGGAGAGGCTTCAAGGCGACAACTGGCTATTCCCTACAGATGAGTATAGATGTGAAACAGTGCATAGCAATCGTATCAAAGTTGCTATTCATCATTATACATGGTTCCCTACTGCCAATACCTACGGAGATGGTGTACGCAGAATGCAAATTCAGCGCAACACTGTAATCAGAAAAGCGGCAGATAGAGGTGTAACAGAATTTGTGCCTATGGTGCTAGGCGAGTTTGGTTTTGTGCATGATTTTGCAGGGCATAACCACACAGGGATTTTTGACACCGGTGCATCAGGTGTGCCACAAGATTGGGGCAATAGGTCTAGAGTTAGAGATTTTGAAATCACGGCACGAGGTGCTAGGGTATATGGTCTTGTTCCGTTTGTATGGGATACTCCGGGGCAAATGCCAAGCTCGTTATTTGACCGCACACAACGTATGGGCTTGCCATATGGACCATCTAACGGAACTACTGCTGTCGGTGATTCTGGTCCTGCTATACAACCACAGTACAGGACTTTTACGCATAGAGCATGGCGTGCAATGCTTAGAGCTACAATGAATCCACTTCCAGAAAATCTTATTGCAAGCAATACAGGCACTAATGTAATTCCTATTGCAGAATTTTTTGCGACAGTTAGAGATAATGCTCCTAGTGGTGGTAATAATGCAACCGCACATACTGTAGCTAGAGCAAGAGGGTTTATACCTACACTTACAAACGAGAGGTTTTCAGCCGCACAAGCAGCTTACAGTTTTAGAGAGGACGATTTTATTGCATCAATGGAAGTGGGTGGTTTTAGCGTAAATCCTGATGCTCCAGGTGCTACTCAAAATGCGATGCAAAGTAATCCTATGACTATCACTATGCGCGTGGGAGAAACTCTCACTTTGCCAGTTCTTAATGTATTTCCAGTTGATACACTTGATGTAATTAATTGGGTTGCTTTAGACGAAAATATTGCAGTAGGTCGTAGCCTTGCTATCAATCGCTCTACCGAAATACCAACAGGTCGTGCAGCAATGATTACAGCGACAGGCATAGGAAGGACTACAGTAATAGGTTACAACCAAGGTCACGGGGGACTTACCAATGCAAACAGCGAAGCTACTATCGGACTTGCGGGTGCAGGTACAGCAAGGCGTAGACTTGTTCATGTTATTGTATTGCCTCAGACTCGTTCAGTTGATAGTATTACTGATATTAGTTTGCCACAATATGTTGCTGGTTCTTACGAGATAGCATCTGACCATTATGGCAACAATCCGGGAGTTCTTAACACAACAGCTGTATTTGTCACAAAAGGAAATGTAGTCAATTTGACGCCAATTTTGACGCCAGCCAATACTTCTGATAGTGTCACATTTAGTTCTAGCGATAACTCTGTAGCGGCAGTAAGTCTAGCTGGACGAGTGAGAGCTGTTGAGATAGGTATCGCTTATGTTACAATCACAGCTATAAGTGGTTTTTCGAGGACTTTTAAGATTGTTGTAGAAACTCCGGGCAAAGCTAGCAGAATAGAATTGGCCCTTAATGTCATGTTTGCGGACGATAGAGCTGCCAATGCGAATGTTAGGGGCGAGACAGTATATGTAGAGTATGCACATTTTTCTGACCTAGCTTTTGGTGCTATGGGATATGCCCAATATACTTTTACTTTTTGTATAGAAAGAGACTTGCCTAGTGAGTTATACGAGGCTCTTAATACACCTAGAAGTGGTGGCGGAGCACATGGTTTTAGGACGCCAGCTCAGCTTGATAGACTAGTAAGTGTGTATATCAGAGATGTTGCAGTCAGCGAGGGAAGAGCTACAATTAGCCCATTAGACTATGCGCGTATTAGATATGACGAAATTGTTCTTGGCAATCGTAGTGGCGATACAATGAATATGTATATGCGTAGTTATGATTGTATCATGCACCCAGCTGTTCCACGAACATCGACAATGGGAACATACGAGAATGGGTATTTTGTTCTTCCAGCAGGATGGGGAAGTATAGAGAGAGATGATGAGACTGGTCGTATTTGGCAAATGCCAATTAGAGATAATGGTGTTTTTGATACTAATGGACCAATCAATGGTTGGGATGGAAGTATTGCGGGTGGCGGACCGCTCACTCTTGTTGACGGCAGAACAGCTCAAAAGCACAATATCGGACCAGCCGTAGACAATCCACAAGTAAGATTTTTAGGAATATCTAATCCGTCTACTATTGAGGTTACGCTCACAATAAGCCGTGCGGATTTTACAGAAGAGTTTTTTGTTCCTACAGATTCTACCGATATTAGCTATGTTGATAGTGACACGATTACTCTTGATGAAGTAGGCGATACAGCGATTCTTGAAGTTGTGCCTAGTCCAAGCACTACGACATCGTCAATATCTTTTGACTCATCAGATGCTAATGTTGTTATGGTTGATGGTAATATGATTGGTAGTAATACAATGCGTATTACAGCAGTAGGCAATGGGGTTGCTACAGTCACGGCACGGACAAATAATGGATTACTGCAAGAGTTTGATATTACTGTAGGCGATGGAATTCCACCAGAAATTGGGGCGAACAAGGCAGCACTTAGGAATCTTATTAATTCTGCTTTAACTAGACGACAAGATAACTATACCACCGCAACATGGACAGTATTTGAAACAGCTCTCACAGCGGCAATTGTAGTGAGAGATAACTTAGTTGCAACCCAAACACAAGTAGATGGTGCATATTCGGGATTATTATCAGCAATGACTGCACTAACAACAGGGGTCAATAGAGTAATACTGCAAACAGCCATAAGTACAGCACAAGGACTTAATAAAGCTAATTTTACACCCGAATCATGGGAAACACTTGCACCTGCTATTGCAGCTGCTATCGCAGTAAGAGATAATCAAACTGCTACACAAGCTCAAATTGATGACGCAGTAATAGCACTTAATGCAGTTGTTAATGCACTTGTAAGCACAGGTATAGTAGATAGAGCAACGCTTATTGCGGTTATCGAATTAGCAGAGCAAAGAGATAGGTCTCGCTATACTACCGAATCATGGGTGTTGTTTGATAGTGCTCTTGCACACGCTATCACGGTAAGAGATAATGCGAATGCGACTCAAACAGAAATAGAAGCGACTCTATTAGACCTTAATACTCGCATGGATAATCTTGTAATAGTAGGCGGTGTTAGTCGAGTAGCTATCAATATAGCTATAGAAACAGCAAGTGCAAGAGTGCAAGCAACTTACACAGAAGCAACATGGGAAACATTTGTAGCAGCTCGCACAGAAGCAATCACAGTAAGAGATAATGTAGTAGCAACGCAAGTGCAAATAGATGCTGCTTTACTAGCTCTTAACACTGCAATGGATGCACTAGCGCCAGTTACTGCACCGACAGTAGACAGAGCTGCACTTAATGCGGCAATCACAGCGGCAAATGCAAGAGTGCAAGCAAATTACACAGAAGCAACATGGGAAACATTTGTAACAGCTCGCAGTGCGGCAATCGCAGTAAGAGACAATGCAGATGCAAC
>Ga0123355_10004490_pt1 | contig 20302 bp, 15 predicted proteins | sample TergutEmb28metaG_3_FD_89872 | JGI IMG/M metagenome (GOLD analysis project Ga0123355, IMG submission 89872) | Embiratermes neotenicus P1 segment gut microbial communities from Petit-Saut dam, French Guiana - Emb289 P1 | ecosystem: Host-associated > Arthropoda: Insects > Digestive system > Gut ...
CCATCATAATCTTTTATAACGGCTTGTGGCAAATTTTCTAAAAATCCATTAAAATCATAGAAAAATATGTTGTACAGATACATAAGCAGCTCATTACCACGAATAATAAATTGGAGTGCATTAAACCCCTTTTGGTTTGGCGAATTGTATTGGGCAGACAACCCGTGCCGCCTTAATTGAACTTTCGATTTGTAGCCATTTTTGGTCAAAAGCTCGTGGGCTTGCGATACAAAATTGATATATTCCTGCGGCACTTCCGGAAGAAAATCTGCAATTGATAATTTCTTTTGTGAGCTCATATGCTCCCTCCTCTCTGAAAAACGCATTCGACGACCGAAGCCGAATATTATAAATTTTCTCCGCTACTTCTCACTAGACTATAGCATATCTACGTGCATTGTGCATCCAAAAATAAAAAGAACGTCGGAAATCGTGGGTTGTATCAACCCCACCATCCAAACGCCTGATTAGACGTTAGCATTGATACAATTACTGGAAGCCTTGATAACTCGGTACAATCATAGATTTAATTTATAAATGAATGTGGGATGCACAATATCAGTACCGCTTTTCTTAAATGAGCTTTCTCCGTCAATGAAAAAGCCGCATTTTTCCATCACTCTGTTTGACGCTTTGTTTTCCTTCGCAACAGGTGCTGTAATGGACTTTATGCCTAGTGAACGGGCGAAGTCTATTAAAGCGTGAACCATTTCAACAGCATAGCCATTGCCCCAATAATCTTTTTTGATGTTGTACCCGATGGAATATTCATTCGCATCGGCGTTTTCAAATCCCAAACTACAGGTACCCATTACTTCATCAAAACCTGTGCGAAACGCCACGAAGTAATAAACAGGGCAATCCGGGTCATCATCAAGAATCTCTGCTATTTCGCTGCCACTTTCATAGTGTGGGTCGGGCATATATTTACCGCTTTCAATATCACCCCATATAGATGCAACGGCATCTAAATCTTCTTGCCTAGTAGCTCTAAGAAATAATCTTTGAGTGCTAATGCTTGGTGTATTCATAATATCAACTCCCATTTTCATGTTTCAAGTAAATTTGTTAATACTGCGATTGAGCCTCCAAACTATTCTACAAACACCGCCGAATACCAATTCGCCTCATCCTCTTGCGACTGCATTACAAAAAGCGGCAAGTCAAATTTTTGCACAGTTTTAAAAACGTCAATACCCACGGCATGGAATGCAGGGCGTGCCTTTGTTGGTACATTGCAGCACTTGCCGTGTATGCGCGAGCATTCCTTACATAACCCGCAATCGCTTAACGAAAACGAAAAATGATACCCGTCCAAAAACGCACACTTTTCAACTTCATAAGAAATTTCCTGGCTTATTTTTTTCTCGTTGCAGCCTATAATAATGCCCCATTTGTAATGTTCGAAAATTTTGCGGTATTCGTCCATGCTAAGCGGTGATTTTTGATATGGGCAGGTATGATTTCTGCCATAATCCGAACAGCCGAACATGCACTTTAATACGACACGCGGGTCAAAAACAATGTCTTCAATATTAAATTTTACTGCGTTTTTTGCTCCAAGTTCTTTTGCCAAATTTACATATTTTTCATAGTTCATAATATCTTTCCTTTCGTATGTATTTGTCGTATGATACCATTATGTAAGACAAATTCATAGTACTATAGCAAAGGTGGCGTAAACATGAAGGAAATGCTTGTGGAATCGAAGCGGCTATCAGAGGCATATCACAATGCCCTTTTAGCGTTGCATACCAATGGGGAAATTCTAAGTTGCAACGACTGGGACCAAAAGCAAAAAGAGGTATCAATGACAATGGTTGTAGCAGAACCGCTGGCAGAGCCAATGATTTCGAAATTATATATCGGCGGCTTTAGAGAATTACAGCAATATGTAATGGAAGTTTTGGATGGTATTCTCGACTTCAAAATAGGGGAGGACACCTGCTGGGAGTATACATATCACGACCGCATGGTAAACTTCCCCATACGCAGCGGCAACATAAACCAGATAGAATTTGTCATAAATGAACTGCGCCGCAGTGCAGATTCGCGCCGTGCGGTAATAAACCTACGGGATAATGGCGTAGACCCTTTTAACCCCAACCCGGCCTGTTTGCAGCACATGCAATTTTTTATCAGAGACAATAAATTGCATTGTAAAGTACTCATGCGCTCCAATGATGCAACAAAAGCAACATTTATGAATGCTTTTGCGTTTATCATGCTGCAAAAGAAAATGGCGGATACGCTTGGCATTGAAGTAGGGACGTACACACACAGGGCAAATAGCTTCCATTGTTATGAGAAGGATTTGCCGCTGTTGCAGCAATATGTAGATGGTATAAATGAAAGCGGAGGCAATTTGGAAGATATCTCTTATGAGTATGAGGGCTTTTACAAAGATATTATGGAGGAATCCATACCGGAAATTGAAGCCGCTGTAGAAGCTATAAGACTTGGTGGCCAAGCTTAAACAACTGCTTTTGAAAATAGGGTAGAGTAGGGTACTTGCACAAAACTACCCCCTGATATCACTTTTGTAGATGTGATATCAGGGGGTAGTTCAGTTGGCCGGATTCTTCGACCAACTGAAATTTTATATCCAAATTTCCACAACTTCTCCATCCGCACTATTAACCAAAACAAGCGGCTGCCCTTGCAAAAGATGGCGGCTTTTTCGTATTACCCTAAAAAGTTTACACATGGCAGGGTAGGAGAGTTGCCTATTTTCGCTATTTGTGGCAAGTAAACCTTCATCTTGTAAATCGGCGTATTTCTTACTTTTTATAGCTTTCACACATATTGCCGCAGACACCGGGTTTAGAAATAGCCGGGTAGGCAGCCATATGTTAAAATTGCGTTCCTCCGACCTTATCTTAATTCGCATTTCCCACCCCTATTCAACAAAAATGGTTACGATGTCACCGTCCGCGCTTTCTACTTCAACCAAATTTCCTACCATGCCGCTTTCTACCAGCTTAATTATTTGGCTAAAATCAATTTGGCTCATAGCATTGTTAAACGAACCATTGTCGCCAAAATTCATATTTGCAAGAGGCATTCCAACTTCCAGCCCGGCTATAATTAATGCCATTGGTAAGTTGACCCTTACTTTATCACCCCTTGCAGAGTCAACGACGATGCGCAAGACCATCGTGTTGATGTCTTTTTTGGCATTGCCTTGCAAAACGTGTGGGCGGGTTGGTTCTTCGCCGCGTACCAGCCTATCTAAGCTAACATGAAAATAGTCTGCCAGTTGCGGCAATACAGACATATCCGGGCAGGAAATATCATTTTCCCATTTGCTAACCGCTTGCGATGTAACTCCCATAGCCTCTGCCAATTGCTCTTGCGTAATGTTACGCTGACGGCGGTATTCGTTGATTCTGCTTCCTAAACTCATAATAAAATCCTCCTTGTTTTTTTGATTTTAACAACTATAGGTTAACTCATGCGAGGGTAGGGCGCAATATACTATTGGTTGCAATGCTATATCGTTGGTTGAATTTTTTACAACCAATGGTTGTATTGCGGTTTTTGGGTATACATGCAAATTTTGTGATATAATAATGACAAGCAATATGCTATACACATTAGAAAAATGTCAGGAGGATGCGTTTATGAAAACACTTACAATTACAAAGGCAAATTTTGAGGCGGAAGTCCTACAATCCGACAAACCGGTATTGCTGGATTTTTGGGCTCCATGGTGTGGCCCATGCCGTATGGTTGGGCCAATAGTAGACGAAATAGCAAACGAAGCCGCAGATATAAAAGTTGGCAAGGTAAACGTAGACAACGACCCGGAACTGGCCGCCAGCTTTGGTGCTATGAGCATTCCGTTGCTGGTAGTAGTAAAAGATGGCAAAGTGGTCACTCAAACACTTGGCGCGCAGCCTAAAGCCGCATTGCTGGAAATGCTTGCACCATACAGGGCATAAATGCAACGCAAGGAGATGTTATAGTTGATAGTTAGTGGAAAATCTGCAACCGTTACAACAACGGTAACAGATAAAAACACCGCAAATGCTGTAGGAAGCGGCAGTTTAGATGTTTTTGCCACGCCAATGATGATTGCCTTAATGGAGCAGGCCGCTTGCAAGTGTATTGCGGATAGCCTAGAGCCAGAGCAATCGTCTGTGGGTACGCAAATTAATGTAGCACACACCGCAGCAAGCCCATTAGGTGCAGTTGTAAACGCTACGGCAGAAATTGTATCTGTAGATGGCCGTAAAATTTCATTTACAGTCACTGCACATGACGGAGTAAATGAAATTGGCAATGGTGTACATGAAAGATTTGTTATTGACGCAGAACGGTTTATGAATAAGCTAGAGCAACGATAGTGTTGTTCTAGCTTTTATTTTTAAATAGGGGGTTTTAATGATATCTTATCTATTCGCAAAAGACAACTTTTGCGAATAGATATGGTGGAAAAGTAAGTTTTTCACGAATACTTTCTGTGGATAACTGAATTAGATGTGGATTGGCGAAAGAGCATTTCGAAAGTATAATATACATAAAACCAAAGACTATGGACACACAAAAACATTGGAAAATGGTACAATAGTGGATAATACACTTTGGGATGAACTTAAATGAAGGAGACGACCATGGAATTTAAGCTGGAATCAAGTTTCAAACCCACGGGCGACCAGCCCGAAGCCATATCCGCCCTTGTGGATGGTTTCAAAAACGGTAAAAAATTTCAAACACTGCTGGGCGTAACAGGCTCGGGCAAGACATTTACGATGGCAAACGTTATACAAGAATTGCAAAAGCCCACTTTAGTTATGGCTCACAACAAAACCTTAGCAGCGCAGCTTTACAGCGAGTTTAAGGAGTTTTTCCCAAACAACGCTGTTGAGTATTTTGTTAGCTACTATGACTACTACCAGCCGGAAGCTTACGTACCATCCACAGATTCCTTCATTGAAAAAGATTCCGCCATAAACGAGGAGATAGACCGGTTGCGCCACTCGGCAACATCTGCCCTACTCGAGCGGCGGGATGTTATTATTATTGCGTCTGTTTCGTGTATATACGGCCTTGGTGACCCTAGTGAATATCATGACATGATGCTTTCTTTGCGTGTGGGCATGACCCGTGACCGCGATGATGTGATGCGCCGCCTAGTGGAAATCCAGTATAACCGTAACGATGTGAACTTTACGCGCGGCACATTCCGTGTGCGGGGTGATGTGCTGGAAATTTTCTTGGCAAACTCGTCGGAAATAGCCATACGGGTAGAATTTTTTGGTGATGAAATAGACCGCATTACAGAAATTCACGCACTAACCGGTGAGGTCATTGCTACGCGGGAACATATCGTCGTTTTCCCCGCATCTCACTTCGTCACCGGGCAAGAACGCATGAAAGAAGCCATTAAGCGCATAGACGCAGAGCTGGAAGAGCGGCTTGCTTATTTGAACTCCCAAGGCAGGTTATTGGAAGCCCAACGGCTGATGCAGCGCACCAGGTATGATATTGAAATGATGCAAGAGGTCGGATTTTGCAGCGGAATTGAAAACTACTCGCTTCATCTTGGCCTGCGTGACCCCGGCTCTACCCCATATACCCTACTCGACTACTTCCCCGAGGACTTTATTATCATGGCGGACGAATCCCACGTGACCATCCCGCAAGTTGGCGGCATGTACAAAGGAGACCGCTCCCGTAAAGAGACTTTGGTGGAATACGGCTTTCGCCTGCCCTCTGCGCTGGATAACCGCCCGTTGAAATTTGAAGAATTTGAGGAAAGAATCCCGCAGATGCTGTTTGTGTCTGCCACGCCTGCCAAATTTGAACACGCGCATACAGAAATGGAAGTAGAGCAGATTATCCGCCCCACAGGGCTATTGGACCCGCCGGTCATTATCCGCCCGGTAAAAGGGCAAGTAGATGACCTTATTGGCGAATGCAACGCCCTTGCCGAGAAAAAGCAAAAAGCACTGGTGACTACTTTAACCAAGCGCATGGCAGAGGATTTGACCAATTATTTAAGAGATGCCGGTATTCGTGTGCGATACTTGCATTCAGATATTGATACGCTGGAACGGTTGGAAATAATCCGGGATTTACGTATGGATGTTTTCGATGTACTCGTAGGAATTAACCTGTTGCGTGAAGGGCTGGATATCCCCGAGTGCGCGCTTGTTGCCATACTTGATGCAGACAAGGAAGGCTTCCTGCGTTCCAATACATCGCTAATACAAACCATTGGCCGCGCGGCCAGGAATGTTGACGGACGCGTTATTATGTATGCAGACACCATCACCGATTCCATGAATGCCGCCATAACAGAAACAAACCGCCGCCGCGCAATTCAGGAAGAATACAATATAAAGAACAATATAACGCCGCAATCAATAGTGAAAAAAATCCACGAACGCATCCAGCTAACCAAGGTAGTGGAGCAGGCCTCCCCTACCCTTGCCAAAGACGCAGAGTCTATGAGCCGCGAAGAAATTATTGCGGAAATTAAAAAGCTGGAAAAGAAAATGAAGCAAGCGGCGGCAGAATTGCAATTTGAGCAAGCCGCCGCCATAAGAGATGAAATTCTAGGGTTGCGTAAGCATATGTAGAAGGGCATTGCCATGTTTTGGATTACTTTCGCTTTTGTAGTTGGGCTGATATTCGGTTCATTTGCTAATGTGGTAATTTATCGTATTCCACGGAAAAAATCTATTATTAAGCCGCCATCTGCTTGTCCTTCGTGTGAAAAGCAATTAGCCGCACGGGATCTGGTTCCCGTAATGAGCTGGATTTTTCTGAAAGGGCGATGCCGTTCGTGTAAGGCGAAAATAAGTGTACGATACCCGGTGGTAGAACTTATTTGCGGGCTGCTATTCGCTGCTATGATGTACTTCTCCCCTACTCTGTCCGTTATTCCGTTATGTGTGCTGGCGTTTGTTTTATTGACGGTGTCGTTCATAGATTGGGATACGCAAGAAATCCCTGATGGCTTGCTTGTAGTTGGAGTAATTGCAGGCATAACATGGGTTGTATTTGGACATTTTTTGCCTAATTTATTTCCATATGCGCCTGCTTGGTTTAATGTGTTTTCGGGTATAGTAGCAGGCGCAGTACCGCTGTTAATTCTTGATAGAATTGCACTTTTGATATGGAAAAAAGATGGTTTCGGCTACGGAGATGTTAAATTAATGGCAGTAATTGGGATATTTCTTGGCTGGCAACTGACGCTTATTGCGTTTGTTTTTAGTATTCTTGCCAGCTTTCCCTTTGCAATTTATCTTATGATAAGGCAGCGGATGTCAAAAGATGAAGCATTTAACGGCTATATGGCTTTTGGCCCGTTTTTGTGTATTGGCGCCGTCGTTGCGTTGTGGTTTGGTGAATGGGTTTTTAGAATATTGTAATTTATTGGCCATCCACATTCAATACAAGTCCGACATCAACAAAATTGATTCCACCGGGCAGGAAAAGCACATATATATCCGCCGTTTCCATGCCCGCGCCGCTAAATTCAAGATCTTCTACATATAAAATATTCCCCGGTGCGCCCCAACTGCCGGTGTTGGTGGCCTGTGTGTCTATCCTGGCGACAAGCTGAGTCAGTTCAAGCACATCAACGCCGGTCACGACCGTATCCGGCTCGGCAATGCGCAGTTCCATTACAAGGGGAATGGGGTCTGCGCCATGGGCATAGTGGAATGCCACGCGCGCTATACCATTGGCAATATTTTGATTGTTAAAACGTATCCAAGCTGGCGCATTATCCCAGCCCGGTAAATGGACGTCTTCGTTAACGTTGTCGAAAAGCGGATTAAAACGGGCGCTGCCCATACCGGAAAGTGTCAAAACACTTGGATCAAAATACCGCGCAATGTCCGAGCCGAAGGAGTACATCGGCCTTGCGGTGCTGAATCCAATGCCCCCCGCAAAGAAATTATTCGAGAGTTCTACCATATTGCCGCTTTCGTGCAAGCGCACATGCGCATTTTCGCCGCTGCCGGAACGCGCATTGGCAAAAAACGAGGTATACACATACGCGCTGCCGCCCAAGATATCTATGCCCGGCATACCTACTTGCGAAAAGTTGGCTTGATGGAAGCGCACAATGCCGTTGCTGATAATTGCGCCTGCCGTAGGCTGCCCCCAGAAAGAAGTACTGTACAAAATAAGTTCGGCATTTGGGTGTACCCGTGGGCTGTTGGCCTCGTTCATATCGCCCATGAGTACATATGCCCGCACGGGCTGGTCTTCGATGAGTGTATTTACAAGCTGGGAATTAATAGCCACTATCCGTGTATCCGGCCCGGCGGATTCCACATGTAACGCAAATGTGCAGCCATCGGAGCCATGCCCTACAACAATGATTTCGCCCGGATATCGCCCGGTCATTTCATCTTTTACAAAGTGGATACCGTAAACCGAACCAAAAACAAAGTTGTTAAAAATGGTTTGGTTGGTGACATCGCCAAAGCGGAGCGCACTGCTGTTTCCCTGAATAAACAAGTAGAAACCATTATTTTCGTTACGTGGGTACGGGAAACCCTGCCTGCCCCTTGGGAAGCGCAGCGCATAGTGCGGGTTAAGCTGCATATTGCGGATAAAGCCGCCATCCGCACCGCCGCCAACCCAAATACCCGCACGGGTTATTGCTCCCGCAAAGTAATCTACGTAGTGGCCGCTGGTATCATAGGTGAACAGGTCTATGCCTTTGTCGCCAAGGGATACGGTGATGTTAATGATATGCACATTATGCCCCTGGCCCTGAATCAGAAATGGTGTGCGGCGCGGGTTGGTGGTTGTGTATCCGTCCTCGGTTAAGTTAAGCTGCGCTATTTTGAGGCCGCGTATACCCGAGTTGGCTTGTAGCTGTATAAGTGATGCCCCATTTTCGCCCAAGTGACCGCCTGAATAATTTGTGAATATCGCCGTTCCGCCGCCCTGGGTATGGTGCTGCACATCCCATGAACCCCTAAGTTCCACGTTGGACGGTATGACAATGGGGTTATTGACCAAGTATCTGCCCGCTGGAAGAAACACGGTTCCCCCACCCCGTGCCGCCATCGCGTCAAGTGACGCTTGCAACTCGTTGGATACATCAACAGTGGGGCGGATGTCGTCAAACTCTGTTGCCCGCGGCAGGTCTGCACGCAGGACGAAATCTAAGGGCGGCCTTGGGTGTACAGCTATATCTGTACGGATATTTTGAGGTATTGCTTCTATTATAAATGCGGCATTATTTACGATGTCCACCACAGCAGCAGAATTTACGTCGCTGTACGCCATCTGCCGTTCGTAAGGCGTTTCACCATAACCGGAATTTAACGCCATAACGGTATTTACATATTCACCCAAGTGCATATGGCGTGCGTTGCCCAAGAATCTGCACTGCGTCAATATCACGTTGCCACTGTTGACTTGCAAGGCGTAATCCTGCACATCGCTGAACGTACAGCTTTCAAAAGATATAACGCCTGCCCGTCCGTCACTGACAACAGGCCCCAGAAACTGTACGCCGTTAAACTGCACAGATGTCTCGAAATATTCATAAAAATACACCGCCGTATCCCCGCCGATAACCGAGTTGGAAATAAGCAGCCCATATGGGTTTACATCCTGTACAAACAAACTCGTGGTATTGTCTGTCAGGCGGATATCGAAAAATTGGGCGTTTGGCGAATGGACAAACCCGGGTTCACGCCCCACCCACATGCCGATGTTATAGCCGGTTATATACAAATGCGACACGTACTCCCAGTCCGAACGGTGCATTCTAAAGCCGGTGCCATATGCGCGTGTACGCGCCCGCACAGCCTCAAAACTTGGCGCACCCGGCAGCCCTGAATTGGCCCATATCCCCGGGCTTATTTTCACATTTTCTATCCGCCCGATATCTGTACATACATGCACTTGTATTGCGGTATTCAGGGCGGTCATGTAGCTATTTAAAACATAGTGCAGCTCGCTTGGCGCAGACATAAAGCCATTGTACGCATTTACCAATGTCACATTTTCTATGGTGGCGCTGTTGCCGCTTGTTTGAAACAATGCCCACGGATACGGCACAACGTTATTGATATCCTGGTTTGGGTGCCATATGGACAAATTGGTTACGCCGGTGGACTCGTTCATTTCAATAAACCGGTCAGAAATGTTGGTGTATGTGCTGAAAAGCGCATAGCCCGCCTGCGGGTCGTTCCACCAAGTAGGTACGACATTACTGGCGTTGGGCGCGTTATGGCCAACATGTACTTCCAGTATTGTGCCAAGCACCCTTCCGTTTATGGGGTTGCCATCTTTGTCGTAGCCTTGGGGGTTTGCCCAATCGCCGCGAAGTTGTACGCCTTGCGGCAATGTAAGTACATATTCATATTGGAAGCCGCGCCGTTCCTCATCCGCGGCTTGCGTACCTGTGCGATAGCGGACATTACCCATCGCGCCGACCTGCGTGCTGTGAAATTCGTAATTACCCGCAGGAATAAACACTACGCCGCCGCCCGCTTCGTGCGCGGCATTAATGGCCGCCTGGAAAGCCGCCCTATTATCAAAACCGGGCTCTGCCCTTGCCCCAAAGTCTGTGACTATAAAATCTGAAATAACAAAATCTTTTGTCGGGAAAACCGTTGGTATGGCCCGCCCTATCTCGCCGACTTCAAAATTCAGGTGTGCAACTGTCAGCACAAGGCTTCTGGATGCCTGATAACCGCCAACCACAACGGTAGACGTAACGGTCACACGCGCATCTTCATATTGCGGACGCCTTACCCTGCCGTCAAGGTCTATGATATTGGGGTTGCTCGTGTACCATGTGATATGTGCATCGGGATAGTTTTCAAGTTGCGTGAAAAGGCTCAAGTGCGTCACCACTTGCCGCGCGGATGTGTTTGTGCCGCTTATATTTTCCCATGTTAAAGCCGCCATTGCGATATCGGCAGGGTTTGGCGGGGCTATGCCAATGCTTCCAATAGGTTTGTCTGCTTGAGGGGTATCTGGCAAATGTATGGCTATGCTTTTGATATTCATAGCCAAGCCGCCGATGCTTATTGTGTTGTTTATACCTGCTAGCAGGTATATCGGCACCATGGCTGCGCCGGTAAAATCCTCCCAGCCGCCTGTGGCCGGACAGCGCAGTACATATTGTGTACCATTTACAAAAACTTCGGCCAAGCCGCCATTTTCCGTGCCGTAGTGTACTTCTAAAAGTGCCCTTCCGCCTGCGCCGCCGTATACATCCGTAAACTCAACATACGAGCCGGCAATGTGTAAATTATGCACTGCACCGGTGTGTTCCAATATTTCCGCCAAGTACACATTAACGTTATCCCCGGTTGCTTGGTAAACACGGTTTAAGGTAAAACCATCGAAGCCGTCGGATAACCCGGCAAAAAATGCATACGAACGCATTTCTATTGTCCAATTCCCCACGCCAAACCGGCGGTCTAAATAATCCGGGCATTCCGGCGGGCCAATGGCATTGACACCAGCTTCAGTAGGGGTAACGGGTATGATAGAACCGTCGGGGTTAAAATATATCCGTTCCACACTAGACGAACGCAGTGTATCTTGGCCCATTGACAGGACATTCGTATGGTAAAACAAGTACCATTCGCCTGAACCCAGCGGAAACTCCACAATAGAGCCATGGTTTGTATCGCCGGTAACAGGGCCTAAAATAATGCCGCCAAATGTCCAAGGGCCATGAGGCCCCGTTATGCTGGTGGCATATGCCAAACGGCCGCCGCCAACATCAACGTGCCTGTCGGCGGCATACATCACGTAGTAAAGCTTGGCGCCGTAGTCATTTACGCGCGAAAACATCCACGGGCCTTCATGAAAGTAGTTAAGCCCATTGGCGACACGCGCACTGCCGCCTTCAAATATGGTCCAAGGCTCCGCTAAAGAAATCATGTCCGGTGCAAGCCTTGCCACGCGCATTGCGGCAGAGCCGCCAACCACCAAGTAATGATAACCGGTGGAGGCGTTATAAAACACACTTGGGTCGATATAGTGGCCGCCACCATGCACCGGATTGCCTAAATGGTCGGTAAGATAAACAACGGGATTATCCAGGAAACCGCCCTCCGGCCTGCTGCTGTGGGCGATACCCAGCTTCCATGTGTCGTTCCAACTGCCCGGCCCACTGCCTGTGGGGCCTAACGCGACCGGGAAGATAAAAAAGTACGGCCCCCAGCCATATGGGTGGGCGTCGTTATAAAATGCGTCCGGCGCCCACATAAATGTGCCGTTGTCACCGGGAGTCATAGGCGCCCAGCTTGCAACGGAGCTTTCGCCCCCGGCGATATCTGCCCGGCGAATAATTTCGCCATGGTTTACCCAATCCACCATGTTGCCGGTAGAAAACACATGATATCTGTCCATGAGGTCGCACCCTTGCGGCGGGAACATATCCTGCGACGGGTATAGAAATAAACGGTACGGGTCAGACGGCCACACATGAGCAGAAGGATCTGCCGTGAATATGCTGGTGATAATTGGGTTGCCGGAGGTGCCGGGCCATGTGGTTTCTCCGTTTTGTTCAGCCCTTCTGTTTGACCCGCAGCCGGCTAAGACGAGCAGTAGAACCCCCAAACATATTAACATTGAAATTTTTCTCATAACCCATTCCCCGTTCTTAATAATGATATGTAAAGGCGAATAATGCCAATGTCATAAAACTAAACAAACTCGCAATTCTCGGGAGGCAAATTGCCTCCCCTACGAAAACACATCGTAGCCCTCGTAGGGGCGGCAACCTGCCGCCCGTAGGCCCGCATTGCAGTTCAGTTTGATAACATTGGTATATTGCCCCTATTTACTATTCAAACAACACACAAGTCGGTTTCGCCACTGCCAGCTCCACTTGCGCAGGCACCAAGGCTTTGCTGTTGTCCCATTTCAACAATTCCACAAAATCTGAATCCTGATAAGCGACAACTATACCATCACCTTCGGGAGTAAACGCAAAATCGCGCGGGCACTTCCCACGGGTTTTGTACACATCAGAAAGCCCCGCAATTGCTCCGTTTTCGTCGAGCTCTAGCACAGACAACGAATCCGCCCCGCCGCCGCGGTTAGAAACCAACATATACCTGCTAGCAGGTATAACACGAATAGCAGCGCAACTCACCTTCGCATCCGGCGAAACGGATATAGGCGTTCCCGCATTTAACACTAACGCTCCCTGCGCATTGGTTGAGTAATTTACCGCAATAACTTCCGCGGAAAGCTCCCCTACTACATATGCAACAGGCAAACCGGGATGAAAGGCAATATGCCTCGCCCCAAAGCCCGTGGGCATTGACAAACGGGTGATTTCTTGCCCTTTTTCGTCCAGCACAAGCACCATATCCAGCCCCAGGTCACACACCCACAGGGTTTCTCTGCCACCTATATTTAACGGCTGTATAAAATGCGCATGTGGGTTCTGCTGTCTGTTTGCCACAGCCATACTTGGCGCGCCAAAAACACCGTGCTTAAGCAACACCCGTTTAGAACCTATGCCGCCATTTTTTAACAAGTTGTAAAAAGTGGTCGAACCGCCGCTGTAATTGGCAACGTATAAACTGCAACCATCTCCGCTAACAGACAGATGGCACGGGTGCTCCCCTTCTGTTGGGGCATCATTTATAAAGCGCAGCTTACCGCCCGCTTCAATAGCGAAAGCAGCCACGCCCCCGCCTTTTGTTCCTTCAAATTTGTCCGTTTCAATAACCGCGTACAGATATTTTTTATCCGGGGAAAAGCAAAGATATGAGGCGTTACTAACGTCATAAGATTCCAACACGCGCATTGCACTGTCGGAAAATTCACAACAATGCAAGCAAGGCGCATCGTCTTTTTGGTAGCCGCCAATATACATTATGCTACTCAAAATAACTCACCACCACTTGTGTGACGCACATATCGCCATTGCCGCCGGTGAATACAATTTCGTTATCTGTACCAGGTTTTAGGCGCACAGTTAGTCTGGTCATATCATCGCCGCCCAAGGCATTAATAAAGGACTCATCCCGCCCGTTTACATTCAACTTAATTTTGGCCAAACGCTCCCAGGTAGAATAACGCACCCAAATAGTCGCGCGCAAATCACCTTTGCCTTCAACGCCTGTAAGCTTAAAGCCCGAACCTTTGGCGCCCAAGCCTTCAATGCAAGTACCTTCGGCGCAAATTTTGGCACCGCCGAAAGGCTCAAGCTTGTCAACATCAAATGTTATGGCGTTATCAGGGATTTCATAGCTCCATACGCCCGTTTGGGATTGCTCTATAGGCAAGATGTCGCCGTTATCATCAAAAAACAGCTTATCTACACAAATACTGCGCATGGTTCCATGCCCAGAAACAGCGTGGTTATGATAAAATTGATACCACTGCCCCTTAAATTCCATGACAGAGCCATGGGTCGTTTCACAGCCAACCGGTGTTAGGTACGCGCCTTTATGGACCCAAGGCCCTAAAGGGCTGTCGCTGACTGCATAGCGCATATTATTCTGCGGCTGTGCATTGTCGGAATAGCTTAAATAATAAACCCCGTTACGCTTAAACACCCATGTTGCCTCGTGAAAATCGTGGAGGCCTTCCATTTCTACCGCTTCTGTTTCTAAAGTCATCATATCAGGCTTTAGCTTTGCGCCCAAGTATTTACCACCGCCGCCAATGTAGATATACGCTTGGCCGTCGTCGTCAATAAATGTGCAAGGGTCTATCAAAGCAAAGCCGCCAAGCCCTTCGATATAGCCTTGGTCTGTAAAATCTTTGTTCGGGTATTTGCTGGTGGCAACGCCTATTTTCCAGCTGTCATTCCATTTTGTGTCGCTTGGATGCGGATAGTAGAAATAATATGTGCCATCACGGTACATACAGTCCGGGGCCCACATAAAGCCGCCTTCAGGCCTGCCCCATTTTACATCGTCAGACGAAAGAATTTCGCCTTCATCTATCCAATTAATCATATCCTTGGAAGAAAAAATGTGATACCTGTCCATTAAATCGCACCCACGGGCAGGGTCGATATCGTGGGATGCGTATACATAAACGGTTTCGCCATCCCATGTGTGCGCAGAAGGGTCTGCGGTGTAAATGCTTGTGATAAACGGGTTGCGTGGAGTTTGTAAAGACATGTCAATTCTCCTCGTATTTTTTTGTAGGGGCGGCAACCTGCCGCCCGTTTTGTAACGGACATATACGGGCGGCAGGTTGCCGCCCCTACAAGTACCATTTACAAAAAAGGAGCAGACACGAGGCCTGCCCCTATATAGAAAATTTTAAACTTTATTGCCTGACCAAACGGATATAGTCATGGTTCATAAACCAGTCGCCCGGCGCTTCGTCACCGGTAAACATAATGGTAACGTAACCCGCGGGGATGTCAAACACGCCCAGCGATAATTCCTGATAATTACCCCAGCCGCCAGTTGCTTCTACTTCAAAAGTGCTTCTGGTGTCGCCTACATACAAGATACCCGGGCCGTCGTATGGGCTGGTGTAACTCAAGATAACCTCAAACCTTCCACCTTCAAAAATTTCTAAGTGGTAAGTCATTTCATAGTTACGGCGGAAATGCCCAACGTTAGTCCAGTCGTTTTCCTGTTGCTGGCCACCTAGCGCAGCCGTTGCTACAGATACAATAACATCATCTGTATGCACGGGGAAGTATGCGGTTTCACTACCCACGTATTCCAAATCAACATAGCGCAGGTTCATAAAATGTCCGCCATGCAGTTCGTACCCTTGAATACGAATATAGTAATTTCCTTCACGCAAGGTAAATACGCCAAAATCTACCCATACATAGTTGCTCCAGCCGCCGGTACCGGGGACGTCAACAATTGTACGCACACGGTCAAAAACGGTGGATACCATACCCAAGCCACCCAAGTACTCAGGCGCGGTTACATAAGCGCGTATACGATAGTTGCCTTCTTGACGCACACTCAAAGGCCAGCTCGCCACACTGTTGCCGCACCAGAAGCCAAGATTGCTGCCTTCGTCGATAATTTCACCGACAAGCGTAGCCTGGTGGTGGTAAAGCCTGGTGGTACCGCCATCAATAACGGTATATAAGTCTAAATTGTCTACCCATTCCAAAATAATGGCGGTAAATTCCGCAAACTCGCCGTTGTAGAAAGAGGTGGGGATAAGCGTAAGCTGGTACGGGTCTGATTGAGAAAGCAAGGAAATGTAACCCAGTTCTACGGTTTGCAAGTTGCCGCCTGTACCCGGCAGTTCTGCTTCAAACGACTCCATGCCGCCTTCTATAGCCAAGCCAACTTCGCCGCCTTGGTGACGCGCGTATTCAATGGAAACCCTGTAAAGGCCATTAAAGAAAATGTTAACATACCATGAAATACTGCCATCGTCCGCAAAGTTACCAACTTTTTCGCCGTTAAACGCGGCGTTGTGAATGGTAGCCCTATCAACAATAAGCCGTTCCACCCTGTTGTTCAACACTAAGGTTGTCACTTCGTTTACACGGTCTACCCTTGCCCCGTCTGTAACAGCAGGCGGTGCGGGAGGCTCTGGCGAGGGTTCCGGTACTACAGGAGCAGGGGCGGGTGTTGGCTCCGGTGTAGCCACCGTTGGTTCTTCTACTACGGGGTCATTGGCATCGTTATTGCCGCGCCCACAGGCAGTGAGTATCGCTACGCTAAGCAGCACCAATGCCAAAACAAGTAATAATTTTTTCATGCAATTATCCTCCTATTGACCAGCTCTTAAATATCCGTTACGCCAGTTGTCATATTCCCTTAGCATATCTGCCATAGAACGGGTACCGGGCACAACATAGGAAACAAGCTGGTTATTTGGGATACCTATTACAGAATAAGGGTTAGGTACCATATAAGAAGCGGCTATCATAAAGCCTTCCAGTGCCGCTTGGTTGGCCGGATGCGTCACATGATGCATGTTAACAGGCGGCAAGCCAACAGGCCAGCGAATTTCGTCCGGTCTAAAACCGGTAGGATACACATTACCATCAGCCATGTTTACCACATAGCCATTTTCTACAAAGTGCTGGCTTGTAGCGGCCATAATATACCTAAATGCCAATTCCGCATTTGGTGACCCCGGGAATATAGCCATTGTAATCGTACCGGAGTTACCGCCGCGGTGCCCCCCAGGGCCTCTTGGCGGAGGCAGTACGGTCCAGTTAAAGTTCATTTGAAGGGTGTTTCTGTCCAGCGGTTGCCCCCATAAAGACCAAGGCTGCCACCCGGCATGGCCATTGATAAAGAATGAGTTCCAATGTGGGCCAAAAGCATTACGCTCTTCGTCGGTAAATTGTGTGTCGTATGCGTATACAGCACGAAGAACCATTTCCAACGCCGGAATAGCGTTAGGGTCATCTGCAAAGGCAGAAAGCTCAATACCATCTTCCCATCTGGAACCGTCTACGTTATACGCCATAAGGAACTGATGTACAAGAATATGCATTTCACCTTGCACACCGCTTATACCAAGGTTTCTGTTCGCGCCTAAGCGGGAGTTAATTTCTACAAAATCCTCAACTGTCCAGTCGGGGTCAGGTATATCAATACCCAAACGCTCAAACAAATCCACGTTTGTAATCCACGCTCTTGGAAGCAGCTGCCATGTAACGCCATAAACTCTATCATTTACGGTGTTAAGCCCTGTAGCGGCGGGAATCAATGTTTCATAGTATTCACGATATCTTTCAAGGAAATGCGTAATATCCTCTACCATACCCAAACGCACCAAGTTTGGAATATCGTCGGAGTCGGTAATAAATACATCCGGAGGGTTACCGGCCGCAATCATTGTTTGAAGCTGGCCCAATGCTCCGCCCTCATTTTCACGGTCAAAAATTCTGGTACGGAAATTTGGGTAAAATTCGTTAAAGTATTCAAACGCGCCGCCCAAGTCGGGGTCGCTTACGTTAAACTGGCGGGCAGCACCGGCCACCACCAGTTCGCCTTCCAAGCCTGCAATCAAGCCATTTGGCAAACGCCAGCCTTCTACGTCCACTTGTGGAATGTCTTGTGGGGGTGCAGGTGGCGGGGCTGGCTGGTTGTCTGTTACTGTCGGCCCGGGGGTGTCAACGTTATCGTTGCCGCCGTTGTTGCCGCATGCCGCAACAAATAACAATGCCAATACAACAATTAAAACATAAACTGCTCTTTTCTTCATTTTTGTTCCTCCTTAAATTTTGTGGTCGTTCAGATTGAAATTGCGCTTCGTCTGTCGCCAAGAACGCGCCTGAAGCCGCGCGTTTTGGCTCGTCCTTAGCGCATTTCAAAACTGAACAACTAATTGCAAGTTTTGGGCTATGCCCTATTTGAAATATATTGCTGCCTGTATAAAAATATTTGCCCAGCCATCACCTCCTACCATATATCGGCTTGATTTAGTCCACCAAACTGGGTTTGGATTAGTCCACCAAACCGGTTCGTTCTATACTTTCGGTAAATGTCCGCTGCGTGAAGAAATATAGAATAAGAATTGGTGCCATCATAATAACCCCTGTAGCCATTTGTACTGTACGCTGTGCAACAGATATACCTGTAATCGCATTGGGGTCCATCGTCATCATAATGCGTACACTTAATGTGGGGAATTGCGAATACAACGTAGAAGACAGCAAGGATTCTGTCCAGTGATACACTATAGCAAATAAGAACACGACCATAAAAGCAGGTTTGGCCAAAGGCATCATCACTTTTAAGAAAATCATCAAGGGGTTTACGCCGTCAACCATAGCGGCTTCTTCCAAGTCTTTTGGAAGTTTACGGAAAAATTGCATAAATACAAATACAAACAAACTGCCGCGTACACCATGCCCAAATAATGCAGGCCCGTAAAACACCAGCGGCGTATTCAAAATCCCAAGTCCTCTATACGTCCAAATAAGCGGGATAATTTGCGCCTGCGGAGGCACAACAAACACCAAAACCAACATCACAAAAAAGAAACGTTTAAACGGGAAATCCAATCGTCCAAAAGCATAACCCGCCACCGCGCAAGAAAACACTTGAAAAATAGCACTGGGTATTGTCACAATCATGGTGTTAAATAAAGTAGAGCGCCCGATATTTTCTAAAAATGTAAAGCCGGGTACAAACAGTGTCGGCGGGATAGCACTTAACGCAACCCATGCCTGCTGAAAGTTACTCCATTCAAGCTGCCGTGGTATCCAGTTGGTGGTCGGATTCATCATATCCGAAAAGTCCATTAGCGATGTAACAAGCATAGAAAGTATGGGCGCGAAATAAACCAATGCCAAACTGGTTAGCACAAAATAAAGCAAAATTGTGCTTACAAGCCCGCGCTTTTCCCTACTGGCTCCAAAAAGCCTGGCTCTCACTTTTACATATATCTGCTTGCGATATTCTGCACTACCTATGAAATTGTAGAAAAACTCCGGCTTTCGCTTCTTTTTCATCGCATCCATAAAATTTATGCCTCCTTCGTCGGCGTGACGAATCGGTTGGTGTGAAAATTTGCTTCGCAAATGTTTCACACTAAATGCACCTCTAATGTTTTGGTGTAGTCTTGCGGAACAGAAGGAAGATAGCCCCGATTAACGCCATAATAGCCAACTGATATATCCACCCTATGGCAGAACCCAAGCCCATACCCTGTGTAAGCGGATAAGCCATGGCATTGTTTATCAACTCCAGTATCGGGTTATCAATAAGAGACGACAAATCCACTATGGTATAAATCGAAGAAATTAATATGAAGGGTAATATACCGGGGAGCGTTATTTTCCACAAAGTTTCCCAAGCGTTGGCACCATCTATGCTTGCTGCCTCGTATATCGAACCCGGTATACTTTGGCACCCCGCAATAAGCAGAGTAATTTGTATACCCGCATACCACAATACCAAAACAAAATTATCCAACACATCCGAAAGCGCCACAGCGATACGCGGGGGCAAAAACCTGTGTACCAAATCCACAAGCGCTTGCGAATTAAGAAACGCTACCGAAGCGGTTGCTGCACCGCCGGCCTGCCCGGCTGCCTCCACTCCTGCGCCTTCGTTGGTCATAAGGGTAATGATTACGCCGCCGGTGGTAAATAATACTGGCAGAAAAAATACCGCCCTGTACAAACCCCTGCCCGGAAATTTTTGGTTTAACAAAAGGGCAACGACTATAGCAAACAATACAATAACCGGCACCATTACAATGGTTCTAAACAAAAAGGGAATTAGCGCGTCTAAGAATGTCGCTTCTATCCGCAAAATACGGTTGTAATTCGCGAACCCCACAAACTCCCACTGGAACCCTCCGGCATAAGGCGTTATCTGGTTAAGGCTCATGATAAATGAAGTGACTACCGGATATATCCAAAACATTAAAAGCCCAA
>Ga0123355_10004491_pt1 | contig 20299 bp, 20 predicted proteins | sample TergutEmb28metaG_3_FD_89872 | JGI IMG/M metagenome (GOLD analysis project Ga0123355, IMG submission 89872) | Embiratermes neotenicus P1 segment gut microbial communities from Petit-Saut dam, French Guiana - Emb289 P1 | ecosystem: Host-associated > Arthropoda: Insects > Digestive system > Gut ...
GAGTTTGCGGTGAATGTCTGCACGGTGGACAGACACCAGCGCGGTCTGGACGATCAGGAGAACGATCCAGCTGGAAAACACCGCTCCGTGAATATGGATCAACAGATTGGGCAATGGAGCCCGAAACACTCCAGCCAGAAAATATGTCCGCGCAAATCCCACGAAGACCGTCGCCAGAATCAGCAACGCCATGCAGGAGAAGAAGTAATGATCATAATTGCGATCGCGACGACTCGTTTCATTTCTTCGCTTTGGAAGGGCGAGCGTCGCAACAGTGCCTTCCAGCCGGATCTCATCTATGCTTTGTGTTGTAGCCATGAGCGGTGTCTCCTCTACTGTGGTCATTCTTCATTGGCCCGAAGCCCGGTTCGAACCCCTTGTTCAACAGCCAGTGTGCTGAAGCATCGGTCGACTGGTCTAGCGCGTGATAAGAGCCCTTGCTCGCCGCAGATGATCGCTGGCTTGTGAGAAGCCAGGGCGGCGGAGTAACGGAGGATCCCGCCAAGATCAATCGGTTCCATGACATTCCTCTCACCTACTAAGGCGCGGAATGCTACGGAATTCGATCATTCGCTATTTCGCTGGAGTTCTTCCCCATTCGCCAGGCCTTTGGTAGACTTTTTTTTCTGCTACGATTCTCTTCCCGATTGAGCAGGACAGTCGGAGGAATGCGTGCCGTCTGATTCCTCATCCATCCCGAGATACATCCCGAGTGCCGCTCGCTACCCTGGCTGCCGGGCATATCTCTGTCTCGGGGTAGTTGTGATCCTGCTGCACGCGGCGTTTGCTCAGAGAGAGCAATACCACGTGGACTCATGGACCACTGAGAATGGATTGCCGCAGAACATCATTCGCGACATGTGCCAGACGCCCGACGGCTATCTTTGGCTTGTCACACTGGACGGCATTGTGCGTTTCGACGGTGTCCGCTTCGTGGTATTCAATCGCAGCAACACTGCGGGTATTGAAGGCAACCGGTTCACCTCGCTCTACTGCTCGCCGGGTGGAGACTTCTGGGCGGGCACGGAATACAGCGGCATCACGCGGTACAGCCATGGCGTATTCACCAGTTACACGACCAGCCAGGGGCTGCCGGCCAATGACATCTCCGCGGTCATCGGGGATGATGCCGGACATCTCTGGGCACTTTCCCACACCTTCATCGTGCAGAGGAATAACTCGGGCTTCCAGATGACTCCTCTTCCGCCAGAAGATGCGAAATGCAGCTATTTTCCGATTGGCCAACCCGGTTTCTGGTGCGTTCGCGACGGCAGCGTGCATCTGTTTCTCCGGGGGCAATTTCTGCGCTATCCGCTGCCGTCCGGCTGGTCAGTCCGAGTTCCATCACGAGTTGGCCGTGATTTGAATGGAACGATCTGGCTCGCAGATGGAACTGGAAGATTCGCAAGACTGAGCGGGGGTCAATGGTCCGAGGTACCTCAGGCGTCTCCGACGACCGGGAGTTCGGCGAAGTGGGCGGCGCTGAAATCGACATATCGCGATCGCCTCGGCAAACTTTGGAAGATCAGCATAGGCACCGATTCCGGGGCGTTCTTGCTGGAGGCGTTGAACCTGGTGTCGTCCGGCAAGCCTGAGAAAATCATCTTCAGTTCTTTCTTTGAGGACCGGGAAGGCAGCGTCTGGCTTACGACCGACGGCCAAGGACTTCATCGGCTTCAGCGCCAGACCGTCACAACGCTTTCGAAGGAAGAGGGCCTGCCAGACAGCAATATTTATCCGATCTATCAGGATCACGCCGGAACAATATGGATTGGCACCTGGAACGGAGGACTGGTCCGATATAGCGATGGCAAGCTCGCGGTGATTCCCATCGCCGACGAGCGATCTTCGGCGCGGATTTGTTCCATCTTCGAGGATCGCGACGGGATTCTATGGGTGGCAACTGCGACCAACCTCTACAGGCGGCAACAGGGACGTTTCGAACTGGTGCGCAGCTCGATTCCCGGCGGTCTGCAAACTGTGCGCGCTATATGTCAGGGTGCTGACGGCGCGCTGTGGTTTGGAACCGACCACGGCTTGTGGGGTCTCAAGGCAGGCACCTGGACGCTGCTGACAACCAAAGACGGACTGGCCACAGATGATGTGCGAGTTGTCATCCCAGGTAAAGCCGGCAATCTATGGATTGGGGGCTACGGAGGGCTCACCAATCTCGACCACGGTCATTTCCAGCGCTGGACCGAAGCCAGCGGCCTGCCCAGCACAAGCATTCGCTCGCTGTATGAAGACCCAGAGGGCTCCCTGTGGATCGGCACGTATGACGGAGGCCTGGGAAGACTGCAGGGTAGCAGGGTAAGCAGATTCACCATACGCGAAGGACTGTTCAACAATGGCGTTTTCCAGATTCTGGAGGATGCTCATGGTTATCTCTGGATGAGTTGCAACCGCGGTATTTATCGCGTTTCGAAAAGCGAGCTGAACCAACTCAGCAGGGGACAACGAAGCGCAGTTTTCTCCACCGTGTACGGCAAGGGCGAAGGAATGCGCAATACGGAGTGCAACGGTGGCCTTTCGCCTGCGGGAGTTCGCACCAGGGACGGAAAACTCTTCTTTCCCACGCAGGACGGTGTGGCCATCGTCGATCCCGAGGCTGTTACGGCCGTTCACATGCCGCCGCCGGTGGTGATTGAAGCGGTCCGGCTGGATCGTGAACCGCAAGCGATCGATCGGCCGGTGCGCGTTCCGCCCGGCAGTGAGAACGTCGAGATCGAATACACCGCTCTTAGCTTTCTCAACTCCCGCAACATTCCTTTCCGCTATCGGCTCGAAGGATTCGACCGCGACTGGGTGGAGGCAAGCAACCGGCGCACCGCTTATTATTCGCATCTGCCACCGGGCAGCTATCGATTCAAAGTGATTGCGGCCAACAGCGACGGCGTGTGGAACACACAAGGGCAAAGCATGGCGATTACGGTTCTGCCCCCCTTCTACCGAACCTGGTGGTTCCCTACGCTTGCCCTTGCGCTGACACTGGGATCGGTGTTTCTATTTTGGCAAAATCGCGTTTCTGGGTTGAAGCGCGCGCACGCGGCGCAACAGGCATTTGCACGCCAGCTGATCTCTTCGCAGGAAGGAGAACGCAAGCGCATAGCAGCCGAGTTGCACGATGCTTTAGGTCAGCAACTGGTGGTCATCAAGAACCTGGCGCTCATTGCACTCAACAAGGCAGATCCCCATACCGCGTCCAGGTCGCAGGTGGAAGAGATTTCTGCGCAAGCTTCGCTGGCGCTCCATGAAGTGAAAAAGATTTCCTACAATCTGCGGCCGTATCAGTTGGATCACCTGGGATTGACCAAGGCTATCGAGGGAATCGTCAAGCAGGCATCGGACGCTACCACCATTTGCTTTCACGCAAATATCGATCCGATCAACGGCATTTTCAGCAAGGAGGCCGAGATAAATTTCTACCGGATTGTGCAGGAGTGTGTGAATAATCTTGTTAAGCACTCGCAGGCGACCACCGCCAGCGTGACCGTGCGGCGTGCGGCCGACGAGTTGCTGCTTTCCATTCGGGACAATGGAAGAGGATTCACGCCAGGAGCTTCAAATCCCGGTGGCAGGCCGGGAGGCTTTGGCCTGGTTGGTATCTCGGAGCGCGCGCAATTGCTCGGCGGCAAGCTCGCCATTCATACCGAACCCGGTCACGGAACTACCGTCAACGTCAGGATTGCGCTGAATGAAGATAAACGTGAGCAGCCTAACACGCATCGTGATCGCAGATGATCATCCCGTCTTGCGGCGGGGACTGGTCCAGGTCATCGAAAGCGATCCTCATCTCAAAATCGTCGCGGAGTGCTGCGACGGCGAGGAAGCTCTCGCGCGTATCGTAGAACTGAAGCCGAATGTTGCGGTACTGGACCTGAATATGCCCCGGCTCACCGGCCTGAACGTAGCCAGGGAAGTTGCCAGAAGGAGGCTGCCCGTGGAAGTTGTGTTTCTCACAATTCACAGCGAGGAAGATATGTTTCGCGCTGCAATGGACACAGGGGCCAAGGGGTATCTGCTCAAAGAGACCGCTCCTGCGGATGTTCTGAAGGCTTTGAGGACGGTGGCTGTTGGGCAACATTACGTTACGCCCTCACTCACCGGCCATCTGGTCCGCTTCTCTCGACAATCCCAGGGGCTCGGCGAGCATATTCCGGGACTCAAGGATCTGACCCCCACCGAACGACGAATTCTCGGCCTGATTGCGGTGAACCGATCGAGCAAGGAGATTGCCGCCGAGCTTTTCATTCACTACCGAACCGTGGAAAACCACCGCACCCACATCTGTCAGAAGCTCGGTCTGCACGGGTATCATGCCTTGTTCAAGTTCGCGCTTGAGCATAAATCCGAGTTATAGGGGGCCGGGGCGGGCGTTCCCGGCGAGAACCGTAAACAAAGATCGTGTGGTTCTACACAAGGAAAATGTGTGGTTCCCTCCATTCCCTCGATTCCGTAAACTCCGTAGAGTGATCGTGCGCCCTGTCCGTGCTGCCGGCAGACCGGATGAGGAGCGCGCAGGCCCGAAGACTTCGTGAGTTTGTTGCCGGAGCAAAAGAAAACGATTTCCCAGAGTGGTCGGAAGAACACTGATGAAGCTCTTGATCGTTGAAGACAATCTCGGCGTCCGCCTGTTGATCAGGAGCATTGCGGAAGGTATGTCCCACCAGACCTGTGAGTGTTCTGACGGTGCGGATGCCTTGGCTGCCTATCAGAGCAATCGACCCGATCTTGTGTTGATGGACATCCAGATGGGCGACGTGGACGGAATCGTGGCTACGCAGCGCATTCTCGCCGCTGACCCGCTGGCCCGGGTTGTGATGGTCACCGATTACGACCAGCTGGATCTGCGGGAGGCGGCAACCCAGGCAGGCGCCTGCGGCTACCTATTGAAGGAAAACCTGCTCGATCTCATACACCTGCTGGAAACATTCTGATTCCTCCCGGCAGCCGGGACTGCCAACCTTGGAACCACATTGTGCTAGCTCGGGAGACGCCTCCACTCCCGATCGCTGAGGCCAACCCGGGTCCTTTACGTGGGTGGGCCGTGGTCATTGCGTGCGGGCCGCCCCGCCCGTGCCGGATGTTCCTGGGGACAGCGTGTGTGGAACCACATAGAGAAAATCGTGTGGTGCCACGCAGGCAAAACGTGTGGTTCCCTCCATTTCTTTTTCGGGCCGGCGGCTCTACATTGAAAACACACTGAACGGAACGATGCTTCCGTTGGGGTCGCCGGAACCTGAGCAAGAAAGGCCGCCCCTTGCACTCTTCTTCTTGATTGCGGCGACGACTCTCTGTTGCGGAAATTCGGATTCGAGTTGAGCACCACGGTGAACCTCCCAGGAGGAACAATGAGGCATCGCAGGCACGCCCGCATCGGCAGCGCGGTGAAATTAAACGGAAAACATGGGCAACGGCATCTCTGCGCCGGGATGATCTTCGTCCTGGCGCTGTTTCCGCCTTCTGCGTGGAGTCTGGGCACGAAGCCCGCAATCCCCGGCAGCGCCGCTCCGGCCAGGCTTGCCGAGGCTGCCACGCCCCCGGAAACCTGCAATGGCCCCGGCAATTCCCGGCACATTCTGCCCGAAGGCTCGGCAACCGATCCAGGCGATTTAGTCGTCGACGGCATCTCATGCGTCGCCGATGGATCCGGGAACGCCGGTGGGGTCTCGGGAAGCTATGTCTATCGTAACGTCCACATTATCCACGGCGGTACGCTGACCTTTGAGGATGCGCAGATAGACTTTCACGCGCACTCCATTCTCGTGGAGATGAACAGCACCCTCCAGGCAGGCGCCACATCCCCCATCAAGGGTCCTTTGACCATCTGGCTGTGGGGAAAACAGGACGAATCCCCCGACCTCGCCATCACCTGCCTCAGCGACACGAAGAACCAGTGCGGCGTTCCCGACGCGGACTGGAATTCGAATCGCAGTATGGCCGGCAGGATGAAGCCTAACGAGCCGTGCACACCGGCAACCCAACTGAAGCTGCCGGACAATGACTGCTTTTATCAGTACGACGTGGTGCAATCCGGCGACCCTGCAGGCGCCTATTTTGGCCACAAGGTTTTCGCCGTCTCTGCGGGCGGCAATCTCCTGCTGCGCGGCGCCAAGGGCATTCGCACCGGACCCATTGAGGCAGATCCCGCCGACTCGGGCACAAGCTGGGCCCGCCTGACCTCGACCATTGCGCCGGGAGCGACCTCTTTCACCATCGACCGCGCCGTGCCCACCTGGGCTGCCGGCGACCATATCGTGGTCACGACAACGGACTATCTGCCGGGCCACAGTGAAGAGCTTGTGATCAAGCAGACGACCACGGACGCAAACGGCGTCACCCATATCCACATCGATACATCCCAGCCGGCTCCCATGAACGCCGTGCAGTATCCCCACTGGGGGGAGGCCTACGACTACAGCAGCATCACAGCCGCCCACCCCGGCGTGGGCCCGGCCACCGACCCTAACCGTTCCACGCTTCCCCCTGACCACATTGAGACTCGCGCCGTGGTCGCGCTACTGAGCCGAAGCATCCGCGTTGCCTCAGAAGGAGGAGAACCAACATTTTCACGCAGCCACAATCATTTCCAGCCGACCGAAGGAAATTACTATGGCGGGAACACCATCGTGCGCCAGGGCTTCGCGACCTTCGAAGTACAGGGCGTGGAGTTCTACCAGCTTGGCCAGGGTGGAAGCGTCGGCCGCTATCCCGTGCACTTCCATATGGATCGCGAGGTGCCGCAGCCCAACGCCCTCACGCACTTCGCGGGTACCTATGTCGCCGATTCCTCCATCGTGGATTCGATGACTCGATTCATTACGGTCCATGCCACTCAGGGGGTTACACTGGCGCGCAACGTGGGCTACAAGTCCATCGGCCATGGCTACTACCTGGAGGATGCAACCGAGACCAATAACCGTCTGTACTCCAATGTCGGCATCTCCGTGCGCGCAGCTCTGGATGACCCCGACACCAATCCGCGTAAGATTCCCGGAATTCTGGATCTTCCTGTCGACCAGATGAACCAGATGTTCAAATTCGATCCTCCGTTGACGGCGGGGCAAACGGTTCCCGATAGGCCACCCTATACCAGCGATGTCACCACTCCGAGCGTGTTCTGGATTATGAACACGTGGAACGATCTTGAATACAACGTTGCCGTGGGCGCCGGCACGTGCGGAGCTTGCTACTGGATGCCGCCCGGAGCTGTCAGCGGGCCTTCGCGCTACGAGACCTGGAAGGGATACGCCGGAATGGAGGTCATCGAAAAGCAGGAGGTCGGCATCAAGAACACGGCCGGCATAACGCCGATTCTCAACTTCAAGGGCAACTCCTGCAGCGCCGCCATGAACGCCATTACGACCGTCGGCGCAACTAACCAATGCGAAGGTGTCGTTTACGGGCCGTTCAACGCGTCCCAGAATACGCTGGTTTCCGTCCCCAATGACCACTCCATGCCAGCAGACGACTATCCCGTGGAAGACACCGGAAACAGGGCAAAGGCCACGGTTTGTGATGCCGCACACCAGAGCAACTGCAGCCGGGTCCCTCCCTGCGGGGGTGAGGTCGGGACTCTCGCCAATTGCGCGGCGTCTGTGATTGACCACTTCACCACTTCATTCAACTGGGCACCCACCAACTTTTCCGCCGTCTGGCTGCGCGGATGGTGGTATCTGTTCCAGAACTCCGCTATTACCGATGTACAGAATGGCGGAATCACCTTTATCACCGGTGGCGGCTACTCCCGGGCCGATGCCGCGCAGGGCTACTGGTCGGTGCTCAAGAACAGCATCCTCGTCGGCAACACTCAGCCCATCAACTCCGATGGGTTTCCCGACAACTCCGCCGCCTCCAATGCAGGCCCTTTCAACCCTTCTCCCCGGGGAGGCCTCCCGTGCCCGTTCAATCCGAGCCATTGCGTTTCCGTTGCCGATGGCATCACGTTTGTCGGCTCCAACCTGGCCGTCAACCAGCGCCTCTTCAACATCTATGACGGGCCGTCGACCGAGTACAGCAACATCTACTCCGACATCCATGTCACCGATCTGGGTACTCTGAACGACTGCAGAGGGAAAAATGGAGGAGTGACGGAGCCGGGCGGGTGCACCCAATCCGGTTATATGAACGGCTACGTCCAGGGCGTGCTGCAATCGCCGCGGGGCCAAACGCCAGCCACGCATTGCATCCTGCCCAATGCGGCCCTCGCCTGGAAGCAGCCCAACGGCTTCTACTATCCACCCGCCTTCAATTCCGATCATCTTGTTTTCCACAACGTGGACATTCGCCACTTCGTCATCCTGCCGCTCTATGAGCCCAACTCCTACAAGGAAAACCGGACGGCCATCGAAAACACCTACTGCACCTGGGAACCGGGCATGTTCGCCGCCAACTTCACTGACATCGACCGCCAGACCGAGCTCACCGACAACGATGGCAGCCTGACCGGACTCACTGCGAACAACAGGCAGGAAAGCCCCTCCGAGCGGCCAACCATCTCGGTAAACAAGGACGATTTTTTCGCTGCCCCCCTAGCGACCGATGAGTGCGCCAGCGGCCAGCCGGCGTCAGAACCCAAGTCGAACGACAACGGTGCCACCCTGGACACGAGTCCCTACGAATACTTTACGACTGCCATCGTGGCCGAGTGCGCCAGGGACAGAGCCGACAACAAGGCCCCCTGCACAGACGTCTGGACGCGAGCATGCTCGACGCCTGCCTGCTATGGAGTTCCGCTCTATCGCGAAAGCCTCACCCAGGACGAATACAACAAATACCAGACCAGCAAGACGCTTCCTTCCATCCGGATGTCGGGGCAGGGCAGCGCGCAGCGCAGCACGCTCACCGTCAACCATGGCAAGTACTACGTCGATACGACGGTTTCAAAAGCGTTCCAGGAAGGTTCCCACACTCCCAATATCAATGTCTTTCTGGCCGGCAGGAACTATGACATCTTTTTTGTCTATGCCAACAACCATACAAAGCAGACGTACAGCTTGTTTATTGGCAAAGGACTGGCCGAGGACGCGGCAAAATCAGTCATCACTCCAGGCCGCATGGGCATTCCAGGTAACTCATTCCCGTTTGCTACGGTTCCTGGCGGGGCCTGGGCGACTTACGGCGGATACGACGCAACCACCGGCGTGTTGACCGTGAACGTAGACCTGAGCAGTGCAGCGGACCTTAATCCCGCCAACCGCTCGGGGTTCTGCCAGCCGGCCACCTATTGCGCATGGAACTCCTCCAACAAAACCTGCGGGTGCAACACCTCTGCCGGGCAATGCCGGGATGGCTCCAGTTGCATGCCGGGCGGCAGCTGCGCGGATGGCAGCACCTGCAGGCGTATTTGCACGGACGACAAAGTCTGCTCCTTCGGCACCAAGGACATTGATTGCCCCGAAGAAGGCTGCTACGGCTTCCGCATCACGCTGCCCAGCTCGTTCACGATTGCGGATCAGCCGCTTCCGCCGCCTGCCCCCGGCCTGTTTACCAATGATCCGTATTTTGAACCCGGAACGGTGACCTACGAGGCCGCCAGTCCGGACGTTGCGGGAAACTGCCACTACCAGAATGTACCGACAGAAGGGGCGCAGCCTCGTCTCCTTGAGCCCAGGCCATTCCTGCTCGATGAGCCGAATCGTTGAGGGAAGTGTTTTCCTCCACCGGAGCCACAGAGATCCGGTGCAAAGCCTGGCTAGGCGATTGCGTGGCTGGCTGCCGGGCTTACCACCCGGCGCTGGACTTGCAACGCTGCGAGCGGCTGTCAGACTCGGGATTGGGTTTTTCGCCCGACTACCCGGCTCCACCACCACCTCGCAGTGAGAAAGCCGGGAAAGGCCGTCCGAGTGATCCGACTGATATCGCAACAATGCCTGCCGCATGCGGCAAGCCGGCATGTGCCGGAGCGAAGCCTGGGCGCGACGCTTCTTCGCCGGCCGCAGCCACCTCCTTCGAGCTTTCGGTTTCCGAGCTCGCTGAATCCTCGCGAGGCATACAACATGGTTCTCTCCAGCCGCTGAATCAATACCTTTGGGTTTGCGCGTCACCGTGGTGGTGAAAGCGTAGATGCCCCAGACGCGTCCGGTCAACGTCTGCTACTGCGAAACGGACTGTTTCGGTCGGTTTTTTGGTGCGCGCAAAGCCCGGTCGTAGGGGAAATTCGAAACCTTTCGGGGAAACCTGTGGGATGCTTTTCCGGCGGGTCGACGGACGGGTTGGTGCTCACTGGTATGCTATCGCCAGGTTGACGAGACGCCGGGGAGTTCTCTGTTCCTTGCGGTAAAAGCGAAGACTGGAATCCGACGAATCACAGCATCATCAGCGATCGCATGCACAAATACCCTGAGTTCAAGCTCGAAAACGGCTGGCTCTCCTGCCAGGCATTTACTCGCCACGGTAAACCGATGATTGACTGCGACGGGCGGCCATCTTCGGTGCTGGCGTTGCCGATGGCGCACGCCCGGATCGCAGAAGAAACGCTGCCAGAAAGGGCAGAAGGACTGATCTCGAAGAGCCAATGACCACGAATGACGATGAAGATGATGAACGCGACGAGTTGATCCCCATTGACATGAGGATAAAGCTGTCACGCCGCCTCGCCTTCGATCCTCGCTGGATCTGGAAATCATGCCGATCAGCCGCGATCTGAAACTCCGCGCCGAGCAGACACCGGAAGGCGCAATCATGATCTCTCCGCCGGGTCGGTAGGGCAAATCCGGAAATCGGTTCTAGTTTCTGTCCGCGCTGAAAGGAGGTACACCACGAAAAAGGCCGCGTCTTCGATCCTACGGTCGCCATGCGCCTGCCCGACCGCTCGCTTCGCAGCGCCCACCCTTCCTAAGTTTCCGAGGCGCGGGTCAAGCAGATGCCCGAGAGACTCATGGATGGTTTTCCCAGCCGATGCCGCAACTTCCATGATCGATTGCACGGCGAACCCGGCTCGCTTGCCGAACTGCAGCACAAGATGGAATCGGTGTGGATGGCGAACGGAGCGGAAGCGGGACAGCTGATCGTTTTGGACAAGCATACAGTCTTCAATCTACCGGCAGGACAAACTTGCTCAACAACTCCCTGAGGGTACAGGAGCGGGTTCAGGCGAAGGTCCAGTGGCAGGTCTCGAGCTGAATCTGGCCAAGATTTGGAATCGTCTTGAAAGGCAGACTCGAAACCCGCTCGCGCCGGTCCTGGCGAACCCTCCCCCACCCTTTACGCGCACCGCGCTGGATCCGGTTTCGGCGCGGCGGAACTGTCGACAGCTTCCCGAGAAAACCGTTGACTCAGTCGTGGATGCGGCCGGCGGATTTTAGCGTGGCGTAGACCTTGGGGAAAAGCTGCGCGATGATCTGGTTCTGTGCGTTTGAAGTCTGGCTGTTGGTGAAGATACAGATGATCATGCCATTGCTGGGAAAGTACTCGTAGGTTGCGCGATAGCCGATGGTCGAACCCTGATAACCCCAGAAGAGGCCGACGTTCGGATCCGTGATCTGGAACACGCCGAGCCCAAAGCCTGTGCTATCGGACTGCGATGTTGAGGAAATCGGCTGCCCGGTTTTCGTGGAAACCAGGCTCTCAAGCTCCTGCAACTGCTTTGGCGGCAGAACGTCGCCTTCATACAAGTCACGCACCCACCTGGTCAGGTCTTCCGGGGTAGAGATCATGCCGCCGGCGGCCTGCGCCCAGCCCAGGCTGTAACCGCTGGTGTCATGACCGTAGAGAGCATACAGGGGATCATTCCTGTCGTCGTCGTTTACATAGTAGCCGGATACCAGCCGGGAAGTGACGGAGGACGGATAGAAATACGGCTCGTAGAAGGTGTCCTTCAGGTTGTTTTTGCTGATGATGTTGTTGATATCGGTTTGGTAACTATGCGATGGGCTCACTTTGTCGACGATGAGCTGGGCGAGAATGTAATTAGTGTTGGAGTAGTCAAATGCTGCGCCGGGCGTCTGGACGGGTTCGGACAAAACACAGTCGATGAGATTCTCGGGCGTGATCTCGGACATGGGCTCGGTCGCCATACGTTCCTGCTGGGCTGCGTTACTCGTGTAGGAGGGGATACCACTGGTCATGTTGAGCAGCTGCTTGATCGTCACGTTGGCATACTGCGGGTACTGTGGCAGCCATTTGCCGACTGGGTCCTCGATGGTGAGCAGACCCGCGGCTTCAAGCTGGAGGATGGCAACTGCTGTGAATGCCTTGGTATTGCTGCCGGTCTGGAAAACGTTCGCAGGCGTGACGGCGACGCCTCCACCGTACTGGCTGGTTCCTGTGGAGACGTTGATGTCCGGGGCCCCGCCGCCAAAGCTGACGGTCAGGGAAAGCGTAGAGATGTGTTCGGCCGAGGATCGAGAAGTCAGGTAGTCCTTGAGGTCCTGATCGAGGGCGGTGGCGAGCTTCTGGTCGGAATTACCGGGTGTTGCACAGCCGACAGCACCCAACATGCATATGCAGAGAACAGCGGCCTTCCGGAGGGCGTGAAGCATGCGCTCTGGGCGGGCAGGCGGTAGTGGGATCTTTTTCATGGATGGCACCTCGCAAGTATTCGCGTGATCTCAATGTGAGGCAGTCCGAGAAAAAACGAAATAGAGGGAACCACATGATTTGTCTGTGTGGAACCACACGTTTTCTGTGTGCGGTTCCACACGGGGGCGCGCTCTAAAGGCTTGCTTAAGAAAAGTACCTGAAACCGATGAATGTCGTGCGCACGTTTGGCTTCACCCTCTCGCCTGAGTAATCTCACCCGAGGTAAGCCAAGGATCCGTGACACCGCCTATCCGTGGTTCAAACCGAACCCGTCGAGTTTTGGCGTTTAAGTGCTCATATCCAACCTCCTACCGTTACAATCGAAAGTTTTTTCCACCGACTTCCAATGTGGTCATCCGGCCTACCGCAGAAGCGGTTCGCTCTAGCCAAACGCTTATATTGCTACCCCAGCGGGTCTTCTGGATCAGCCAGTACCAGAGCGAGTTCACGACGTGGAAACCGCATAGCCCTTCCAGTGCGATCGAAATCAACGCGTGAGCCTCAAGCCAGAAATTCAAAGCCGCCCGGTTGGTTGTAAACTCTCTGCCGCTCCCGGGAATGATCAAGGCGCCTGGTCGAAGGTATGCGATGAGAAGCCCCGAAACGACGGCAGCCGCCACTCCGAGATAGACTCCCCAATTGGTTGCCTGCCTGATTTTGGATTGCGGCATTCGAACAGACGGCCCGACCCATCGCCCTCGGCTGGAGCGCCTGCTTCGCACCCACACAAAACGGATAAGAAAAATCAGGCCGACAACAAGACCCAACTGCACCTCTCCCCGCATGGCTACAGGATTCATCATCGCGTGCGTCGTTTCTCCATTGCTGACGAACGCGTAAAACAGCACGACGGCACTGATCCAATGAACGCCCCCATTCAACCAGTGAAGGGAACGGAACGATTGAACTGGCCGATGAGGCTCGTCGGAGTGAGCAGCAGTCGAAAGCGAATTTCCGGTTTCGATGGTCATAACGCACCTTCTTCGTCGGGCCGTCTATCAGAGATCCAGCAGCTGATTTCCATCCCGTCTTCGATCGGAAACGAAACAGAGATGTATCCGTTGGCAGGCTGGCGGACATAGTCCAGGTAGCCGCTCAGAGAGGGGAGGTTAATGTCGTCCGCCACGATCAGCGCACCGATAGCCAGGCGAGATTCCAGCGACCGTAAAAGCGGCAGGCACAATTCTTTCCACCCATCGAGCAGCACAAAATCAATCGGCCGGGGGATATCCTTCAGGGTTGTCCTGGCATCGCCCCCCAGAATCGTGACACGCTCCGCAAGTCGAGCCTCCTCTAGGTTCGCGCGGGCGGCCAACACTTTGGCTCCGTTCAGTTCGGTACCGACCACGTGGCCCGTGCCATTGTCCACGACTGCCGCAGCCAGATAGACGGTGGAGATTCCGTACGACGTACCGAACTCAACAACACGGTTCGGACGTCGGGCTCGAACCAGAATGTAGAGCAGTTCGCCGCCCTGCCGCGAGATAGGCATGTAGGTGGACTCTGACGCTTCTGCCCGCTCCTGCGCGGTGGCGGTCTCCCACGAGAGACCCGGCTGCAGCCAGCGGGGAGTTTCATCATCCTGAGCCGCCCTGGCGAACAAGCGGTCAAGAACTATTCTGACTTGAGGTGTGCGTAAAGTGTTTGGCATGTTTGTACGTGTAATCAAAGGACATTGTTTAATTGCTGTCATGGTCTCCAAACTCTCCGAAGCACTTGGTTGTTTCCTCCCATTTCCGTTCTGGTCGCAGTCATATTGCTCTTATTGCTTTTAGCGTGTCCGGCATAGGACAAACTCTCGCAAGGAAGACTCATCTCTCTTGCAACGATGCCCAACCAAGACCGTCAACCCGATTGCCGGCAACGCCATGTCCAAACTCGAAGCGCTGAACGACATTGCAAGAGCCGATGTCAATCACTACCAACTCTTTTCCGTCAGTGCCGGGCTCACCCACGCTCGAATCTCCGTAAATCGGAACATAAGCCAGCTTTCCATCAAACGAAGTGGCTACCTCGTGACCAGTCACGTCTCCCTCGGCGATCACTGCGATCTGTCTGCCTGACCGCGGGTTGACCAATGCCGAGCGTGGCCTCACCCTGGTTGACGGCTAACAACGTTGCTCGCCCGGTCCTAGCACTGCCCCTTGCGCGCAAAAAGGGAAAGATTAGAACCACGAGGGTCATCAAGCCCAAGGTTGTTACGAGCAGATGGCGTCTGAAGTCTCGTTTGTGTGTTGGAACTGTTAGATCGTTAATCATGTCAATGCTTGCTCCTATCCGGGCTGTTCCCGTTGTTTCCTGGCATATCCGTCTTCTGCTATGTACAATACGAGCAAATGCTCACAAATAAAACTCGCGTTCATAACGGCAGGGGCAGGCCACGCACAACGAAGCTGAAACCTCGTAAAATGCCGGGCCAAGCCAGGTCGCAGGAGACGGTGAATGTCATTCTGGAAGCGTCTGCTCGCATTTTGGAGTCAGACGGAATGCGTGGATTCAACACTAACGCGATCGCCGCGAAAGCCGGCGTAAGCGTCGGGTCCCTCTATCAGTATTTTCCGAACAAGGACTCCATCGTCCTCGCCATGATTAGCCGTTTTGAGGAGACTTTCCACCACAGCGTCGTGAAGGCTGTACAAGAAGGGAAAGGACAAGGACTGAAATCCCGCCTCAGGCTAGTCATTCGAGCGCTTGTCGGCGCACATTATTACCGTCCACGGCTAAAGCGCGTGCTGGAAATTGAAGAGGAACGACTCGGAAGCGAGGCCGACGATTCTGCGTTTCACGCAAACCTGCTGCAACTATTGCGAGAGCACAAAGACGAAATGGCAATGCCCGTTTCGCCGGTGACAGAGCGGGTCTTCATGGCCATTCTCCGCGCGGTGGTCGATCTCGGCCTTGCGTCTGGTGCTAGTCCGCAATCCACCGAACAGCGAGCTTTGCATGCCGTATGCGGATATCTGCTCTATGCGGGTTAGAGTGCAGGTTGGCGGGGAAGTTGAATTGGGACCGACCACCGCGGATGGAACATCATGGAACAATGGACAAAACTGACCCAATCCTTTAAGGCCAGGTGGGACCATTTCGGAAATTTTGTACGCTAACTAGAGGTATGCTGTATGACCTGACCAGCACCTATTTTGAGTGCGATCCGCCGGCGAGTGGGAAGCGGCGCTTTGGCTACAGCCGGGACAAACGGCCCGATTGCGTGCAGGTCATTAATCTGTACGGAAAAAGCCTGGGGCAACCCCAAGGCCCACAAGTTTAAAACCATAGCCGGTTAGCCGCCCTGCAAGTTTGAGGCGGTCTTGCTCCGCCTCTTTTTGCGTTCGGTGACGTCAAAAACCACTCCCACCCTGCGTAGGGGCTTTCCAAAACGCTAACCGATCGCGAAGCGGGACGGAAGACTAAAATCTTGTTGCGCGCAGCTTGACAGCCCATCTCGCGGTAACAGGAGGGCAGCTGCGTTCGAGCGCAATAGGGCTCAAGCCCAACCGCGGGAATTTCCTAATCTTAGGACTTGGGCCTGGCAAGTGACCATGGTAAACAATGACGTTGTGTCCTTGAGATTGAGATCTTTCTCTCGTGGTTATTGCGGATGGGCAATGAAGTTACCACTGTAATATGGTGCAATAAAGACGTCTATAGCACACTGGTGTCGGGCCCGTGCGGCCCTGCAGGCTGAGATTCTCGCCCTTCGCAAGCAACTGGCCGTGAACGCTCAGCCTCGTCCACTCCTGCAACGCTCGGACCGATGGTCGTGGGTCCTGCTGTCGCGCTGCTGACCGGGTTGGCGTCCCTGCCTGCAGATCGTGCAGCCCGACACAAGTCATCCGCTGGCACCGGAAGAGTTTTTGCCGTGTGGTCCACCGCAAAAAGTACAGGAACGTGATTTTCAATACCAATGCATTCACTGATCTGCCACCCGAGGTTAGAATGTCACGGTTTCGAGTCCTCCAGGTGGCCCTGCACAACGGTGTCAGACACAGAGGCGCAGGACAGGTTAAAGTGGAATTACAGGGAGTCTCAAATGAGATTCAGATCGAATCAAAACCCATGAGTGGAACAACCAAACGTGTCCGCGTGCCCGTTGAGTCAAAGTACGAAGCTCAACAGGGGAATCGCGTCGATGCAGTGGACGGATTCGTGAGATGAAGGCCTGATGTTGGTTGTGGCGCCGACATGTTCTGTGCCATGGCGTAGCGTGGAACTGCCGCCCTACACTCATCGCCATCGGCAAATCCAGAACGCTTCGTGCGGAGTTTCGTGTAGGTGAGATGGAGGCGCTAAATTGGTCAAGGCAGATTCTGTTAGCCAGGCGCGACGAGCTTTGCACGCACGTTCCAGCTGTTGCCTGATTCGAGAAACTTTAAGAAAGGGGATCTGAGATTGGACGAGAAGACCTGGTCAAAAGAAATCGTGTCTATCAACGGCCCGGATGGCCTGCGCAAAGTTACTCCCGGCTCTGACATCGCAGGTGTGCAGTTCAAGCCAGGGAAGCTTCGAGGCTTTATCAAACATTTCGGCATCGGGAACATTGAAGTCAGCCTGGGCCAGTACAGCTCTGGAGCTCGAATCAGGGGGATCCTGCATCAAGAGAAAGTCGTACTCGCAACAATAGTGGATAGCGCGGGCCGCATAACTGAGGGGTGTAATGATGTGCTGCCCGGTAACGTAGCCATATTTCCACCTCGTGTGGAATTTGATGGAATTCATACCGGAGGCACATGTTATTTTGCGGTTTCCATTCCTTTGCCAGCGCTTTTATCAATGCTCGGTGGTGAGGAGCATCTGGCCGATCCGGCATTCTGGAATACGAAGCGGGTGTCCAATCTCGATACCCAGACCGGGGCCGAGATGCTACAACGCCTCATGGGGATCGTCTCAGGCATAGAGCGTAGATTCACCGCCCCCTCTGATCAGGCTGGCGATTTTCTCCAGCGTTCGATTATTGAATCGTTCATGTTCGGCCTGACGAGCGCCTTGCCGCCGAGAAACGCACGATCCTACACCGGCGCCCGACTCGTCAGGGAAACTGAGGATTACATAGATGCAACGGCCGGACGGCCAATTCACATTTCCGAACTCTGCAGCGCATTGAACGTATCGCGGCGAAGTCTTCACCGCGCTTTTGCCGATACATTAGGTGTCGGCCCTGCCGCCTATCTGCGTTCCAGGCGTCTTTCGGCCATCCGATTGGTGCTGACCCGATGTGATCGAGCAGCGATTTCAGTTGGCGACTTGGCATTCGAGTACGGGTTTCCACACGCAGGTCGGTTCGCCGCCTACTATCGTGCCCATTTTGGCGAGACGCCATCGGAGACCTTGCGCTCTGGCAGGCTGCGGAAACATTGATACTCAGCGTGTTTTTCTTTTTGCGGTTGATTGTTTTGATTACTGGGGATCATCCGGCGACGGCCTTTTGTCCTTCGGCTGAAAAGCCCTTCCGCCCAGGCCAACTCGTTGACCCGTGCTTTGCCCGATGACCGCGCCGCAATTCCTTGGCCACGTTCTCTCGCAACATGCGGCCGCGATTCTTGATGAACACGGTCGGGTCTCATACCTCATAATCGGCTTTCAGCCCACAAACCAGCGGAATAACAGCTTCTTAATTCCCAGATGAGTGAGCATACGCAGCTCAATTCACCACTCTGCTCGTCGAATTGGCATAAAGTGGCTACCACATCTTCCACCGACTGTGGTTAACTGTCCTTTGGCGAATAGCCGCTTACCGGTTGAGGAGTCATCTACTCCACCAGACAACATGACGAGCGCACGAAACTGTAGTTCCCGCCCGAAATGCGAGCGTGCGGATATAGATGCCAACAATTGTGGGGTGCCCAAAGATAAGAGGTAGTGTGTCTTTGTGGTAGCTCGTGACAGGAGGCACGCAGGTTCGGCAAATCGCAGCGAAGCGAAACAATATCTATCCGAATCTATCCGACCGGACCACAACTTTCCTGTGAACTTGCAGCAGTCGCTCAGCAAGCTGGCCGCTCCAGATTGACCTTCAGGTCGAGGCTACGCTTGCATTCCGTCCGCTGTCGAACGTGCAATCCTCGCCCATCAGATTGGGATCGAGAAACGCTCAATGTAGGAAGCGTATGGCTGGACTAATCACACGTATCCTTGTGGTAGATGATTACGAACCTTGGCGCACGTTCTACTCAACGATTCTTGGAAAGCAACCGCACCTACAGGTCATCGGATACGCGTCGGACGGGTTGGAAGCGGTGCAGCGCGCCCAGGAACTGCAACCGGACCTGATCCTGATCGACGTCGGACTTCCCAAGCTGAATGGGCTTGCTGCGGTTCGCCAAATCCGAGAGGTATCGCCCACATCCAAGATCCTCTTCGTGAGCGAGTATCGCTGTGGAGATGTTGTCGAGGAGGCTTTGAGCGCAGGTGCCGAAGGCTACGTCATCAAGAAAGAAGCCGGACGCCAACTATTACTGGCAATAACAGTGGTTCTTGGGGGCAATCGGTTTATCAGTGCGGGCTTAGGATCCACGCAAGAATAGTTTCACATTTTGTCCGGGTGTCAATTCGCAGATCACGCCGGTTACTTCTGAACCGTGGATATGCAGATGCCATTCCAATTCCAGATACGAAGGTGGACCGTAGTACCCACCGCATCGATCTAACAATTCGAACTATGGAAGAGCCGCACACACCCGTAGTGCTCGTGGATTTGCGACAGTTTGATAGGAGCGTAGAATCAGTCCGCCCAAAGAAAGAAAGAGGAGCGGGGGAATCACATGAACAACAGTGTCAGCCTCGAACAATTGCACCGACGTGTAGTGCGCCTCCAGTGGTTGGTTACCCTTCTGGCAATCTGTTGTCTTGGATTGGCAACTCTTCTTTGGCTTTTCGAGTCTCGGGGGAACGTTCGCGCTGCTGCGCCGGAGTCTCTAACTGTCAAGCGACTGGCTGTTGTCGATGACAACGGAAGGGAGCGCGTCGTGATTGCCGCACCTCTGCCCGATCCTGTCGTCAATGGTCAACGAGTGAAGCGCACTGGCATAATCTCTGGCATTGCGATTTTGACCGCGGGGGCAATGAACGCGGAGGCTATGCAACCTCAAGCACGATGGCGTCATGCTGACCACCTATTCTCAGCCAAGAATCGAGTTGGTTCAGAACTGCAAGATAATCTACAAGAATCCCAGCGACGCCCCTGATATTCGGGATTAAGGTTGGCGCCGATCCACGAGAATGGCGGCCACTTGTCGCGGACTGCTTCCATGCGGTCGATGGAGGCAGCTCTTCCTACGGGGACAACAAAGGCGAGGGTGAGGACGGCGAACAGGACGCCCAACGTGCCCCGGGCGATAACGGGGTTGGCGGCGGCGATTCCGTAGAGGAGCGACTGCAGAAAGTGGCCGGCGGCGAAGGCGACCGCGGCGCCGGCGATGACGCCGGCCGAGATGCGAAGAGCGGCGATGCGGGCGAGGCTCCCGACAATTTGCTGCCGCCGGGCGCCGAGGGCCATGCGGATGCCAATTTCGCGCCGGCGATCGACGACGCAGCGCGCGAGAATGCCGTAGGGACCGGTGGCGATGAGGGCGAGGGCGAGAATTGCAAAGCCTCCCGAGACGTTCGAGAGCAGTCGCTGCTTGCTGAGGTTGTAGTTGATGGCGTCACGGAAGAGCCTGCAATCTCACCAGGTTTCATCAAATAATCGTAAATAAGCTGAAAAGGTTTCGGAGACACCGATAACTGCCCTAGATACGGATGATCTATTGCGGCGAGGAAGAAGATCATCAACCCGAGCAAC
>Ga0123355_10004492_pt1 | contig 20296 bp, 17 predicted proteins | sample TergutEmb28metaG_3_FD_89872 | JGI IMG/M metagenome (GOLD analysis project Ga0123355, IMG submission 89872) | Embiratermes neotenicus P1 segment gut microbial communities from Petit-Saut dam, French Guiana - Emb289 P1 | ecosystem: Host-associated > Arthropoda: Insects > Digestive system > Gut ...
CAGTTTCGTATTTCCTATCACGGAGATGATTTTGAGGATGTTATCTTTGGGCTAAAATTGTTCGCCACCGCCTGTATGAACCAGTCAAAGCCCAACGTTTGTTTTTATAATGCCGATATACGAGTTGCTTTTCCGAATGTGTCAAAACTATACGCACCGCCGATAGACGAAATCTTTGGATTTTTGCCAGAAGAGCAAAAGAAAGCGGCGTATGCCATTCACAATAAATTGGACGAAATTGGCTGCTTTCGTAACTGCGAGGGTGATGCAACGAAGTATATGCTTGGGAAGCAGATTTTTGCAACAATATGGGCGGGAGATGGCATATGGTTTTTGCCGGAAGATAAATGGTTGCAAAAACTTGTTTTCAAGTTCAATTTAAGCCACCTCGGGCAATATACAGCATATCTGGATGAATGCACAGAAACAATGTGTCAATCGATTTTTGCAGTTGATAACTGCGGTCATAATAAGAAAAACGAACGATGCGAAAACGGGCAAAAGAATTGTGATGGTGTCATATTTGAGTATCAAGGGAAGAGGTATAAAAAGTGCACGAGATATTTTTGCACATTCTATGATTTGTCAGAGCAGGCGGTTTCAAACTATATCAGATTGATTGAGTTGGAATACGAGCAACGCAGAAAATAAATATTATCAGCATTGTCTCCACCCTTAGCAGTGTGCATTATAAGAATTTAAGGGAGGTTTGTGATAAGTATGGAGCATTGTAATATGGACATAAAACAGTTGAAAGCAACCGCCATTGCTGCAATCGACCAGAACCACGCCGCAATTATTGAGTTTGGTAAGCTATGCAACTCCACACCGGAACTTGGCTATTTTGAACATAAAACCTCTGCTGCGGTAAAAGTGCAGCTTGAGCAAATAGGCGTACGCGATATTACACAAACCGCCGTTACGGGGCAAAAGGGTTGGATTTATGGCAGAAGCAACGCTGCATCGGTAATGCTGCTTGGTGAGCTTGATGCAGTTGTTAGCCCGTTGCACCCATTTGCCGACTCGCAAACCGGTGCGGCACATGCTTGTGGGCATTCTGCCCAGCTTGCGGTACTTGCTGGCTGTGCATATGCCATTGCGGCGGTAGCGGAGCATTTGGACGGTAATGTCTGTTTTGCTGCAGCACCGGCAGAGGAGTATGTACAAATTGAGGAACGGCAAGCAATGCGCGAAGCTGGTCAAATAGCATGGCTTGGTGGCAAGCAGCAAATGATTGCTGAAGGCGCGTTTGATAATGTTGATATCGCGATGATGGTACATGCCGCAACGGACAGTACAGTACGCGAAAATGCACACATCGTAACCGGTGGTACTTCACTGGGCTTTATAGGCAAAAAAATCCGCTTCACAGGGCGGGAGGCACATGCCGCAGTCGCGCCTTGGCTTGGGGTGAACGCACTCAACGCTGCAACACTTTCTCTGCAAGCTATACATGCGCTGCGGGAGACTTTTTGTGAAAAAGACAACATTCGTATACATCCTATCATCACAAAGGGTGGAGATATTGTAAGCACAGTACCGGCAGATGTACGTATGGAATGTTTTGTTCGTGCTGCAACCCCGGAGGCTATGCGTAGGGTAAACGCACAGGTAAACCGAGCTATAAAAGGGTGTGCATATGCCATTGGTGCAGAGGTTGAAATTTTGGACTTGCCTGGCTATTATCCACTTAGCCAAAACCCGGAAATTGGCAGACTGTTTGCCACAAATGCCAGCAGTATCGACCCTGCTGGCCTGGTAGAAGATGGCATCCCTTTTGGAGGCAGCACGGATATGGGAGATATAACCTGGTTGCTCCCCGCTATCCAGCCCAGCGTAAATGGTTTCCGTGGAGCATTGCACAGCTCTGATTTTGCTGTTGCGGACGAAAACCTCGCATATATTCTACCTGCTAAGATATTGGCAACAACGGTTATTGACCTGTTGGCAAATGGTGCAGAAAACGCGAAAAAAATAAAAGACGCATACCCTCGCAGGACAAAGGAAGAGTTTGCGTCATTTTGGACTGAGATTATTTCGCATCCACCCGTGCCGTCATCCACTTGCCACTAGCAAAGCGTGTAAAAAGCATGATAAGCCGCGCGCCTTGGTCAAAAATCATGGCAACCCATGCGCCGGTTAGGCCAAAACCAAATGGCACAACAAACAAGAACCCAAGTAGCGGACGCATTATGCCAACTGCAATAAGCATTGTAAGCGCAACATACCGCGTGTCGCCTGCGCCACGCAAGCTACCACCAAGCACGAGTTGCGATGTTTGTAGAGGCAGGATACATGCGAGTATCAAAATAAGCCCGCCCGCTGTCACAACAATATCGGGGTAGTCGGTAAACCAAGCGGCAAATTGGAAGCGAAATAATATACACAGTGTGCTTAAAACAGCGGCACAAATTATAGCAAGTCGCATTCCAATTTTGCCATACATACTGGAAAGGTCTGGTCGTTTTTTGCCTAAATTTTGCCCTACAAGGCTGGTGGTTGCCGCACCAATGCCATCTGCAAAGGTGAAACTAAGCACCATTAGTTGCATCGCAATAATATGTGCAGCAAACTCCTCTGTACCAAGGTTGGCGATAACCCGTGCATATGCGAAAAACCCAAAACGCAGGCTTACTTGCTCTAACATGCCATTTGCGGTAAGTCTGCTTACGCTTTTGAGCATAAGCTTCTCTGGCATCCAGCGGTCACGTAGGCTAATACGCAGTGGGCTATCCTTGTGCAAGATAGATGCAAACGCGAGAGAAAACGCCACAAGTGCGGCAATTGTACGCGCCCATGCCACACCTTCTACTTCCATGCGTGGGAAACCAAAGCGGCCTTCAATAAGCAAAAAGTTAAGCACAACACTAACGATTTTTGCCGCAACATTTACTTTCAGTGCCACTTTTGTATTGCCGATTGCGCGCTGGGCAACACAAATGGTCATTGTGAGTATCTGTGGAACAAGTACAATATTTGTGATGCGGAAGTATGTAGCCGCTTCATATATTGTATCATACTGCGCTCCAGCGAGCCGCATAAGCGGGTTTGCGAATAAAATTGCCAGTATAGTTAGCTTTAGTCCAAAAATTATGTTTAGTAGTAGCCCGTGCCGCAAACACGAGCGCGCCTCTTCCATTTCTCCCGCGCCTTTTTTACGTGCAATAATGGCGGTAAGTGCAATGTTAAGCGCGAAAAAAACAGACAGCACAAGCATACGCGGCTGGCCAGTTATGCCAACTGCGGTCATTGCCTGCGGCCCAACACGCCCAACCATTGCAGTGTCAATCATATCCATAAGTGATATGCTCACCATTTCAATAACGGCGGGTATGGCTATCCGTAGGGAATTTTTATATGCCTCTCGACTGGTAGGGATATCACCAAGTCGGTTATGCTCTTTTACCATGTACCGCGTAGAGAAAAGGCGGCGGAAGAGGTTTAGTGGGTTCAAGAGGTGTAGCTCCTTTGGTTTATAACAATTTACTTCAACAATCACGCCAACGCATTAGCCAATCATACTCTTTGTCCAAATCTGGAAATCATTTAGCGTATGATACACCTCGCCAATATCTCTTCCGTGGATATATGTTATGAGTGTATAATACACATTGTTGTACTGTCCATGACGTAGTATTTTGGGAATTGGTGTGTCAAGACGTGCAAGCTCTTTCAGCCACTTGACAGAGCCAACATAATGCCATTTACTGTTTGTTACTCCAACGACAAACTCATTCATCGATTTTTGTTTTTACGTAGTAAACACAATGGCAATATCCGGTTGGGGATCGTGTTACGTCTGTTGGAAGTAAATTTAGCTCATTATGCAAGATTTTTTGTGCGATGGTCTTACTCATGTCGAAATCATTTAGCACACTAAATCTCCCTCCGACCTTCCAGTGCGCGGGACAATGTCACCTCGTCCACATACTCTATATCGCCACCAACTGGTACACCATGCGCAATACGTGTGACCATAGCACCCATGGGTTTAAGTATTTTGCTGATATATAGCGCGGTTGCTTCGCCCTCTACATTTGGGTTTGTAGCAACTATAATCTCTTTGATATCTTGAGTTTGTAGGCGTTTAAGCAGAGACGCTATTGTAAGGTCATTTGGCCCTACGCCATGCATTGGCGAAATTGCGCCATGCAGGACGTGGTAAAGCCCATGAAACTCCCGTGTGCGCTCATATGCCGCCATGTCACGTGGGTCTTCTACAACCATAATAACCTTAGGGTCACGTTTGACATTTGCGCAAATTTGGCATGGGTCGGTATCGGTAAGGTTGCAGCAGATGGAGCAATATTTAACGTTGCGTTTTGCCGAAAGTATGGACTCTGCAAGGGCATGAGCCTTGTCACTTGGCAAGTGAATAATATAAAAGGCGAGTCTCTGAGCAGACTTGCCTCCTATGCCTGGCAGGCGTGAGAGTTCTTCTATAAGGCGGGCAACGTGGCCGCCGTAAATGTGCTGGTTCATTTGCATTCTCCTGAGAGTGAAATCTAAGTGCATTGCGCAAAGTGTGACCTCGCAGTGTAGCGAGGAAGCGGGCTTTGACAGCTAAAATAGCGGGATGTTAGCCCTTCGTATAAATTAAAACAATCCGGGTAGATTCATGCCGCCGGTGAGTTTAGACATTTGTGCGTTGGTAGATTCGTCCATTTGACGGATAGCTTCGTTTACTGCGGAAATGACTAGGTCTTGCAGCATTTCTACATCGTCCGGGTCGATAACATCTGGAGATATAACTAAATCGGTTAGTTGTTTCTCACCATTGATAGTCACTTTAATTGCGCCCCCGCCTGCAGAAACTTCTAGGGCTTTGTTGGCTAGTTCGGCCTGCATTTCTTCCATTTGGCGTTGCATTTTTTGTGCCTGTTTGAGCATGTGCTGCATGTTCATGCCGCCGCCGGGTGCGCCTTGGAAACCTTTTGGCATTGTATGTCCTCCTAGGAATATATTATTTGTTTATTACCATTCGCTATCGTTTTCAACTACCTCGCCGAATGCAGCCCAGTCGTCATCTACAGGCCGATTGGATTCGGTTACATAGGCCTGGCCATTTTCTACAAGCGGGTCTGGCTCTGCGGTTTGTATCCAGTCCGTAGGAATAGACTGCTGTCCTTCCGGTTCGCTTGCTGCGGCCCAATCTGCCGGAATGGATTGCTGCCTCATTTCATGCTCCGGTATTTTGGACAACGCAGCAGGTGGTTGAGATGCCTTTGGCTTATTGTACCCTTCCCGCACAATAAACGCAAGGTTTGGCGGGGTGGAGAGGTTAAATTTTTCGGCGATAGCTTCGCGGATGGCTGCTTCCTTTGGTTTGAGGATGCTGCGCATTGTTTCGCTACTTAAAATGAGTTCGAGTTTGCCATCGTTGTTTTCTAAGCCGCACTGGGTACAATGCGCACGTGTTGGGTTTGGGAATTTTGTACAGAGTGAGTCCCAGTTAGTGACGATGTTATCGAGAATTTGTGAGTTGAGTTCACGCGGTGCGTTACTCTGTACTTGAGTCGGAATTTCTTTTGCCGGATTGTTTGCGCTAGGGGCGGGGACATTAGGGGGTGGGGGACTTGCTTGTACATATACTGCTGTATTTTCTACTCGTGGCACACAAACTTTTAGTGCGCAAACCTCCAATGCAGTTCTTGGGTGCGGCGCAAAGCGCATTTCTCGCAATGTTTCTGAAAACGTATGGATGTACTCCATCAGCAAACCATTGCCTACAATCTGCGACTGTTTACGCAGCCTATCAGCAATTTCTGCAGAAAAATCTACTACTTTTGTTTCCTTCATAAGCCCGACAACCATCACATCACGGAAATGGCGCACCAGGTCTGCTGTAAACTGGCTGGCATCGCGCCCGGCTTGCATGGCATTATTTATTATGCTCATTATTGTAGCAGAATCGCATGCTGCAAGTGCGGTGGTAAACTCAAACAGCCGCCCACGGTCGACTGCACCAAGCATGTCCATCACCTGCGCATATTCTAGCTGCTTCCCACCTGGTGTTAGGCATTGATCTAACAAGCTAAGCGCGTCACGCATTGCCCCATCAGAATGATATGCGATATAGTCTAATGCATCGTTCTCATACTTCACACACTCTTCGTCTAGGTATCTTTGTAGAGTTGCTGTCATGTCTGCTACAGAAATACGGCGGAAATCATAACGTTGGCAACGTGACAAAATTGTAGCTGGCAGCTTCTGTTGGTCTGTTGTCGCAAGAATAAAGACAACATGTGCAGGTGGTTCTTCTAATGTTTTGAGAAGCGCGTTGAAAGCACTGGTTGAAAGCATGTGTACTTCGTCTATGATGTACACCTTGTATGAACCTTGGCTGGGCTGGTACTTTACCTCTTCACGCAGGTCGCGGATGTTTTCTACGCCATTATTGCTTGCTGCGTCAATTTCCACAACATTCAAATTACGCTCTGCCAATATGCCAGTGCATGAGTTGCAGACATTGCAAGGGTTGCCGGCGTCTGGGGCTTCGCAATTTATAGCACGGGCAAAAATGCGGGCAATGGAAGTTTTGCCCGTGCCGCGCGTACCGCAAAAAAGATATGCGTGACTTATTTGACCAGCCAATATTTGGTTGCTAAGTGCGCGTACAATGTGCCGCTGTCCTACCACGTCCAAAAATGTGAGTGGCCGTTTTTTTCTATACAATGCCGTATGTGGCATGGGATAGCCTCCTTTGTTATCGCAAATATGGGCGCATCCATTTCAACTGTCTGACAACGCCCAGCAAGACAGCAACAAAGTATACATACACAATGTTTACAATAGTGGTCTGTAAAATACGTGGCAGCCAGACAACCGAAAATGGCAACAGACCCCATGACTCTTGAAAAATTGTGTTGCGAAAAACCACTGTATTTATTGAATTTTGAACCCACGCTGCAACTAGCATTGCAATAAGCAATGGCATGATAGATTTGTAGTTATAATCATCTCTTCGTAGGAAAGATGACATGGCAAAATCTGTAATGCAGAGTAACCCCCCCATAAGGCCTGCAACAATAGGTGCAATCGTAAATGTGCGTACCATTGTAACCAGCATATCGTCCGGGTTTTGACTAACAAGGCAACGTTCAACTACCCAGCGAGAAATCCAACTTGAAATATCCGTGGCATACTCGTGTGCAAAAAAGTATGGCGTTGCGGAAAACAGCCCAGTTGTTAGCCCGGCAGACCCAAGCGCGATAACACTGGCTATGCCAAATGCAATGGCAGCACATGACGCCCCCAACATGATTATTTGTACCACTGTTGCGTTGCAATTGCGTAGGAGCAGCCATAGCGCACCGCAAATAATACCAGCAATGGCGGCTGTTGCGGTAAGCTGCGGTAGGTATGCGCCTATTGGGCGTAGGAGATGGTTCATTACATCGTTGATACCGGAAACTAGTCCCCCCCAAACAGGTCCGAACAGTATAGATGGCATACGGGTAAAAATGCCGGATGCACTAACGCGCATTCCAGCCTCGCCAAACATTGGTATGTATAATGAGAAAAACTGCCGCACAACAATGGCAATTGAAAGGAAAAGAGATGAAATTATTAGCCGCCGCAAATAGATTGACTTGTTTGGCAAGATGCACCCCGTAATATATAGTTTGTACGAGGACTATCATACAGAAAAAAGTATGAAGGGGCAAGTGGAAATAAACGCGAGTCATGGATTTTATCCAAATTTTCTGATAAACTTCTTACAGACACAATCGCTATAGTAAACGAATTATTCATTCGTGACTTTCGTTTACTATACGCCTTGCTAACTACGTGACACCATGTCTATTGAGTAATGCCAAGTGGTGGGTTAAATTTAAGACAACCGAAAGTGCAAATATTTTGATTATCGTTGATCTGATGCTCTTTGCATTAGTACCGTGCGTAACATGCCGGATGTTGATATGGGCTTGCCGATATTGGAGTTTGTATATTAAAAGGAGGAAAAAAAATGAACAAAACCAAAACAGCAATTATTGGGTATGGTAACATTGGACGTGGCGTGTATGAGGCAATCTGCGCTGCGCCAGATATGGACTGTGCCGGAGTGGTAATACGCGACAAAACAACGGCAGTGGCAAAAGGTATTCTACCAGGGCTACCGGTTGCAGAGCATATTATGGAGCTTGGTGTGGTGGATGTTGCTTTCCTGTGCGTACCGTCACGTGCAGTACCCAGTGTGGCGGACGAAATCCTGGCTCGTGGAATAAATACGGTCGATAGCTATGACATGCACAGCAGCATTTTTGACGTGCAAAAACGGCTTGATAAAACTGCAAAGGAAGCAAATGCTGTGGGCATAATTGCCGCTGGTTGGGATCCAGGTACAGACTCTATGATGCGATGCATTTTTGAAGCGGCAGCTCCGCATGGTTTAACGTACACAAATTTTGGCCCAGGCATGAGTATGGGGCATACTGTTGCGGTAAAAGCAATTGCTGGAGTGAAGGATGCGCTGTCCGTCACTATTCCGCTTGGTACAAGCTTGCATCGTAGGATGGTGTATATTGAACTGCAGCAAGGTGTAGATGCTGATACCGTTACGACTGCGATAAAAAACGACCCATATTTTGCAAATGATGAGACGCATGTGCATATTGTGGACGATGTTGCCATGTTACAAGACAAGGGACATGGCGTAAACATGGTGCGCAAGGGGGTATCTGGCATGACTGATAACCAGTTATTTGAATTTAACATGCGAGTAAACAACCCTGCGCTTACGGCACAGGTTATGGTATCTGCTGGGCGGGCTAGTACACGCCAAAAAGTTGCTGGGTGCTATACAATGCTAGAGATACCACCGATAGACATGCTTGCCGGTGGACGTGAGGCAATTATTAGACGGATGGTGTAATTGCTTTTATGTAGTAATGTCGAATAAAATTTATGGGGTATTGTTGGAGATGAATTTTATTCAAAAAATTAATGCTTACATTCCCAAAAACGAACAAGAGACGCAAGACAAGAACTAATCATGGATTTCATACGAAGATTCTCCCACGATATTTTGAGACGAAACAATGAAGTAGCTCATATTACTTGTTCAGGCTTTATATAAAATAAGTCTTTGACCAAAACTTTACTGATTCACCATAACATTAGAAATACCTGTGCATGGACTGGTGGACACGCAGACGGCAACCCCAGAAGCGAAGGACGAAACGGGAATTGAAACTAAATGCATAACAAAAAATATTGCTTCTGTAGACGTATTCTTTGTAAATGGCCATATCAAAAGTGGTAAGTATGTAAACAGTCATCTGCATCTTTCAATAGCGTACGTACTTACAGCAAATAAAGAAGAGGCTGTAACTATTAAACAAAATGAGAATAGCGGTGTTGAATGGTTTCCAATCAGCAAAATAGAACGTGGCCTAATTACAGACAAAGATGTCTACCTTTATACAAAACTCATACAACAAGCAAAACTATAGTTGCTGCAATAACGAGTAAAATAAGATTTTATGAAGTATTGCGTGCATTTGGAAGGGAAATAAATTTGGTTGAATTTTGGGATATTCTTGACAAAAATGGCAACGCAACAGGCCGAATTCACGAACGTGGCAAGCCCATGCGCAAAGACGACTACCACCTAACGGTCAATGTATGGATTGAAAACGACAACGGCGAATACCTAATATCGCAAAGATCCTCGAACAAGTCGTTTCCAAATGTTTGGGAATGTACAGGTGGAAATGCAGTTTGTGGTGATGATAGCTTGACAACTGCGTTAAAAGAAGTAAAAGAGGAACTAGGCATTATTCTTGAACCGCGGAATGGACGAGTAATCAAACATCGTTTGCGTCGTTGTGATGCTTGTAACCACTGCTTGGCTGATGTTTGGTTGTTTCGACAGAATGTTGATTTAGCAACCGTAACTCTTGCCCCTGACGAAACCAGCGGTGTAATGTGGGCAAGCAGTAATGAAATTGACCGTATGATTGATGAAGGAACATTCAGGACATGGAGGGCGTTTGCGTACATGGACGAATTACAAGAGTGGAGTTTAGGCAGTTAATGAATTGCGTGCAGTATAAATACTATCTACCGACAACAAACCAATCGCTACCGGAGGAATAATCAATGCTATTTGAATACAACTTATCCGCACAGCAGGAGAATTTTTACAATATTACATCTCAAGTCCGTGAAGCTGTAGCAAACAGTGGTGTAACCAGTGGCATTGCCGTGGTATTCTGTCCCCATACCACAGCAGGAATCACGATTAATGAGAATGCTGATCCAGACGTTATCTACGATATGCTCCTTGGCCTCGCGAAATCCTATCCAGACCGCGCAGAGTTTAGGCATGGGGAGGGTAATAGTGCGGCACATCTCAAGGCGTCCGCAGTGGGCTCGAGTGTTACTATTATTGTGGAAAATTGCAGGCTTGCCCTTGGCACTTGGCAAGGTGTGTATTTCTGCGAATTTGACGCACCTAGAAACCGTAAGTTTTATGTGAAAATACTTAAATAGCCGATATGTCCCTGTCAATTTGCGCTTTTAGCTCATGTAACGACGCAAAGTGGCGTTCTGCTCGGATGAAATCCAATAATTCTACCTTAACATGTTCACCATACAAGTCTGTGCCATTATAATTTAGCAAAAATGTTTCAATGGATGGCAGGGTAGGGGAGTCATTTACTGTTGGGCGGATGCCAATGTTTGTAATGGATGGATATATATCTGTACCCCTGATAGTGGTTTGTGTAGCATATACCCCATTTGGCGGGAGATATTTGGTTGCCTGACCTGCGTATATGTTCAAAGTAGGAAAGCCTATGGTACGGCCAAGTTGCTTGCCCATTTCAACTATACCTGAAACAAAAAATGGAGAGCCAAGCATTTGATTGGCCTCTTTTATTTTGCACACATCCAGCATCTTACGGATGCTGGATGTGCTTATTGCATTGTGTGATAAGTTGTCATCAACACAAATGCTATCTGCCGGCGAACAAGTTTGTACGATTTGTACGGTGGCAGCGTATTTTTTTGCTTCTTGCTGTAAAAATACCACATCACCTGCACGGCCTTTACCAAAGCAAAAATTTTCGCCAACGATTACAATATTAGCATGCAGTTCTGTGAAAACTTTTTTGCAAAAATCGTTTGGTGACAATGCTGCGAAATCGTCATTGAATTGACAGTGGATTATTGTATCTATACCAAGGTTATGCAAAATTATATCGCGTTCGGCTGGTGTGTATAGTGGTGCGTAGGGATTTTTACCAAAGAAAATATATGGATGTGGTTCAAACACCATAACGGCAGGTGTCAAGCCGTATGTTTTTGCTTGCTCCGTAATCTGAGAAAGCAATGTGCGATGTCCAAGGTGTATGCCTTCAAACTTTCCAATTGTTAGTGCGAACTTTTTCACTCTATTTCCTCCGTTACATCATTACTTTTACCTTATGCTTCCCCTCATCTTTTTCAAACAGACCAATAATCCCTTTTTTATCACATACCCACACCGTGCTGTCTGATGTCTCTAAAAACATCGCATTGCCGTTTCTTGCTTTTACCGCCTCTTCCTCATGTAACAAAATTTTCTGATGTGGTAACAATTCGTCTAGTGCAAGCACATACTCCATAAGTCGATTTTCATCAGCAGCTGTTTTTAGCTCGTCAAGTTTTGCCGCATTTGATATCTCAAACATACCGCTGCGCGTTCTGGTTAGTGCGCCCATAGTTGCGCCGCAGCCAAGTATCATGCCAATATCCTCTGCTAGTGTTCGGATGTACGTGCCTTTCGAGCATTTGATTTCGATCGTGAAGGTGTTTTTACTTGGTGCAAACGATAGCACATGTATGTCATGTATGACCACTGGGCGCGGCGGGCGTACTATTTCTTTGCCAGCCCGCGCCAGCTCGTACAATTTTTTCCCGTCAATTTTTATGGCAGAAAACATGGGTGGTACTTGCATGTACTCTCCGCGACTGTCGACATGGAAGGATTTGGCCGCATTTATTATCGCTTCTTCGTTAAATACTACAGACCGTTCCTGGATAACCTCGCCGGAAATATCGCCGGTATTGGTGGTAATACCAAGTATAACCTCAGCTATGTAAGTCTTATCTGCTGCGGCAAGCATATCTGCAAATTTTGTTGCGCGTCCCAAACAAATAGGCAATACACCTGTAGCGTCTGGGTCTAGCGTACCAGTATGTCCTACCTTGCTTGTCCCGTGCTGGCGAAAAAGCTTGCGCACAATTGCCACAACATCATGGGATGTATAGTCTGTTTCCTTGTGTATGTTAATTACGCCGGTCATATAGATCCCCTTCGTTGTCATGTATATATCCGGTGCTAAGTTCATCATTCATCTTTGCTAACGCAAGTACTAGCACCTTGTCCATCCTATCTCGCACTGTACATCCTGCCGCCAATCCATGCCCTCCACCTCCCATGGCAGCGGCAATGCGTCCCACATTTGGTCCTGTGGAGCGGAAGCTTATCTTTTGCTCTGTCTCAGACTTGCCGTATACAAAAACTGACATCAACGCACCTGCTGTGTTTAGCAGATACTCTACAATACCGTCCAAGTCGGCAGAACTCACGCCAATCCGTGTCATTTCATCATGCGTGATATACGAATATGCAATGCGCCCGCAGTCCGATAAGTTTGCGTGCTGCAAAGCAAGGCCTTTCGCTTTGCCTGAAGCAAACGAATGCTCATGTAGTACTTCATTATATATTTTTGTGAATGGGATTATCTCCATCAGGTGTGCAGCTATCTCCATAGTTGACCGCGCTGTAGAAGAGTATTTGAACCCACCGGTATCACACACAATGCCAGCATAGAGTACTGTAGCAATATCTTCGGTTATTTGGGTTATCCGCTCCACAATACGATAGACAATTTCACATGTAGATGATGCTTGCGGCTCAACTAAATTAACAATTGCGAACCCATCATTGGTTTCGTGGTGGTCGATACAGATGGTCTTGTTTGCGCGGTTATATAACGACAGCCCCAGACCAAGCCGTTCGGTATCGGCACAGTCTAGGGCTATTAGCACATCAAACTTAAGATCATCAAGCGTGCCAGTGTATAAGAATTTGCTACCTGGCAGGACTTCATACTTCTCCGAGAACGATTCAAGAACAACAGTGGCATGTTTGCCAAGCTTCTCTAGCGCGAAAGCCAGCCCAAAACAAGAGCCGATACTATCGCCGTCTGGGCTGGTATGACCACATAGTACAAAATTGCTGTTATCGTGAATGAGCTGTAAAATCTGCTCTATCATGTCATACCACCCTCACTTATGCGGTTGCCGTATTGTTAAATATCGTCTGAAAGGCCTTTGTTTGCTTCTTCAATTAGTTTGCGCATACGCATGCCATGCTCAATAGAATCGTCAAATATGAAAATAATTTCCGGAGTTTGTCGCAGGTTTATGATATCGGCTATACGCTTGCGCACAAAACCGGACGCACGTGTAAGTGCGTTCATAGTCGATTCTTGCTGCTCTTTGTCGCCTAACACGCTCACAAACAGCTTACTCTGCTTCAAATCTGTTGTTGTTTCTGCCCGTACAACGCTAACAACTGTGCCTATGCGCGGGTCGGTCATTTCTGAACGGATAACCTCTGCCGCAACGCGTGCAATTTCGTCATTTATGCGAATGATACGTGTTTTTGCCATTTATATTCACCTACCTCGGTACTTCTTCCATGGTATATGCTTCTACCATGTCTCCTTCTTTGATGTCGCTGTAGTTGCGGAATAGCATACCACATTCGTATCCGCTTGCTACCTCGCGTACGTCGTCCTTGAAGCGGCGCAGAGTGTCCAGCGTACCATCGTATATCACGCGGCCATCCCGCACAATGCGTACTTTTGCGTTACGTGTAACACGACCTTCGGTTACATAGCAGCCCGCAATTGTTCCAATACTCGATGCCTTGAAAATTTGGCGTATTTCTGCGTGACCCATGGTTTTTTCTTCAAACTCTGGGTCAAGCATACCCTTCATTGCGGCCTCGATATCATCAATAGCGGCGTAGATTACGCTATAGAAACGTACGTCAACCTTTTCGGACTCTGCAACGGACTTAGCTACAGGTTCTGGCCTTACGTTAAAACCAATGATAATAGCATTGGATGCAGATGCAAGCATTACGTCAGACTCGGTAACTGCGCCAGCACCGGTGTGTATGATGCGAACACGTACTTCGTCATTTGATAACTTTTCAAGTGAGCCGCGCAATGCCTCTACTGAGCCTTGTACATCGGCTTTAACCACAACGTTTAGATCTTTAATTTGCCCGGCTTGTATTTGGTTAAACAAGTCGTCAAGTGAAACCTTGCTAGTAGTTTTTATCATGCCAACGCGTTCTTTTGCGCGAACAGATTCACTAAGCTGGCGCGCTTGCTTCTCGTTTTGTGCGGTGTAAAGCGTGTCGCCCGTTGTCGGCACTTCTGCGAGGCCAATAATTTCTACAGGCATAGATGGGCCTGCACTCTTTACGTTGCGTCCGCGGCTGTCTGTCATTGCACGAACCTTGCCAAAGCAAGCACCTGCTACTACTGGGTCTCCAACGTTTAGCGTACCTTCTTGTACAAGCACTGTAGCAACAGGTCCGCGACCTTTGTCTAGCTTTGCTTCAATGATGCTGCCACGCGCAGGCTTGTTTGGGTTGGCTTTGAGTTCTTTCATTTCCGCTGTAAGCAGAATCATTTCAAGTAGCGTGTCAATACCCATCCTTTGCCGTGCAGAAACAGGGACTGTAATGGTTTGGCCACCCCAATCTTCTGGCTGCAGGCCATGTTCGGTAAGCTGCGTTTTTACGCGGTCTGGGTTAGCATTTTCCTTGTCCATCATTGTTATGGCTACGATAATATCAACACCGGCAGCCTTTGCATGGTTGATAGCCTCTACGGTTTGTGGCATTACGCCATCGTCTGCCGCAACAACTAGGATTGCGATATCTGTAACTTGTGCGCCACGCATACGCATTGCAGTAAACGCCTCATGTCCGGGTGTGTCTAGGAATGTAAGCCGTCTGTCGTCTAGTGTTATGCTATACGCACCAATATGCTGCGTAATACCACCTGCTTCAGATTTTTGCACGTTGGCATCACGTATAACATCCAAAAGAGATGTCTTTCCGTGGTCTACATGCCCCATTACTACGACAACAGGCGGTCGTGACTCCATGTTTGCCTCATCGTCTGATTTGTTTGAGAAGGCTTCTTCAAAAACATCGACCTCTACATATTCTTCCACTAAAACGTTAAAAAATTCCGCAACAAGTGTTGCCGCTTCAAATGTAATAGTTTGGTTGGCTGTTACCATTACGCCCTGCTTCATTAACACCTTGATGATATCTGCATTGGAGCGCATTAGCTTCTCTGCAAGGTCGCGCACTGTTATTGTTTCAGAAACCGTTATAAGTGAAATATCCGGCTCTTTGCGTTTTGGCGGGACTTTCTTTACCGTAGTCGGCTTTTTCTTATTACGGTCAAGAGCTTGACTGTTTTCGTTGCCGAAATTGTCACGTCTGTCACGCCTTGCACCAACGGTTTGCTCGTGCTGCTGGCGATTCCATATAGTGCGTTTGTCGCCCCTTGTGGATGTTTCCGGCTTTTTATCGCCGCCTGCGCTAGGCCTGCCACCTGGTGCGCCAGGTCTGCTACCGGGTACACCCGGTCTGCCAGTGCCAGGTCTGCCGCCTGGTGTCCCAGGTCTGCTCCCTGGCGCGCCACCGGGTCGTGAGCCGCCTTGTCCACCTTGGTATGGAGGGCGTGAGCCGTCTTGACGAGGAGGACGTGAGCCGCCTTGCCCACCTTGGTATGGAGGGCGTGACCCATCTGTACGAGGAGGACGTGAGCTGCCTTGCCCACCTTGGTATTGAGGACGTGTGCCGTCTTGACGAGGAGGACGTGAGCCGCTTTGCCCACCTTGGTATGGAGGACGTGTGCCGTCTTGACGGGGAGGACGTTGCCCGTCTCTGCTACCATCACGTGGTGGACGGTTGCCGTCTCTGTAGCCATCTTGACGAGGCGGTCGGTTTCCATCACGACCTCCATCTCTGCGCAATTGAGGACTCGATTCAGTTGTTTCTGCCCGTACAGATGTAGATGGAGTTTCTGCCGCCACTGGTCGTGGAAGTGGATTGCCATCTGCATCTACAGGACGAGGACGACGTGGAAGCGGGTTACCATCTGCATCTACAGGACGAGGACGACGTGGAAGTGGGTTACCATCTGCATCTACAGGACGAGGACGACGTGGAAGCGGGTTACCATCTGCATCTACAGGACGAGGACGACGTGGAAGTGGGTTACCATCTGCATCTACAGGGCGAGGACGACGTGGAAGTGGGTTACCATCTGCATCTACAGGGCGAGGACGACGTGGAAGTGGGTTACCATCTGCATCTACAGGACGTGGTCGTGGCGGTAAGGGGTTACCATCCGCATCCACAGGGCGTGGGCGTGGCGGAAGTGGCTGACCATCTAGACCAAGCCTTGGATGGCGCGGCTTGTCTTTTGGAGGTGCTTCTACCGATGCGGGGGTAGAAACAGCTGCTGCCGGTTTTGTGTAATCCTTTTTTAGCCGCGAAACATCGCCTTCATCCAGGGAACTCATATGAGTAACGGTTTTTCCGTATGACTCTAGTTTTGTCAAGAGTTCCTTGCTGCTTACGTTCATTTCTTTGGCCAGTTCGTGCACGCGGGTTTTGGGCATTAAGCCACCTTACCTTTCTTATTTATGCCAGTTTAACTATTTCAGTTTTCAAGAGGTCATATATCTCGGACGGGACGGCTTGTTTGAGTGATCGTTCCAGTCCTTTTGATTTTTGTGCTTTAGCTAGACAATTTGCGTTTTTGCACACATACGCACCACGTCCGTTTGCCTTGCCTGTTTTGTCCACCATTACTTGACCCGCATTGTTTACAATGCGTACAATTTGCGGTTTATCTTTCATTTCACGGCAGCCAACACAGCGTCGTTGCGGTATTTTTCTAGGCTTTTGCATCATTGTCATAGTACTCATCATCGTCGTAATACTCGTCGTCGTAGTATTCATCATCATCATAGTACTCATCATCATCGTAATACTCATCATCGTATTCGTCATCGTAGTATTCGGTTTCTTCAGCTTTTTCAGTTTCGTTGGCTTCAGTGGCTGGAGATATCTCTTCTGTGGTATCCTCTATTTCAGTTGGCTCACTTGGCTCTTCTGCAACATCCGCTATAATTTCGGTTTCATAGAAGTCGGCATATGCAGCTTCGTGTCCTTTTTCCTCTGCAGGCGGCTCTGCGCCCGGGAACACAAGGAAATCTGTATCCCTAGCTTGTGACTCGCTTCTGATATCTATGCGCCAGCCTGTGAGGCGTGCGGCAAGGCGTGCGTTCTGCCCTTCCTTGCCAATGGCAAGCGAAAGATGATTGTCAGGAACTACAACATGAGCGTTTTGCGTGGTTTCGTCTACAGCAACGGCTATAACCTTGCTTGGGCTAAGTGCAGCGGCTATAAACTTCTCTGGGTCATCACTCCACAAAATTATATCTACGCGCTCGTTGCGAAGCTCTGCGCTTATCGTGTTTACACGATATCCATTTTGCCCAACACATGCACCAATTGCATCTACATTAGAATGTGTTGTGTGTACTGCTACCTTGCTGCGTATACCCGGTTCACGCGCTACAGATTTTATTTCTACAACGCCGTCGGATATTTCTGGTACTTCTTGTTCAAACAAGTATTTAAGGAGTTCTGGGTGTGTACGTGACACATTTACGATAGGACCTTTGGGGCTTTGTTTAACATCTAGTACAAACACACGAATCCGTTGGTTAAAATGATACTGCTCACGTGGGATTTGCTCTGTCTGCGGTAAAAATGCCTCTAGCTTGCCAATATTTACAACAACACTTCGGCGGTCGAGCCGTTGCACAACGCCAGTTATTACATGATTCTGTTTGCCTATATACTCATTAAATAGTAAATCGCGCTCTGCTTCACGGAATTTTTGTACGACCACTTGCTTTGCCGTTTGGGCAGAAATGCGCCCAAAATTACCGGGTGTAATTTTTATTTCTAAAGCGTCGCCAACCTCGTATTGTACATTTAGCTTACGTGCTTCATTTAGGGAAATTTCCGCCATGTCGTCTTCTACTTTTTCGGTTATGATTTTGGTTGCAAGCACGGTATACTCGCCCGTCTCGCGATCCATAATAACGCGGACATTTGCACTGGGTCCTAAGTGTTTCTTGCAGGCAGAAACGAGTGATGCTTCGATAGCCTCAAATATTATTTCCTTGTCGATACCCTTTTCGTTGGACACTTGCGTCAACGCTTCGATAAGCTCTCTTCCGTTGTCCATTACTACCTCCCTTAGTCAAACACTACTAACCTGCATGCAGAAATTTGCTGCAAGTCAAATGTGAAAGTTTCGTCCGGCTCAATTGTTTTTATTGTGACAATATTGTTTGTAAACTCTGTCAAACGACCGGTGAATTTTTTGCGCCCTGTAACAGGCGAATGGGGTGCATAGAGTCTAACTTCCATTTTGTGTCCAATAAAGCGTAGGTAATGTTCGGGCTTTTTAATTTTTCGCTCCACCCCAGGCGATGATACCTGTAGACGGTATTCGCCCTGTATGGGGTCTGCCTCGTCTAAGATAGCCTCAACCGCACGGCTCACTCGTTCGCAGTCGTCGATATCGATGCCGTTTTCGTCATTCGGTTTGTCGATAAATAGACGTAGGATGCGGTCATTGGCTTCCTTTACGTACTCAAGGTCATACAGTTCGCAACCTTGTGCCTTTACTGCAGGAGAAAGCATCAGCTCCAATTTTTCTATCAAACGTTTCACCAGCCTTTACTGCAAAATATAAGAGTGGGCAAGCACCCACTCTTCTCCGACAAATTCATATGAACACGTTATGGTTATACCACAGCATTACTTCCTTGACAAGAACTTTGAGAAAAATTTTGTTATTTTTGATGCAAGTTGATGCATGTTTGACTCTCTTTGCTTTTTTACATATATGTTATTGGTGGAATATTTGCCATTTGCGTATCTTAGCAAAAGACCATTGCGCATTAGAATCCAGTAAAATGGGTCTTTTACACGGAACGGTGCAAGCGGACCGTCGACAAAGCCTTTTTCGACAGTCTCGTTGGTTACAGGGTCAGAAATTTGCTCTACCGTTGGTTTCTTACCAAGGCTTGATAGGGCAAAACAGCATACATTTTTGAAACATCCGATGGCATTGTTATAAATCCCATCCTCACCCAAAAATGAAAGGAGTTCGCGTACTTCTTCATTCAGACCTCTGGAGCTATGCATATTTAATGCCCCTCGGTGAACCTCATCGCTTGACACATGTTGGATACGGCTTTCCGGCTTATCTCGGAAAAAATCCAAATTTACAAAACGGAAAAGATCAGACTTGGACAATGCCAGTGCAAACGGTATGGGCGATTTATCCTTATCAAAGCCAAGAAAATAATTGTAAAGTGTGTTGAAAATAGCTTGGTTAGAGTTTTCTTCCGGTATAGCCTCGATAAGTGCGGAGTCTGAAAAAAGGAATAAATCCGAAAGCCGATTGAAATTTGTTGGGTCTACTAGGAAGATAAGGCCAGAAGAGTCCTTAATATTAAAGCCATTGTTGCGTATGCCAATATCATCACGCAAATCCTCGCCGGCAATATCGTAAAAAATAATGTCCAGAGTGTTATCTACGAGTTTGCCACTTTCATCCCTATATTGATACCAATAATTGAATGCATATGGCGGTATTTTTTTTCGTTTTGTAGAGCTGATTAATGATAGCTCCTTCAAAAGAGGTCGCTGGTATGTGTCATAAAAACCTTCGCGGACTTGTTTATCGCCAATAAATGTGAGCTTTGATGCAAAGTCAGGATTATTTTCAAGTTCTGCAATTAGCATGGTCAAAAATACAGACTTGCCGCTACGTGCGTCTCCCAAAATAGATATGAGCAAAGTTTCCCGCAGGCCGTAGCCTATAGGCAAATTATTGTGGCAGTTTGGGCAAAGTCGCTGATCGCTGCTTTCACGCACTCCTTTGCTATCTGTATAAACAATGTGCTGAATGAAGCCAAACTTCTCCAAATCCGCTTCGTCAAATGTGAGGTTATTGTTCGGTGGGTTTAGCGAAACAAATTTACACTGCTTCGCGTTTACTTTGGCGTCTACACTGTCGATGTTGAGGATGTTTTTGTAATAAAGGAGTAACCTTTCATCTATCATGCATTCGGTGCCGCTTAGCCTAAAATCTGCCTCGTTTGGGTGGAA
>Ga0123355_10004494_pt1 | contig 20292 bp, 11 predicted proteins | sample TergutEmb28metaG_3_FD_89872 | JGI IMG/M metagenome (GOLD analysis project Ga0123355, IMG submission 89872) | Embiratermes neotenicus P1 segment gut microbial communities from Petit-Saut dam, French Guiana - Emb289 P1 | ecosystem: Host-associated > Arthropoda: Insects > Digestive system > Gut ...
CGGGATGTGATGGCACACGCGCAGAAACCAGATTCGGTCTTCCAGCGAAACGGACGAGTCCATTTATATCGGCGGGGGTGTCAGTTCAGTCGAGTACTGGCTTTCTTGGAGTGCGGGTCGGAGTAACACTGGATAGACTGTTCCGAGTCAAGCTGAAGACTGTTGGCTACCCACTCCATTCGCTTCTTTCCCCTTCACTTCTCCTCCCGTGCGTCGCCGTGTGCCACCAGATTCCGTTGCCACTCTACAACGCAATTCACCACATTTCATTTTAAATAGGTTAGGTGAGTGCTTTCATTGATATTAAGTTCTCTATTGCGTTGCAGTAATTTTATGCTTTAAATGTGCTGCTTTTCAGAGCAACAAAGGCTGGCATATTCATGCCACTTCGTATAGTGTTGGACCTAAGGTAAGTGAACGTAACCTAACACTGTCAAACCGGAATAAAAAATCACCCATGAAATATGGCATTGTGGGACACAGACAGTGTTCTGCTGTATAAGCAGAGAATGTCACAAAGGTATTTAACGTCTGGCAAAAAGTAGGCTGCTGCTAATGGTTATTGTAACACTTCATCGTGTTGACCAATGTCTGTGTTGCTTCGAAGAAACACCCTATGTGGGCAAATGCATTGTTTTGTGAGCAGCTTGAAAGGAGGCTAACAGTGTGCTTTTGAAACTGAGTTCGTGGGAACCCAGGGGTTTTACAAACTCATGTCCATGAAATGCTGATGGAAGCTTGGGCATTTGTAGGTTGTCTTAAATATTAAACCATGGCTATTAGGTAATATTAAACAAGTATATTGTATTTTTAAGCGGAACAGTTTGGAAAGAACCAGTTGCAAAACTTAAGAACATTTGACTTTTCTGAGTAATGGCACCCCAAGAATTATAATCTTAGAAGGTTCGCTGTAAACACTGCCTTCCCCCATATTTTACCAGTAACAAAACTGAACAATGAAAATGAACTCCAGTACTCAACAGTTCTGAAAGGAAGCAGAGTCTTTTACCCCATTATTGTTAAAGTATCCTGTAGTAATGAAACCCACAGTGTACAAACATAAGGATTGTATCCAGAATGTATGCAAGTAGCCACTTCATTTTGCACATACACACATTGGTAGTAGTTAAGAGGACACTAAATACATTGGCACTTGTTTTGTCAACTGTCTGTCATTCTTGGTACAAATGGAGGAGCCTGAAGTTCAAAATTACGAGTTTTAAAGGGATGTGCTCGGAGGTAAGGTGTTACTCATTTCCGGTTCCTGCAGTTCATCACTCTGTTTTGCTGTGTCAATGAATTTAATGTTTTAATCACCTTTACCATCAACTGTCTGCAGTTGGATTGTCAGAAGTGTCCTTCATTTTTTTGTTTCTTCATGGTTACCAACAAAACATCCTGCCTTCTGCACTAGGAAATTTCAAAATAGCAATCTGTGAACATGCTGTTCTTCCTTAAAAGAACATTTTCCATACTTATATAAAGATAGCTAGTGTAAGCTGTGCTGTTCATCCAGTTGCGCCAGTAGCCGTAACTGTAAAAATAGCCAATCAGGTTGGTATAGTGGCAATACAGACTGAGGCTGAAGAGATAATTTTTTCCCCTAAATTAATTGTAGGAAATAGCTAGATATTTCCCATCATTTTTCCCAGTTTCTGTGAGAAATGCCATATCAGTATCATGAATAATGTCCTCCAACCTCTTAATCCCATAATTACAATCATCCTATTCTCAAATCTCATGTGACATTATATAATGTCAGGACTTTGCAAGTAATCAACCAACCAACAGGTGAGACATATGAAAGGTGATAGTGTCAATGACATCACTAACATGACAGGCACACTTGCCACTTAACTGTGGAGGTTACCCTAACAACTATTGTTTATCTTCACCAATAACAGGTAATAAATTATAATAAACTTGTATTAAGGTGCTATAGATGCGCTTTAACAAAGTAGACTGTCTTTTGTGCTGCACAGCATGATACTTTAGTAATGTCTCTAACTTGAAGTAATCTTTGCAACCCAGTATTATGTTACAGAATATAGGCCATTAAATAGAACATATTCAAATATAATAATAACAAAAGGCAAGGATAACCAAATGTCATAAGACTGGGCAGAATTACAATTTAAAATATGTGACCAAGCATGATACTACCTTGTCACCACGTTCCATCCGGCAACCAATCTTGAAGCCCATTCCTATGTACTATAACTAGACGCTGGCAAGGCAGTATGTATTGGTATCTGAAACATCAAAAGTTCAACCAGCAGGAAGAGGGATGGAAAAATTAGCAAATGCTGTGGTTGGTGTGTTACGTGGTGCACTGAAGTAGATCATGGTCAGTAATCATAATAATAATAATAACCACCACCACCAGTCGTGACAATTTATTACCACCATTTTTGTTCATGTATGGCCTTCTTATGTAAAGGTACAGAGCATTTCTCAAACCTTTTCTGCTTCTACCAACAGAACTTCCCAGTCCTCAAAATCATTGATCCTTTCCAGAACTACTGCAGGTCCTAAATGGCACAGATACAGTCCTGACACCAGAGCCAGGATCCGTTAGCATATATAATGGCACAGCAGCGTTTGTGATCAAAGGTTTCCATTGTCTGTACCTCGACAAATTTGTCTGCCTATTTAACCAATGATCTGTCTGCACCAACAACCCAACTTGCCACGTGGATCACCTACTTACTGTCCGTTTTGTGTTGGGAGCTCTTTTCCCAGACTGACTGGAGTATAAAGTTGCCCATTCACCTTTTCTATTGTCATTTTGTATACTTAGGCAACAAGGAAATTTACTGCATGTTTGAGACTTACTTCATAGCTCTGTTTTATTTTCCACAGAATGCCATGTATTTAAAAATTCTTGCTCTTTTTGTTCAAAACATTTTTCATAAACATTGCACAATTTGAATACATACCCCAGTGTGATAAAGGTTAATGCATGGAGCTTTTCCCCATACTCCTGCTGTATGGCTTTAAAGCATATTGATATTTTTGAAAACCACATATCCAGATGAGTATTTTGGTCTTTTTTCTGCTCAACATGCACGAGTCACTTCATCCGCTACTACTGTTCCTAAGCATTCACAGGCCTGGCATAAGATGACAAAAAATCAAATTTGGGAGACAGAATATTTGTGACTCACCAGTTCCATAGTTCTCATATCTCTGGATACAGTTTGCCATATCTTCTGTGCCATAAATAAGATAGCCAGATCTCCAAAAGCATTTCCTAAACACTTAATGGTAAATTAGTTTCCAGCCATAGCAGTGACAGTCTCTTACCTGCACTCAATAAAATTGTAAAATTCGTAAATTATGGGTAAGTTACAAGATATTAAGCTTGCAAGGGCAATTTTATGTAGAATTGAAGGATCTCTTTTCTGTGTCATATCTCATCCCCTGTTAAGAATATACTGTGTATGTTACAATTACACAAGCTATGATGATGAGACACAGTGTATATTACGATTGCAGTACTGTGGAATGCAGTTTGGTAATTGTATACCTGTGTTTTGAAGGAACCTGCTGCTTCCATGTACTGCCCTAAGAATGACACACAAAGTTGTTTCAAAACATGGAACCCATCTACCATACCATACAGCACATTCCAGATCATGATCTCAGCTATGATGATATTTGAACACATGTATTCTGTCACAGGGCCTAATGGTAGAGAACCAAGAAGTGTTATCAAATGAAGATGCATGGAAAACAGAAGCAGCAGGGGTGATACAAGACATACAGCAACATGTGCAGAAAATTTGCATATCAGAGACAATACAAAGCACCAACCAGTGCATTTATCTGAATGTAACAACTATGGAGGGAATTCAGTGCTGTGTAGAACTGAGTGCCAGTGGTTTTAGGATTGTTGGAAGTGCCGACAACAATGAAGCTGAACTTCCCAACAGACACTTTGAAACCCCTTATGCCTTACTGAACCACATTAGTCCTTCATATAGCATTTCATTTGGTAATTTGTTATTAAAAAAACTTGAACACTTGCCAACACAAGATAATGATAGTGATCCTTCTGTCTAATTTAAATGTATAACTGGCATTACTTAGTATGCTATTGATGTGTCATTGTCATTGAAGCTTAAAAAGTTGTGTGGAATAAGGTTTGTGTGCACTATGACCCTCTTTTTACTGTGTGGAGGTGACAAATGTGTACAGAATTGTTTGGTCTGAAAACCTAAACATAAGAGACCATTTTTATCAACTATAAGGGGTGGATCAAGGAAAACAAAAATTGTATAAGATATAGCAAGGCAGAACGAAAACAACAGTCATTCATGTCACAGGATAAGAGAAATTTGCTTGTGGGTCGCGGCCCCCAGTTATGAGGTAATAAGAACTTGTCGGTTCCATTAGAGGCAAACAGTTGACTAGCTGAGTGGCTGTTAAGCTTCTCAAGAAATGGACAAATTGGTATTAAGACAGAACAAGTTACAAAATCTGAAGGTGGCAGCAGTACAGATCAAGGCTGTAGTGGTGTGGATGTGAAAGGTGTTGCAATTTCATGCACAAATATTGGTAAAGTGTAAATAGAAGGCTGCCACACAGTAATTCATCGTAACGGAAATGAATATGGATGATGAATGTATAATGTCTTATTTAGTTGTGTAGCCACCCTGCCTCTGCAGTTATCTTGCACCAAGATGGGAATGCAGAAACTTTTTCACATACCAGTGTGGGGAATGAAATGTCCATCCAATGTCAGGACTTAAGACTCCTTAGCCATAATGTGACAGCATTATTCACGAAGTATTTACAGAGGCTGTTGAAGATACCACAGTGCTGGAATATGCAGGTTATTTAATGCATTTGGGTTAGTGGCATTCACACTGTTAGAAAAAGAAGTCACTTAGAAAGCCCAAGAAGATAGTACATAATATTAAAGGTGAAGTATGTTTTGCTGTTAGTATGTAGTTATAATAACTGATTAGCTCAGTTCGCTCTATGATTCTGGCATTTAGCTGATTTTACAGAGGTGCAATAAACTGATAATGAAGCTGACTGAAATTTAAACTGGCAACTGTTGAGCCTAACTCAACACAACTTCCTTGCACATGCAACATTTTTAGGTTCATTCAAAAACTTGCGAAAATCGACTATTAGCCTTGTCATGTCTGTCCGTCTGCATGCAACAACTCTGCACCCATTTGCTGGATTTTCATGAAATTTGATGTCTGTCAAGAAAATGCAAGTTTCATTAATATCTTACAAAACAACAGGTAATTTACATGAAGCCCAGTATGCATTTATGATCATACCTTGCTAAATGTTTCTGACAAAATTTGTAGAGAAAATCAAAACCCACATTTTATGTTCAATTTTTTTTTGGGGGTGGGGGGGGGGGGGATTTTGCCATTTATGGGATGACGTTGAAAATTACTGTACACCCAGACAGGCCACAGGCGACAGTATTGCACATGAGCACTGCATGCTGGATACTGGCTACAGATACAAACTCAACTTAATGCTTTGCTACTGCACCAATGGTTGCACAAATGTGCCTCTGTGTTACATGTACACTGCCTGTCTTGTTTGCCTACACACAGGTAACATCCAAAATACCTAACCTCAGTATATAAATTTTCTAAATCTATATGTGAATGAAGCCTATTAGAATAACAGTAACTGAAGCATAACTTTCAATTCCTTTTATAGCTATCACTATCTATTCTTATTTCTTACTAGGAAATCTGCCATCATCAGCTACCAACTTCTAACTTATACAACAACAAAACAGCAAGGCATAACCATCATCTTCTCCTGTACATTATAACTACCAATTCTGCTTACACAAACAGTGGATTATTTTGATGTGGAAATGTTTAATTTATAAACGAATAATTTCTCATGTTGAATGTATGAACCAAAAATTGTTCTGTCAAATATTGATACATAACCATCAGGTTGATTGATGGTGATTAGCATTCCTTTGATCACAAGCTGTCACAGTTCACCTAGTGGGGTCACCAGTTTAGACCCAATGTCTGGTCCTTTCACCTGTACAGTTTTCAGGCACTAAAATCAAGTACAGTTAAAGCTCTGACATCCAGAAGTGCAGAGCAGCAGAGACCCCATTACATTTCTATATTCCATCAACAAGCAGCACCCCATTACCAACTCCAGTAGCTTGGACATTAATTACTGCTGTGTGGTTGGTTCATTTTAGATTATGTCATACACCAAGCTCCATATGCAGCAATGAAAAGGGTGGTAGGAAGAACGGGACAGGATATGATGCAACGAATTAAATGGTTAGGCCTGCTCTTGTTGCTAGGTTCACAATTAAATACATTAACTGTAACTGTAATAAGATACAGAAAATTACGATATCCACAACCTTTCAGCCCTGGAGGTACTGGATATCACAACTTTTACTGTACTCTCTCCAGTGGCATTCTTTGTTAAATACTGAAATCAGTATTTCAGGTTTTACTATTTTATTATTCTCTTGCTGCCTTAAAAAAAAGAGGTGTACTGCCTCCTCAACTTGCATCCTTTGAACAGAAGCAGAAATTCAAATCTTCAAAGTGTATTCAGTGTTTAATTTGAAAAACAAAAAGAGAAAAAAAGAAAATAGCAGACCTGATATTTGCCTGGCATATATACTACGTACATAGGTATGAGTATATCTGGGGTTAAAATTATAATCTTCTGAGATGTGATACCACACAATTTGTTAGATATGAATCAACATTACAGAGGAACCTGCTACCTCCATCTTCACGTCCCATGAAGTATATTTTATTAACCCTTCTAGGACCAACCTCAAAATACAGGTTATGATAACAGTGAATATTAAAATGATGGTCTGGGAAGTAATGCAAATAGTTTGGTTGACAGGTACCAACATTTTGGAGGAACCATCTGCCTCAATCTTCAGGTAGTCCATCCCATAAATCTATAATCCTATTACTCATTACTGTGAGAACTTCAAATCTCACGTATTTAGGGTTGCTTGTGAAAGGGTTAATAAAATACATCACTGGATATAGAACAGCTGGCATGTGTATGTCCAACTGGCAATGATGGAATCAAGTTTGGGTACCTGTATCATACAAGATGTTTTTAACTTTACAGTAGTGTCACCAAATCACACAATGGTATGAAATGAACACTGAAAATTATCATGTCAGAGGGAGTTGCAGTATTGCAGCAACTGTATTTTTTAATGTTATTATTACAACCTTTTGCTACAAACATCAAGTCACCTGAACTATTTTACAGTAAGCACATGAACATTTTTGTAAAAAATAAAAAGGATTCCATTAACTAATATCAATCTGTAACAATAGTCCAGGTTTAACACAAGTCAAATTACATTTCATTCTTGAGGTCAAGACAAAGCACAGTGTCTATGCAGACACAGCGTCAGCATCTTGTAATTAAAATATCTAAACAGAAATTGCTGTTTCTGTCACGAATTATGACAATCCTTCGGCAGCCATTTTGTACACAGGTATGTTCTTTATATCACGAACAGTATCGTCCAGGTGTGCTACAAAACATGATGCAAACACACTCGAGATTTTGCTTAGCTCCAGCAAACAGATGTGTTCACATTGTGAGATCCTAAGGTTCTCACAGCAGTGAATAGCAAGATTACGGTCCTCTGGTATGTGACTTTGTGTATTTTGACTTCACAACCCAGAAGGCCAGAATCCTTTTATGGTCAATGTTGTAAGTGGAACTTCTAGAAATAGGTGACTGAGTCTCCATTTCATGATTACCTTCTGGCACAGAATTACTCCAGTCAAGTTTTGGCACAAATAAATAACCAAATAATCTTTAAAATATTATAGTAGAGCTGGTTTATAGAATTATACTCAAGATCCATCACAAAAGAATGAAACTTTTATTACTGTCAAGCATTTGTATATACTTTCTTAATAATATATAATTTTTCTCTAATGAACCTGTTGCTGGTGAACAAGTCTTTCTTCGACTGTACTTATGGCAAAAAATCATGACAGATGGCAGATTTAGCTGTGCACTTACCCTATCACTGAAGCATTTGGGATACAAGCTGTGCTGATTGGTATGGACAGTTACCAATGTTTTGGGGGAGGTTGCTGCCTCAGTTTTACTGTCTATGAAATCCAAAGCAGAGGCAGGTATGTCTTCCAGAATTGTTACAGTGTCATATACTACAACACTTCGATCACCTTCAGCATGGGCTAACAGTTGAAGGGTTTCAGTTATGTGAGGACAGGCCCACACTTAGGTTTGAGTTTGTAATTTGCATAAAGTATAAAGAATAAACAACTTCAAAGGCCATATCATTGAAAGTAAAATAAAAAGAAGACAGGAGGCTATTTTATACTTGCTTGTGAAACAGAAAAATATAAAACTACAACTTCATTTATACTCAAATTGTTGCAGATGGAGGATGCAGTCTTGAAATATGGACAGCTCAGAATGTAGTTAACAAGCAGGGGCCATCAACCTTCCACTGCATGAAACTAGCAACTTACACAATCAGAAAGAGTTCCCCAGAATTGGTCAGGCTCTTAATGAATCTTTGGATTCCAAAAAAGTTCGGGTATTTCTTAACCAGCTTCTCCAAAGGATTCTACTATATGGAGTTAAGTGACTCTCAAATTACCACTTGGGGGTGGGGGATCTAAACACATGGCTTAAAGGATAACATTAAGATATAATTTAAATAAATTTTACTTATAAAGAAATCGGTTGCATCAACTCTAAATTCATCAGTCATTCATTGAAATTAACAGTGAGGATGTGAAGTAAATTCAACTGGCTCTAGACATGGTGCAACAGCAGACACGTGTGGTGACAGGATGAAGCTTTCAGATGAATAATGGGAAATGTAATAAGCTGACCAATCATTAAGCACACACAAGACTACAAATCATGGTGTTAGGAGCTGGTGTACAAAAATGATTTAAGTAAGTCAATTTCCTGTTACCCCACTTTGAATAATTGGTCCACCAAGGAATGCAATGGGGTTTCCAGCTGTTGCCTGGATCTCTCTCCAAGTCTCCTCCATTATTTCAGCTTCCTTCTCTATTGTTTTCCTCCAGTTCTTTCGTGGTATTCTTCTTGTAGTATGTCCTTGTGGGGTTTCCAACTCTCTCACAGAGGCATCCTTCCGCCGTTTAATTTGCACTTCGTCTGATTTGTCTTGTGCATGCCTCCACACTTCTTCATTTGAACCCATTATCATTAGAAATATTCTTGGTGACGAGAAAATTCCTCATCTCAGTCCTGAGACAACTAGTAAGAGGGCTGATGGTTTTCCTTCATGCACAATTTGACAAGCAAAAGTGTCAGAGGTTGAAGATAGGTACTGGAATACCAAATCTTTTAATGGTATTCCACATTTTACTTCTAGCTGCAGAGTCAAAATCTTTCTCCAAATCCATAGAAACCACAGGAATTAGTTTGTTTATCTTAAGTGGCGAATGGCTGAATGAGTCAAAGCATGCATTCTATATCATTCATGTTGATCGTATGTACTGAAACTGGAGAATGTAACACCTGTCTGCAGATAAACTGTGTGAAGTTTTGTAACTATATTCTAGTCTATAACGCAAAAACATCGAGTTAAACAACAACTAAGTAATAATTAACAAAGTAACCAACCAATAACACCATGGAGTAGAATCCTTGAGAAGGTAATGTCTACTCAACTCCCAACCTGTTATGGGATTTGAAGCTTTACCATTCCATTCATAAGAGCTTTCTAGTGGTCCATTTGTGTCAGCTACCTCTAGAATGGCCTCCCTTTGGCAATGAAACTTAAGGTGACCAAAAACACAGGTCAGATGTTAGATGTCGCACTGCACGTGAGATCCATGCAGTTCATATGGTGAACATTTTTAATTACATGCATTTTTGTATGAATCAGCAAATACAATATTCATTCCACCTAGCTTGAAACCACTAGCAATCAATTACACATCTTAGAAACCAGCACCTACTACAATACATAACCATTCTTGAAGCAGCAGTGCAATATAATTCATGCTTCATTTTCTTTTGACATACTCAATATTTTTCACAAAATGTCCCAATAAAATGTAATAAAATGCAACAATCAGAAGCGTCACAATACAGTAGAAAGTGAGGAGTGACAATACATGCCTGCCTTCCCTATAACTAGAATTCCACTGTGATATGAGCTCATTCTATCTTTAGTAACTTTATTGCCACAGAACATGTCAACAGATCATCTGAAAACTCTTTAATGTAAATTACATTTAAAGTGAAACCCTTTCAGGGCAGCTCATGTATTTTGTTCCTATTTTCACATTATACCATCCTTCTCGTAATATTATTACGTTTAATTTAAAGATGTGTACCACCCTGGGTGGACATTGTGTATGCCAAATTACCCATCACGCAAACACAGATATTTTCACTGCACTGTCCCTCCTTCAAACACTTGACTACATCCACACACACATATATACTAAATCACAAGAACAAACACTTAAAAAGCATGCACATCTTTCAGGTTTTCATTTCTTAATAAAAAAAGGATATATACAAAGTTGAAAGACTACCATTGCTGCTTTCACCTTTTACACTCTATGATGGTAAACTGAAGTTAATGAAATAACTTTTGGAACAATGTTCCTAAAATGACAACCTGATAATTCAGAAGAGATGCACTTGTTGGTACAGGATCTGTCTTGAAAGCAACAGAAGAATGGCATCCCTCTGCATTAATTATTCATTGTGTTGTATTTTATGCAAGGCCTTTAATGGAGTTGTTGAGAAGTAAATTGAGATCAATATAGAGATTCTGGACTTCTCTATTGATTCTGTAGTTAAAGAATGTAAATCTGTGACTCTGAGTAAGACAATGAGGCACTGTGCCTGGCAAACATCACCCACATAACTGAAGAGGGTGTTGACACACAAACTTCCAAAATATGCAGGAAGAACCTGAGAGGGGGAAGTAGACAGAGAAAAGAAAAACCCAGCTGCAAAAATATTCAGTAATATAAAAAGTAGGCATGTTGTTAGTGAATGCAGGTGAATGCATATTTCATAAAGTCTACAAACAGTGTAATTTACACATACTCTTCAGTTATATACAAAGTATTCATTGTACTTCATACTGAAAGTTTTCTTAAACTTATATTAAGTAAAATGTATGAAATAATATTGTTTGGCAATATTTCAGGAGCCACATAATGGTAGTTCATTTCTTCAGAAACCAGTCTCAAAAATGTGTGTTTCCAAAAATAAATGTGCCAAAGCAGTTCTATCCTTCATCACTTCAATTTTATGAATATTTTTAAGTAATTGTAATACACGCTAATCATACAAACGTATGTCACTGTCACCAACCAATAGACTATGATTTCATTTATTAACATTTATTATCTGCACTATGTTTCTCTTAATGTGATCTCATATTTTAAATTTACAGATTCATGCAGAGTCTTACACATTCCTAGATCCAAACAAAACAAGTCATACCGCTGCATGTATTAAGACGCATCACACCATTTTCTTCCCACCTGTCAGTATATATGCAAATCACTTTGTCATTTCCATAAATGTTACACATGTATATATAGATTATACATTTACAACATAGGGGGGCCAAAGATATAAATTATGTAAGTTTACTCTTGGAATTTCAACACTGCTGGATGCATATTATGTTGGACAGTGTCCACTGTCTGAAGTGTATTTGATATTTGTGATACACATTTTGAAGCTGGATCTCCTTCAGTCATCATGTAAGAGTGATATTATAAAACTCGGACTGTTGAATCTGCTATGCTGAGATAATCTCTGTACCTGGACAATAACACAAACTCAGAAGCCATGGCTAAGTAACAGCATATTGTAGCAACTAATAATTACCAAACAATTTATCACCAGCTGTATTTCGAAATAATGGGAGTTTGTTTCATTTCTAGATTTTGTACCATTTGAAAAGTCTCCAGTTGGTGCTTCCGAGTTGTTACTGGAATTATGTGGGTGGTATTTTAATTATATTTTTTTGGAAAACTGAACATTAATTTATTTATTTGCTGGAATAGTTCTTAAACATAATATTTCAGACATGTTCCAATACTTGATCATTTCAACTTTGAGCAGTAATTCTCTGTTTTGAAGAGGGTTCATAGTGAACTACACAGCATGAAGACTCAATGACTTACTTTGTGCATTTTGTGCATTATGTATGTACTACTGAAAACTGAAAAGAAAATTCTTCAGACTTAGAAAACAGCCCAAATTTCTGATTCTTTAACAAGATACTGTCACTGAAAACAATCACTGAAGGGAATTAGAGAACAAGCCTGAATTTAAAACACAGTAAGCTAATCACATTTTCTTGGGTTATATTTCCTTCCTGTCTTATTCTTTGACTTTATTTTCCTCTTCAGATTTGCATACCTGTATTATAAACCCCACAAAATTTGGCTAACACTTTTAACTCCACCTACGCAGCTAAGCATGCCTAGATGAGAGTTCCATAACACTTCCCTTACTACTACGTACATAATAACACAGACTGTAACACATGTTATTACACTATACATTCTTACCACTTCTTTTCATCTTCTGCCCTGACACGTTTTGTTGCTATGGCTTCTAGTTATGGGTTTCAGCCTGAACTACAGTAGTGTGGTCAATCTGCGATCATGCCATTAATTCTATAATTTTTATATTATTTCTCTTACTTTAACATTTATACACCTTGACTGTACCTACTGTTGTCTGGGGGAGAGTGTAGCTTAGTCTATATGGATCCAGGTGAATTAAGTCTTAGAGATGATGGAATGATGGAAGCAGAGTTAGCTTCTGAAGAGTGGTGAATCCTGATTCATAGGCAAAGTCTAGCACAATAGTACAATATCTTCCCCTAGACCTCACCTCTGAATCAGGATGCACCACTGCTTCAAAACATATCCCTCAGACAATGAGCAATGTACAAAATAATGTTATCATAATGAATCCATCAGTGTCACAACCCCTTACAGAATCAGTAGTCTGACCGCTTGCTTAAAAGGCAACATAATGGACCCTTGATATGAATAAATAAATAACAGAATGATTACAAATGCCATCAGAACATTCTACACAATTTCTCTCCATTCAGCCAGCAGCAATTCTTTCCCTTTCATTTGATTTGGGTACAATGGCACTTAAATTCTTGTAACTGCCACATCACAAACCAAAAATAAAACAGAAACTGTACACATCAAATGGTGTTTCTGGTAATTCACTGCATACCAGTGCCCTACATTGACACTAGTCACTGTTGCGCTCCTGCTCAATTTGCAAAACGAACTGAAAAAATTCCCAGCATTTCCAATGTAATAAAATAAATTGTGAATTTATGTACAATGAAAGTGTACCATCATGAATGACACCTATATGTTTAGTAAACTGGGGTGGGTATTTAAATTGAAGCACGTCATTTATAAAAACTTATCTGAACAGAAAAAGATTCTCCACATCACTGTTGAACTGGCTTCTTGAACATGACACCATAATCTTTTTGCAAATATTGAACCAGTGACTGATATTTTGCAAGCCATGATACCTATACTATAATTAAGGAGCAGCTACACAATTTTACTTCCACCAAGATGTACAAGGTGAGACAATTATAAAACCGCTGTCTGCTGCAAACAAGATGGCCTCTACATCATCACACAGGTAATAGATGTACTGGTTTTAGCATCTGCAGTGATTCCAAGGAAGATAAACGTAAAGAAGCAGAATTTTTGTGTTATAAAAGTGTAGCATTAACAATCAATAACTGTCACCAGAAATTAAAGCTTGTGCAGAGAATAACAAAGGAAGAATTCCTGTGCCAACAAGCAGTCAACTGTCTTAATTAGCACGAGGTCACTGTGTTGCAACCCACACAAAAATGGTTATGACTAAAATGTCACACCGTGCAACAGACACATCAGAGTTAATTTTTCTATTATACCAACAGATGCACCACATCAAATCATCAGAATACACACAAACAGCTAAGACATTATTCCAACATGTTTTGATAAAAATATACCATTATCATAAGGGAGTACAGTGTGCCAATGTTGAAACCAACTGCAAATGCTATTTATAATGTTTCATAACATGCAGTGCTAGATCTATATGTGCATTTTGAATTCATAAAATTAAGTTTAAAATATAGTTAAAAATTTTCGTACTAATTTTTGAACATAATAATATCACTATCCTAGTAGTTCTTCTATTTGTTGCCTTATATACTGAAGCATCTGGTGAGGCTCTCAGTCAACAGGGACACATCTGCTTGGACTCAGAACCCTACCAGATGCTTCAATATATAAGAATAAATTAATTGCCAACTACTAGGACTGTAATTTTATTATGTACAAAATTTTATCTACTGGATAAAAGATGTTTTTTAAGCTTAATTTTATGAATTCAAAACACACACACACACATACTACAAGTTATGAAACATTATAAATACCATTTGCAGTTTGTTTGAACACTGGCACATTGTACTCCTTGATGATTATGATATATTTTTACTGAAACACGTTGGAATAATGTCTTGGCTGTTTGTATGTATTTGATGATTTGATGTGGTGCATTTGTTGGTATTATGAATGACAAAGACCAAAATGCATGGAATAAACAACTTTAAATGACACACCAAATTTTGACAGCCCTTGATTCGAAGTCCATAGTTCAGATATGTAAAAACAGTAAAATTTAAATCTGTTTCCCTACTTTCTTAGCCCATCTCTAATGTTTATTCAAAGACCAGGAATAAAACATTTGAACTATGCAGTCCTCATCACAAGACTTACAATCTGTTTGGCTGTGCCACTGTCAGGTAGTCACCTTCAATATGCTTAGTACTTATACTGTGCCTGCCACTACACACAGAGGTTAAGAATGGTCAGAGCTATACTTTCACCACCCCCATATGAATTCATCGCATGCACAGAGACAACTTCACTTTTGCTTAAAATAATTATGTGGCACCTAAGTATATTACAGGTGATCCCATGATGATGGCATAAAATTGGTTGAAACACGGTACGGTAAGAACTAATGGCACATATTTGTTAAAGTTTTATACATGGTCCTTCATTAAATATTCGAGACTGAATCAGTAACAGGATGCCTCAATATGATGTTTGTTAAACAATGCTGACAAAAAGTTTGTCTAATATTCATCCCTTTACCAGATAATTCCATACTCAAAACTGAATGGCAGTTTTCTGAATTTGTGCTTCTTTTATGCACATACACACTCACAAAACAGAAAATATTTAAACTAGTACCAGATGAGAAACATTTTGATTTTGGTCCTAACCCTCTCATGATAGTAAACTTTCAATGTACATCAATGACCTCTCTTCAGAGAAAACTAAACTTGTCGCCAAATAAAATATGGTGTAAATAATAGCAAGAAATTCAACCTTGGGATTTTGAAGATAATGGATTGTGAATAAACACTGCCCTCTGGCCTACCAAAGCACAGCTACTGAGGATTAATTCTGCACAGCTGGCTGTTACAAAATTTTTCCTAAACTAAAGGAAATTCTGGATCAGAGACTGGGATCAACAACTTAAACAGTCCCTCCACCAATGAGAGAACTAATATTTTGTGCATAATCATACACATCACCACCTGCCACCTGTCAATGAATGCCACAAAACTTGTTTAATATTCTCTTTCAGTAGAGAACAGTAACAGGTCAAATCTGTATCTTCCATCATATATACAGGTGAAATAAAACTCTAAAAAGAAAAACTTTTATGATGCAGTAAACAAAGGCTGTGGCATAAAACATGACAAATGGAGCAGAAACATATCCATCGTTGTCTGATCCTCTGGTGCTTTATCTTTTCTTCTGGTGGAAGCCACAAGTAGGTCTCAGTGAAACTTCTAAGATATCAAAAAGTTTCAAACAATTATAAATACTAAATAAAGGGTTCAAACATATTTTGATCTTAATCTCCCGACACTGTTATTATAAGTTTATGTTCTTCACACTGTACACACACACACTCATTCAGACACATACACTAGAAGTACTTCACTGTTCTACAAGATTTGGAACGGGCACTGGTTAAAAGTCACGTGCATACTTCACGTACAATAAGAAAATGCCACTAAAATTAAATGTTTAAATCCTTGCAGATTTACTTGGGTTCAAAACTGTCAACAGCACAACATCTTCTGAAAAGAATAACCCCACTTGGTCAGTAACTTCTAAGAACTGCCATTAAAGCAGCTGTGGGAAAGAAGGGGTACTTTTGGCAATCAATTTGCAAATGTATAAAAAAGAACTCTGTACCTGCCAAGACAATGACACGGAATGAGTGAGGGTTTTGTAATAAATTGTCTGGCAGTCCACAAACTTGGTTCACCACATTTTCCCATTTTCACTTCTAATGGGTTCCTTGGCAAGACAGGTTTTGCACAAATCTGAGAAGCTAGTAGAAAGTGTTGAGCGTTTGTTATCACTCGGCGGCAAGTGACTCGTCGCTGGACACTAGCCTGTGAGTTTGTTATCTGCGATCCTGGTACAGGAGGTAAACCTTCATTGGTTGAGGCAGACTGAGGTTTGTGATGCGTTCCTCCAACTGCTGCTTGCCTATACGTTGCCGTATGACCCGCCTACACAAATCCATCAGTGGGAGGGGCTCAGCTGCAGAAAGTAAAGATACAATCACACAATGGACCACAAGCTGTTCAGTTTCAGTTACTGCATAACTGAACAAGTGTTACATACAATAAGAACACTTAACATGTACTAAATTTGTAAGTACACAGAATTTAAAGAATCCACTCAGAAACCTAGATATAAATAGACAAATAATATTAAAATAACAGCATATGGAATGTTGATTAGATGTAATTATAACCACACTGTTCTTCTCCAAAGTCTACATTTACCACCATTTCAAAATATCCCTCCTCACAAAATGAAAACACAGTGAAACACAACCCCAGCTAATTACTCCTTCCAGCTATGATGTTAGAATAATTTAGCATCCAATTTCTTTTCCCATACCATTAACATGTCTGTCACCCACCTTTAGTGTTTCCTACTTACAAGGATTTCCCCACCCAAGAAGAATAAGAAGCTCATGATGAAACAAATTTTCACCCTTTTACTACATTTCTCACAATGAAATCTTAAACAATTTGCCCACGTGTCCTTCCATTCATTAAATTTTCTGCAAAGACAGAAGTGATGCAATGACCCTATCGGTTCCCAAAGGCTGCTTTCATGTGATTCACAAAGCATGACATATGCGGCTTACTGGTCTATTCAACATAGGCACCAGAGGAACCTGCATCAGGTTGAAATTTCTGACACTTAAGCACTTGTACGGCAAATAGATAATAAATTGGAAAGGATCATGGACAATCTGAGATGCTATTCTGGCTATCTGCCTGAAGACAGTGACAAAAGCCATAAAAGGTTTGGTTGAGTTTCAAGTAGAGGCATTTCTCCTTTCATGGCATTTCTATATGTGTGATTTTACTTTAATGTAACTTGCAAATTCACATCACTTTTTCAAAATCACACGATAATTTTTTGTTTAACGCAACTGGCTACAGATGATGCCTGGCGGCACTTGTCTCATGTTGGAGGCTAACAGAAGATGACGTCACTGTCCTGTCATCAGTCACGTAAGTGGTTTGATTACAATGGTGACAAATTATGCAGCTGATGTAGCACTGGCTTTTGTTACCAAAATGAGGAATGTAAATCTACATCACCTAGTGCTATCCAACTGAAAAACTGGCATAAGACAATCAGTACTGAAGAAAAATTAGATGTAATAAGCCGATTTGAAAAAGGTGAACGAAATGCTGACACAAGCCATTTGCCACTCATATTAGCATATGAAAAATTCATGATAATGATGACGGAATTACAAAAAGTACTACGTCAGGAACTAAAGTGTTTGTGTAGTATGACTACCACAATCCTATCAGAATAAACTGTGCCAAAAACTATGGATGTTAAGTCTCTTATTACATTTCAAATGCATTATGAATAACTAAACATATCATACAGAAATGTATGTATGCTGTATAGAAATGTATATGCACTGTCTAGGGGTCTAGGGGTAGCATGCTGGCCTTTAGTACCCAAGTTTTCGGGTTCAAACCCGGCCGAAGCCGTCGGATTTTTAGGACAAAAAAATCCTCAGCACGCCATCCTTCAGAGGGGAAGTAAAGCAGTTGGTCCCATGTTGTAGATTTGCGGCACGTAAAAGATCCCTAAATTTACGTGGAAGTCGGAAATTAGGCAAAATTACTACCGGACATCTTTCTCGCCCACAGTTCCACCTTTCGCTGCTAGGATCTCTTGCGTCATTGCGGACAGAGGCACCTGGCGGCTAAAGTGGGAACGTCTAAAGGCGGGGGAAAGCAATGGCAAACTATCTCCAAGAACTTGCCCAGGATGCAGTGTGCCAGAGCCATACCAGCCACATGACTGGGCTCTGGTTCCTGCCAAGCCCGGCCTTCAAGGCTGAATACTAATACAGTAGATACATACTCCACAGGTCCGTATGTCCACTACTGGTATAGTTACACACTACATAGGATGAGGTTGTCAATCCCCTAACCCCAGAAATTCACGTTTTAAATCGGAATTATGTGTTTGATGTGAGCAATTTTGATTTGCTTGATGTTTTTCAGGAACAAAACCATGGTGTGAAACAAGACCTGCCTGTACAATCCCTTGGATGTGCCTGCAAACACCAAGTTTTTGCCAGATCCACTGTACTGCTAATGACTATTCAACTATGCTATTTATTATGATTTGCAAGATTCTTGTTTTGCCCATGTTATTTCTAGCCTTTCAATGCTACACACAGTCTCATTCTTACTCTCCCAACAACCTCAGTTCTGCCTTCTTCACCTGGTTTTCCCACTTACATTTAATCTTGTATGCAAGGGTGTCTATATTTTCTTGTTCAGTGGCATTTTTGGTAGTGATAAATCTTCCTGAACACTATTTCCTCACTGACATGCAAAAACTGTCAAACAACACAGTCAAGATAACCCACTTCCTAGTCAAGACCTCTTACAGCATATGTTACTAACATGGGAAAATGTCAGTACTAAATTACTCTGGTGTCTCACACAGGAAACTGTCTTAAGTAGTGTTGTGTATTACATTTTTTGATTAACTTACTTTTTCTTATATGTGACAAGACTCTTCCAACAATGCATTATTAAGGATACCACAAGAAGTTGCAGGATTTCTTCTGAAAAGATCAGCAGCAGTAATGCTGAATCACTAATCACTAACCTTTATCTGCCTTGCTTAAATGCCTAGAAATTCCCAGTTTAAATGGCCATTTAAATTTCTGGTACACTCAGTCCAACAAAAATCCATCGGTGTGATATTTCGTACGTCCCGCTCAGGCAGTGACGTGTGGTACAGTTGCCATCATAATTCGAGTCGTTTTTCTTTCTCCATATTTGCGCATTCTTGGTGTTTGTCTTCTTCGGTCTTCCAATTGTTCTCCTTCCTTGTGGTCTGTAGTGGTATGATTTCAAAGGCTTTGTTTGTGGCATTCTTTGCAAGTGAAGAAGTCAGTTCCATCTGTATTCAGCCGAAAACTGACCTGTCCCAGACAATACTGTCATAAAAGTGAAGGTGCAGGCATGCTGCGGTGAAGGAGCTTCTCACTGATGAACGTAAACTAAACCGCTTAGCTATCGTCGAACTCCTTGACTGGCCACCGCGAGCGCCTGATATGAACCCCATCAAGACTATGTGGAGTGAGGTGAAAAGGACAATGCATGAAACCTGGCCTGTCCTCCCTCCCAGAAACAGCGATGAGCTATGGGCCCTTGTGTCAGACGCGTGGGATGAAGTTGCTTCGTCTACGCATTACATTCGATCACTGATTGAGTCCATGACTCGACGAATGAAATCGGTGGTCGAAGCAGAAGGGTTTTGGACTTCTTATTAAAGAAGTCAATTTCTCAAAACAGCCATTTTAAGGGCTAAAATATTACTTTTAATTTTCTACGAGTAGGTGCGATGCTTCGCCGGTCCCAGTGGCCGGGCGGTCTACAGCCCCTCGCCTGCTGAGATTGTGGGTTCGAATCCCACCGGTAGCATGGATGTCTGTCCTTTGTGAGTGGTGTGTGTTCCGAACGCTACTGCTAGAATCATGAATGGAAGAGTAGTTTTGCTGTAAATGGATTATAACTTCGGGATAAAGCATCCATACAGAAGACACCGTTACCTTCTGCAAAATGTTCTGATAATGCAGGCCATC
>Ga0123355_10004495_pt1 | contig 20291 bp, 15 predicted proteins | sample TergutEmb28metaG_3_FD_89872 | JGI IMG/M metagenome (GOLD analysis project Ga0123355, IMG submission 89872) | Embiratermes neotenicus P1 segment gut microbial communities from Petit-Saut dam, French Guiana - Emb289 P1 | ecosystem: Host-associated > Arthropoda: Insects > Digestive system > Gut ...
CCCGAATCTCTCCGCCGACATCTCCGCCCGCTACGCCGAAACCGCCCCCATCCCCCGATTCGCCGCCAGCTTCTACGAAAAGTATTCCACCCGGCTCGTCTATGGCACCGACATGGGATTCGACCCCGAAATGTACCGTGTCACCTTCCGCATCCTCGAAAGCCAGGACGAACACTTCTACGAAATCGACCAATTCAACTACCACTGGCCCCTCTACGGCCTAGCCTTGAATGACGAGATCCTGAACAATGTCTACCACGACACCGCCCGAAAACTGCTGAAAGCCCGTGATTCCTAATCGAGGCAGGACGAATCGAAACCGGGGGGCGTCTACCCTTATCCCGGGTCTTTTGCGGGATAGGGTGGGGACGTTGACTTGGTTTTCCAGCCCCGAGATTTCGACCGAGCCGGAGCGAACGCGACGGCGAGCGAGAAAGCCGCAGTCCCACGCTGTTCCCAGAGTGAAATCGACATTCCCCCTCCCCCGTCCTACAATTCCCCCATGAGCACCCTCGGCTCGCCCACGCCCGCGGTCGAAGAACGCGACAACAGCCGCCTTATCATCATCGCCGCGGTGGTAGTCGTCATCGGACTGGTGCTCGGTCTCGCCTTCCTCCTCCGCGAACCCCCGAAAAAAGTCGCGCCTCCATCTCCCTACCTCACGCAACTCAAACTCTCCGACTTCAAAATGTCCGCTGCCGAAAACTTCATCGGATCCACCGTCAGCTACGTCGACGGCACCGTCACTAACACCAGCGACAAGACCGTCACCCGCGCCCTGGTCGAAGTCACCTTCAAAGACTCCATGGGGCAAGTCGCCCAGCTCGAGCCCGATCTCCCACTCCGCGTAGTCCGCACCAACGGAGCCTACGAGGAACCGGTCGACCTCAGTATGGCCCCGCTCGCCCCCAGCCAGTCCGCCCGCTTCCGCCTCACCTTCGACCGCATCTCCGACCAGTGGGACCACCAATACCCTGACATCCGCATCACTGATGTCACCGTGAAATAGTCCCGGGAGAGTAGCGAAGATGGGGAGCGCTCCTTGCGCACCCCGGCCCCCGCAATTTCGATGGTGACGGTTTCCGCTGGTCGTGTTCTTGACGGTGACTGCTCTTCGCGCATCCCTGTTCTCCGGCGTCATTCAAAGCGGCGGCCCCGAAGCTCACGCCGTCTCCGCTCATGGACTCCATACAAAATCACCCGCTTGGTCAACGCCACAGTCATGCATTACAAGTGCGCTCCCGATCCGTTCAGCGGTGAAGCCGGCGAAAAGTTCACCGCAAAATTCGAGGGGCGATACTATCCGGTCGAAACGACCCGGCCGCACCCCGGTCACCGACAAACGCGTGGGCGCGAATACGGTCGAATTAGCCGCAAGCCGTAGCCACGGCTGGATAACCAGTCGCTGCCCAGAGAATGCCAGACCGGCTCCCAGTCCAGGCAGTTTTACCGTTCGCCGAGAGGCGTAGGCCCCTATCGGACATCGGAAAACACTTCGCCTTGTAGTGGTGGAATTTTGTGCCTATCTCGGCTGAGGGCCCACTAGCTATAGCTAGAGGGGAACAACCTGCCAAAGCGGCGGAAGGCTCGGCTCCAGCGTCGGTCCAGCCTGATAGAGCACTCCGCCATCCCAATTCATAAACCAAATCATGTTTTCCGATGTGCTGGCGCTCCACAACAGGAGATCCTTCGCCCCATCACCATTAAAGTCTCCGACAGCTTGAACTACCGTATTAGCGGGCAGTTTGGCGAAGACCTGCCCGAACGACGGTGACTTTGCGAAAGGCACGAAATTGGTGATTCCCAGTTGGCCGGTTGCTGGATTCAGCCAGAGGATCGCGGCATAGGGTGTTCCCAGAGTTTGAAAAATCCCCGCCGCGGCGACCGTCCAACCCGTGTCAAAATGGCCCGACGCGCTCCCGTAAAGAGAGCTGTAGTTCGCAGTCGAACTGTATCCGAGGGTGGAGAGCTTGAAATCAGCGGTTGTCGGCTGAGACCAAGAGTTGAAATACACAATCTCAAGATTCCCGCTGGTATCCCGCAGAAGGACATCGGAGAATCCGTCCCCATTGAAGTCGGCAACCGCGGCCACAGACCAAGTAGAGACCGCCGTCGGTTCGAAAGTCGGCTCAGCGATGATCTGATCGCCATGCATCAGCAGAATCTTTCCTGTCTGGGTATTGCCATTCCAAAGAACTATGTCCGAGTACCCATCGCCATTAAAGTCTCCCGCCCCAGCCACGACGCCGTCGGTGCTCAATAAGTTGTAGATCGGGACAAACTGTTCGCCCCATGTATCGCCACTATTAAGGTAGGGCTCTTTCCAAATGGCCATTTCTCCCCCACCAGGGTTTGTCACAACAGCACTGGCATAGCCATCGCCAAAGAAATCACCGCTGGCCTGAAGCGCGAAAAAACCTGTGAGGTTCGGTTGAGAAATGGAGAATGGCGAATATTGCGGTCCCGTTGTAGGCGTCGGAACTGCAAATATCGGGATCTCGAAGTTCGTCAGATTTTGTTGATTTCGGAACAGCACATCGCCCACGGTATTCCCCGCAAAACTGATATTGCGATTGGCATCCAGAGTGATCACGGGATCGGGTGCCTCGACACCTGCGATCACAACATTGTGGAAGCTTATGTTTGAAACTTGATGAGCAAGATTAAATCCCCGAAAAACCGGGGAGAACTCTTGAGCATCGGTTACCTGAATGTTATCGAAAGCCAGATCGCTGATGGATCCAAGCTGATCGTTATCCCTTTGAAAATTGCTGGGGACAATTTCAATCTTGGCGAGCTGCCAATTCTCGTTCTCCACGCGAATGTCTTCGAAACGGTAGCCGCTGACATTGCCGCTGCCTCCCTGGTTGGCGGCAAACACCGCACTGGACATATTCGGCCAGTTGTATTCGGCGCGTATCACATCAGAATTCCGAACCTGAATATTCGTCAGATCGCCGCGAATGCCGGCTCCCATTTGAAACGCGGCGGCATTGTTCAGCTTCCAGACCACACAGTTTTGCACCAGAAGATTGCTGCCGGAAAGCTTGATCGAATCGTCGCCATTCTTGACGAAACTATTCTCGATCACGCTGCCGGTATCCTGTGCGCCGAAGCTCGCCTGGATGCCGTCGCTGTTGCCCAACCAGGCGATGATTTTGACGTTGTCGACCCGGTTGCTGCTCCCGCTGTTGATCGAAACATTGTAGAAAGGCGATTGAATGAAGGTGATCCCTTCCACGAGAAGATTCCGCACCCTGCCTGTGGCGAGAACCATATCGGGGCAACCGGCTGCGGTGTTAATGCATTGGGCCTTCGGCAGGTCCTCTCCGGAGAGGATTCCTCGTCCGCGAATCCGTGCATTTTGGGCTCCCGGCTCAAATGCAAAAAAGCCTTTCACATAGGCACCGGCTGCCAGATAGACCTCTTCATTGGAGAGGATCGTCAGTGGCTCAAACCCCAGGTCGTAGATTCCGGGGCCAAAATACAGAACGTCCTGCGCGACGCTTGGTTGTGGAACGTCATCTCCAGAAGGCACAGACAAACCCGGCTTCACGACTGCAACATCCGCCGCCCCTGGATGGGGGACGTGGTGTTCGAGTGGATTGGCAAACACCAGCATCGGGTTGGTCAAATCAGTGTCGTTGGCCTCTGTGCAAGTTGTCCCCGTAGCGCAAAAATCAACTGCGAACTGTCCTGGGCGATCTAAAGTGAAACTCACGGTATTGCCGTCCACCGTAGGGGTAATATGCGCGTGGCTTGGCAGAATTCGAGCTGAGACAAAGGGATTACCGTTGGTCACGCGAACAGTAACAGAACCGGCGAAGGAAAACGACGTCCACGATGTGGCGTGCTCGAGGGTGGAGGAACTGGTGATCCCGCTCGGCTCCCCGTTGGGCAAGAAACCCGGATTCTGCACTTGATACACCCACGAGCTTACCGATCGTCCATGCTGTTGGAGTTCAACCGTGTATTGAGATGAGGGAACAATGCCCGCGGGAGTAGGATCGACTTGCAAAGTTGCCGACGGTTGCAACGCTCGCCGGGATAACGGAGTGACGGATGGAGGTTGGGTTTCCGTCGAAGTAGCCTGGGCTGGGTCGGATGATGGCTGCGCATTTTCGGCGCCGGCAACCAAACTGGAAAAGAAAACGAGGATGCAAAAGAAAAACGCTGATTTCAACCGCGACATAACTCTTCCCCCAACACCCAAAGATACTTATCCCCGGTGCGCAGCAAAAGTTGCGGACCTTCAACCCAGCCTTCGAGGTTACCAATCCGTTCTCCTACCATTTCACTGGCAGTATCGCCGAGGAATGTTACGAATGGGGGGGCCGCGGATGGCCGAACCGATTCACGTTGTCTTCGAGAACAAAAAGGGTCGGCCACAACCAACACCTTCGACTTCAAAAAGCAGCAATGACCCTCTACGCCCTTCGTGCTCCCCGGTGGTGAACGCTTTCCCCTTCCGCGTAAAATGAACTCCGTGCCCGAACTCAAACCATTCCGGCTAACCGAGTCCGTCAAAGCCGCAGGTTGAGCTTCCAAGCTGAGTCCAGCGGCGCTGGACACGGTGCTTGGGAAATTAGCCCGGCAACACGACCCCAATGTCTTAGTCGGCTTCGATCACGCCGACGACGCCGGAGTGTATCAACTCACCCCGCAACAAGCCCTCGTCCAAACCGTCGACTTCTTCACTCCCATCGTCGACGATCCCTATACCTTCGGCCAAATCGCCGCCACCAACGCGCTCAGTGACGTTTACGCCATGGGAGGCCGTCCGCTGACCGCCCTCGCGCTAGTCTGTTTCCCCGACAAGGCCGACCTCGAAATCCTCGAGCGAATCCTGGCGGGCGGCCTGTCGAAAATGATCGAAGCCAACTGCACGGTGATCGGCGGGCACAGCATTCGCGACGAAGAAACCAAATTCGGCTACTCCGTCACCGGCCTCATCCATCCCAAAAAGATCTATCAAAACCAAGGCGCGAAGCCCGGAGACAAGCTGATCCTCACAAAAGCGCTAGGTACCGGCGTAATCTCCACAGCCATCAAGAAGGGAAAAGCAGAGAAGGCGTGGATCGACGCAGCCGTCGAGTCCATGACGACGCTAAACAAGAAGGCGACAGAGGTAATCGACGCGCTCGGTCGAGCGGCGGACCGAGCAACCCAACCCGAGCCAAGTCGAAGGGCCCACGCCGACGAAAAAAGCGAGGTGTCGCTCACCACGGTCCACGTGGGCACAGCCGCCTCGGCGGTCCGGTCGAGCGACGCTCGACAGGCTGCGCCCGAAGCCCCCTTCCAAATCTACGCCATGACCGACATCACCGGCTTTGGCCTGATCGGACACCTCCGCGAAATCCTCCTGGCAAGCCAAGTCTCAGCAAGAATCCAAGCCGCCCAAGTCCCGCTGCTCCCAGGCGCCCTCGCTTGCGTCCAAGCCGGCCACATCCCCGGAGGCCTCAAAAACAACCGCGACTTCGTTGAATGCACGGTCGAGTACGACGAAAATGTCCGGGAAGAAATCCGCACTCTCCTCTACGACCCCCAAACCGCCGGAGGCCTCCTCATCTCGACGCCGCAAGGGGAAGCTCTAACCCGAGCCCTAAACGAGGCCCAAGTGCCCGCCGTCCAAATCGGCGAAGTCGTGCCCAACACCAAACCCCGAATCCAGGTAACGAACTAATCATTTCTGACCAAGCGGGGAGCGCAGGTGACGGCGAGCAAGAAAAGGCGGTCCTTACGGGCATAATCCGATCGCGACTCCCTGTACCCACGCTACGATTCCCCATCTACAACAAACGACCCCCTCCGCTCAAGGAGCCTACATGCAATCCCGCACTCTCGGCACGCTCCAAGTCTCCGCCCAAGGACCCGGCATGCTTGGGCATGTCCGAGTTCTACGGCGCCACCGACGACGCCGAATCCATCGCCACCATCCACCGCGCTCTCGATCTGGGCATCACCTTCCTCGACAGCGCCGACGTCTACGGCCCTCGCAAAAACGAAGAGCTAGTCGGACGCGCCATCCAGGGCAAGAGAGACAAGGTAGTCCTGGCCACAAAATTCGGCATCGTTCGCGACCCGAACAAACCCTCGGCCCGCGGCGTCAATGGCAAGCCCGCATATGTCCGCCAATCCTGCGAATCCAGCCTTCGCCGTCTGCAAGTCGACACCGTCGACCCCAACACTCCCATCGAAGAAACCGACGCCGCCATGGCGCAACTCATAAAGGAAGGCAAGATCCGCCACATCGGCCTGTCCGAAGCCAGCGCGACGCTCCGTCGTGCCCCGAAAGTTCACCCCATCACGGCACTCCAAACGGAATGCCCGTTGTGGTCCCGCGATGCGGAAGCAGAAATCCTAAAAACCTGCCGGGACCTCCGCATCGGATTCGTCGGCTACAGTCCGCTTGGCCGCGGGATTGGTCACCGGCCAAATCCGCCGCTTCGAAGACCTGGCCCCCGACGATTTCCGCCGCAACAGCCCGCGCTTTCAGGGAGAAAATTTCCCGAAAAATCTGGACTTGGTCGGCAAGGTAGAAGAATTAGCCAAAGAAAAACGCTGCACCCCATCGCAATTGGCATTAGCGTGGGTCCTCGCGCAGGGAGCTGACGTAGTCCCCATCTCCGGCACCAAGCGCAGAAAGTATCTGGAAGTAAACGCCGCGGCGATGAACGTAGTTCTCAGCAGAGAAGACTTGCGCCGAATCAACGACGTCTTCCCACCAGGGGCGGTGTCAGGTACGCGCCATCCAGAACATATTATGATGTCGTTGATCAATCGCTAGATTTGTGCAGGGGGCGGACGCATTTCATCCGCCCCTGCGAACCTGGAGCGCAGCCAAGGGCCGCGTGCCGACACCCTTTCCGCCTGTATGGAACATAAGGGACTCAGGAAAGGATATGTCGGGACTCCTCGTCCGTCAGGCTCGGCCAAGTTTTCCGGACTCAGGCTGAAAGAGCCCTCAATTCGCAGGCGCACTCAAGGGATCACTCAACGCAATCAACTGCCCGGGCGGATACTCCGCCGCCGAAAACGTACTCCCCCCATCGGGAGTCACAATTGTCAACGTCTCCCCACTCCGTACCCCCCGAATGGTCAAACTTCCCCCTTCGACCGCCACCACCCGGTATGTCTCGTCAAAAATTGCACTATGCGTACGGTTCATTCTAATGGGATGCCAAATCCTTGGCCCGCGATTCCTCGAAAATTCGCACACAAGGATTTCACCCTAGGCGAGTCGGGGTTCCAACAGGCTTCCCCATCCTTGCGGCGACCGTCTGTTTCATCGCTCACAAATCGCCGGTCTCCCATCTACAATCCCATGGCAAATGGACACTGCTCGTATCGCCGAACTGCTCGAGCCATATCTCGGTCCCGCGAATGATCAACCCCTAACCACCTCCGACGTCGAACGTATATCGACATACATCGATATACTCCAGCGTTGGAGCATTCGGATCAACCTGACGGCTATCCGCAACCCAGAACAAATCGTCACTCGCCACTTCGGCGAGAGTCTTTTCGCCGCCCGTCACCTGTTTCCTCTGCGCTGTTCTGCGCCCGCGGTGGTGGGGCCTGCGAACGCTGCATGCGAGCGACAGCCGAACCGTGGAACAGTGGACCTTGAAGGGCCGCGTCCAGGTGCCGATAGGCGTGGGGCTCTAGCGCCCGCGGTAGCCGACATGGGCTCTGGCGCCGGATTCCCCGGCATCCCCCTGAAGCTCTGGGCTCCGCCCATCCACCTTACGTTGATCGAAGCCAACTACAAAAAGTCGGCCTTCCTCCGCGAAGTCAGCCGCGCGCTTACATTGACGGACATCAATATACAAACCGCGCGCGCCGAAACACTGAAGGTAAAGTTCGATGTAGCCACGCTGCGCGCCGTAGAACGATTCGAATCCATGCTGCCCATAGCCGCCAGGCTGGTAGCCCCCGGAGGCCGTCTGGGCCTGCTGATCGGAACCGCCCAGATCCTCCGGGCCCGCTCAGCCCTCCCGATGGTGGTCTGGTCCGACCCAAAACTCATCCCCCAGTCCCAGTCCAGGGTTTTGCTGATCGGCATGATTGAGCAGGGGGAACCAGGACAGTAATAAGTGGAAAAGCGAAATTAAAAATCTCTTACAATCGCAGCGTCTTGCATAAGAAGCGTTGGCCTCTACCCCCCCGCAAGTGGGAAACGGCCCAGATTCGATGAATGTTTCTCAGATGTTTTGCACAAGGTTCCTGCAAGAACATTTCTTCCACTTTCACATCTTTCATAGAAAGTGTTTCTGCAGGAACGCTGATCAGGCCTCCGTCTGCTTCATCGAGCTTGAGGCAAAGACGCCTTCCCACGATCGTTTTCTCTCCTGATTGACGCGTCCCATTGCTGAATGTTCCCGCCGGAACAGATCTCGATTCGCTACATCGAAGATGTCCCATCGGGGCCCCGGGGGCTGGCTCCCCGAATCACTCGCAACCCAAGTTTGCGCTGAACATACAGCTTTGCCTGGGTAATGAAATGTTTTCTGCAGAAGACATCCGGCATGTCTTGAGAAAAAGTTTTACACCGGACAGATTCGTGCCGATGGCCCGTTGGGCGGAAGAGTGTTCCTCCAGGAACACTCGGCATGGTTTTACCCGATCTGACAACGATCCTGGCGTTTGCTTGATGGCAGATGCTTCAGTGTTCCTGCGGGAACACTTCTGCTTGTTTGTTGCTTCCGAGCTGGCTTTCTTGTTCAATGTTCCTGCAGGAACATTGGGACCTGTTTTGCACACAATTCATTCGTTTGCACAGCAGATTGTCATTGCAATTCAAAGCGCACCAGAACTATTCTGCGAATGACTCTGGTTTCTCCTGACATCCATGGGACGTGTCATCGCGGTTGCCAATCAGAAGGGCGGCGTGGGGAAGACTACGACTGCCATCAACCTGGCCGCTTCGTTTGCGGCTGCGGAAGTCAACACACTGCTGGTCGACTGCGATCCGCAGTCGAATGCCACCAGCGGCCTAGGGTTCGTCAAGGATCCTGAGCGCGTCAGCTCGTACCATATGCTGATGGGCGCGGCCTCAGCGGAAGAGGCGTTGCTCACGACCGAACTCGAGCAGCTCTGGCTCATTCCTTCGCACAAGAACCTGATCGGCGCGAACCTTGAACTGGTTGACGCGGACGGGCGTGAGTTCAGAATGCGTGAGGCGCTTGCACCTTTGCGGGATCGCTTCCAGTTCATCGTGCTCGACTGTCCGCCGGCGCTGGACCTGCTCACACTCAACGCGCTTGTCGCGGCTGATGCGGTGCTCATTCCGATGCAGGGCGAGTACTTCGCCCTTGAAGGTATCAGTGAGCTGCTGGACACGATCGAGCGCATCCGCGCGGGCTTGAATCCATCGCTTGGGATTGAGGGCGTGGTGCTGACTATGTTCGATGAGCGTACGAACCTTGCGCAGCAGGTGATGGCTGAGCTGAAGAATTTTTTTGGCGAGAAGCTTTGCCGTACGACGGTACCGCGGAACATACGGCTGGCCGAGGCGCCCAGCCATGGGAAGGCGGCCCTCACGTACGATCCGCGGTCGAAGGGCGCGGAAAGTTATATACGGCTCGCTAAGGAGATGATTGAACGGGCCGCGGGCCTGGGAGCGGCCGCTCCAGAGGCGGTGCCCACGCCTCCTCGGTCAGGGGAGGCCTCGGGTGCAGGGCAACATGGGGAAGCGGTCGGGGAGATTCCGCCGGCCGCGGAGGGGATGGACAAGACGGCCTAGTATATTGATGAGCATCTATATATTATATTGATGCGTGTCTATGCGTTTGGGAGAGACGGGGCCGCGAGGTTCCTCCTGGGGGCGCGCCGGATCACCAAGCTCGCGGCGATTGCACCCGCACTTCACGGCGGGATCAAGGAGAGGACTGCTTGCCGAGATCTTGGCGGTCCGGTGGTGACCTGGCTCGTTCGAATGCGCCATGATTCACTTCGGTTGTCACGGCTTCGTTCAGGATGATCTGCTTCGAGAGGATGACTTTGGTTCGGGCTGGCGAAATCACGAAAGGGCGTTTACCAAAACAAATTATGACTACGGCTACGGTGGGGCAGGACAAAGAAAAGGCGGAGAAACGGCGGGCGTTGGGGCGGGGGCTGGATTCATTGCTGCCGGGACCTCGCGTCGTACCTCCGGGGCAGAGTGGCTTGGGGGCCGGCGGACAGCAGGTTCCTCCGCCCGTTTCTCCGCCTCGCGGGTCTGGCGACGGTTCGCCGGCGGTGGATTCTGCCTTGCGGCGACAGGGGATCGAGTATCGGGTGGAGGGGACGATTTCTGCTGGTGTTGAGGACGCGGCAGTGGCGACAGATTCGCCCGCTGACGGTCGGGATCCTATTCCTGTTCCTGTTATGGCGGAGCCTGCTCGGGCGCCGGGGAACCTCCTCATCGATCTGGCGATCGTCGATATTGATAAGAATCCTTTTCAGACGCGGTATGTGGAGCATGATGAGGCGCTGGAGGAGCTGGCCGAGTCGATCAAGGCGAATGGCGTGGTCCAGCCGATCCTGGTCCGTCCCTCGGAGGAGGATCCGTCTCGGTACGTGCTGATTCTCGGGGAGCGGCGATTGCATGCGTCGAAGAAGGCTGGAAAGACGCATATTCCGGCGCTAGTGCGGAAGGTATCGCTGCAGCAGGCGGCGGAGATGACGATCGTCGAGAACTTGCAGCGGGAAGATTTGAGCCCGCTGGAGCAAGCGGAAGCATTTCGAGTGTTGAGTACGAAGTTCTCGATGACGCAGCAACAGATTGCGGCGCGGGTGGGTCTGTCGCGGGAGTCGGTAGCGAATTACATGCGGCTGCTGAAGCTGCCCCCCGAAGTGATGCAGATGGTGGCGGAGAAGCGCATCAACTTTGCGCAGGCGAGAGAGCTGCTGAAGCTGGGGGAAAATGACCGGATCGCGGAAGCGGCGCTCTATGCCGTGAAGAAGGGAATGAATCTTGAGCAGATTGAATCGTTGGTGTTGCGAATGGATGGACTGCTCGATCCGCTGCCGGACATGCCGGGAGTGCAGAAGAAGAGCAGCGGCGCGCGGTGGGTGGATCCGAATGTGCGCGCAGCGCAGTTGGAGTTGGAGAGGATGTTGGGAGTGCGGGTGAGGATTCGGGATCGCAAGGGTCGCGGAAAAATCGTCATTGAGTATTCCACCGTCGACGACTATGAGAGAGTCGTCGAGACGCTACGGGGACAGAAGTAGGGTATGAGGCTGGTTAACTTTCTATCGATAATATCCTATTCCATCGCATTATAGGACAGTGAAATAAGCCCATGGGCGAAAGAGCAAGGACTGACCTACAAAGGGGCATGGCGGATGTGGAAGGCCGGCCAATTGCCGGTTCCTGCCGAGCAACTTCCCACCGGCACCATCATCGTCAAGGAAATCAAGGCTCCGGCTCATGCGGTCGGACTTTACGCCCGAGTTTCATCGTCGGAGCAAAGAAAAGATTTGGAAGCACAATTAGGCCGCCTCGTGGTTTGCGCTCACAACCACCGCGTGACCATGGTGGAAACCGTATCCGAAGTCGGTTCCGGCTTGAACGGACGTCGTCCCAAGCTCCTCAAACTCCTGGCCAATCCCCAGATTCAGACGATCGTGGTCGAGCATCGTGACCGGTTCATGCGTTTCGGCGCCGAGTATATCGAGGCCGCCCTTGCTGCCCAGGGGCGTTGGCGGATGCGGTCAGAAGTGGGGCACCCGCAGGAGTTTGGTGGATGTTGGATCATGACGTTTTGAGGACTGTCGCAGAGCAGATGATGGGCGGAAGCGAGGTATCCGTCGAGGGCAGGACCTTTCGGGTTGCACGAACTGGGTCGCGGCGGTTTCGGACGGTGCGGTTTGTGATGGGCGGGAGGGAGTATCAGGGGATTGAGCAGAATCCGGAGAAGCCGAGCCGGTGGGGGAAGCTGGCGCGAGAGGGCCATCGGGTGGTGCAGGTGCGGGATCTGGGGACGCAGAAGTATGTGGCCGCGATTGTGGATGGGAAGGTGACGGAGTATGGGGGGCATCGAGGTGGTTAACGGTGGACAAGAATGCGGTGGGCTCGCGCGCGCAGCGGGCTGACCTTTAGGTCGCTCATTGGGGAGTTCGTGGCAGGCTGAGTCCCACGGCCCTGCGACGTGGGCTCGAATCGTTCGCCGCCTGGCCGTTGGCTGTGGGCATCTTTCGTCTCGATCCGCGCAATCTTAACGAGCAGAGGCGTTCTTTCCGAGGTGCGCCATGGCTTATGGATTGGAGTATCATGTAGGCATGCGGCCTGCAATTGCGTCTTCGGTCGCGAGTGTCGCCGTTCTGGCGATATTTCTGCTCGTGCCAGCTGGTCAAGCGCAAGTGAATGCGCCTCCGGCATCAGTGACCTCTCCCGGATTCGGGGGACGACCGATCAACGGCGCGCCTGCCAGCGTGACCTCGCTCGGTCCGCGGGGCTTTTCTCCGGGCCCGCAGATTCCGCTGGCCTCGGCAGCGCATGGGTTGCACCACAGCGAGGTTCGTCGTCACCGTCGGCGCGACGGTGAGCCTGCTGGGCCGCTGTTGTTCGCTTATCCTGTTCCGTACGCTGTGCCGGTTCCCTATGCGCCCGATAACGGCGCGGTGGATGACGACAGCGATGTAACGGACAACGATCCCGACTATCAGGGAGGACCGACGGTTGTTCCCCCGGTGAGGAATGCGCAGCTGGCTCATGCGGCTGATCCCGACGACCCTCCGGCTGATCCTGGGCCTCCGCTGGTGCCCACGGTTCTTGTGTTCAAGGACGGGCACAAAGTGGAAGTGGGCAATTACGCCATCGTTGGTACAACGCTGTTTGACCTTTCCCCCGGGCATCCGCGCCGGATCGCGGTGGCAGATCTCGATCTGGATGCGACGCGCAAACAGAACGACGACCGCGGGGTCGTCTTCCAGCTTCCGGCGTCACTGCAAGCCAACTGAGGATGCGCAAACTGCTGCTCATTACGCTGCTGCTGGCCCCGCCTTTGAAGATGACGGCGCAGAGAATGGGGTTCGCGCATTTTTCCGGGCGCGCTGCCGGGTTCAACCGCCGCGGTTTCGGGCGGGGTGCTTATTACCCGGTTCCCTTTTTCGATTCGTTCTCTTCTGGCTATGGCTCGGATTTCGCTGAACCCGCGCCTCAGCCAATGGTCTTCATGATGCAGGCTGCACCCGCGGCGGACCCGGCGCCTCCGGCGCAGCCACTGATGATCGAACTGCAGGGAGACCGGTACGTGCAGGTGAGCGGCGATGGCGTCTCAAAGGTGCAGATGATCGATCGCCTACCCCCGGCGCAACCAGCGGTTTACTCTGCGGCGACAACCACGGCTCCAGCACAGCCGACTTCCACGATTCTCGTGTTCCGCGATGGGCAGCGGCAGGAAGTCTCTGCCTATACCATCGCCGACGGCACTCTGTACGCCAGCAGCGATTACTACAACTCCGGGGTGTGGAACCAGAAGATTGCGTTGTCGGCGTTAAACCTGCCTGAAACCCTCACTGCGAATCAGTCCCGCGGAGTGAACTTCCGCTTGCCGTCCGCCCCGAATGAAGTCATTGTCAGGCCGTAGCTCTCTATCGACAGTCACCAGACCCCGCCCAACCTGTACCCCATGGCGGCGCGTTTCGATCCTTGCAATAACCGCCGAGAGGACTTGGCTATGGTATAATGACGGCAGCTCCCATGACACATAACCTCCTTTAAATGCAATCACTTGCATACGATCCGAGGGATGCAAACCTGAACGCCTGAAGGCGGACGGCGAAAGAGCACAAATATGGCTGACGACCAGAACCCAGAACTTCCTCTGACTCCTCCGCCGGGCGGCGACGGCCCCGGCGCGCGCAACATTCAACCGGTCAACATTGAAGAGGAGATGCGGCGATCGTATCTCGACTATTCGATGTCGGTCATCATTGGCCGCGCGCTGCCGGACGTGCGCGACGGATTGAAGCCGGTGCATCGGCGCATTCTCTACACCATGCAGCAGATGGGCCTGCAGCCGAACAAGGCGACGCGCAAGTGCGCCCGCATCGTCGGGGACGTGATGGGCAAGTACCATCCACACGGGAATCTTGCGGTGTACGACGCGCTCGTGCGTCTGGCGCAGGAATGGTCGATGCGCTATCCGCTGATTTTCGGCCAGGGGAATTTCGGCTCCGTGGATGGCGATCCTCCGGCAGCTGATCGGTATACGGAGGCGAAGCTTGCACAGGTCGCGATGCCGCTGCTCGAAGATCTCGACAAGGAAACAGTCGATTTCCATCCGAATTATGACGACAGCGAAGTGGAACCGGACGTTTTGCCTGCGCGCATTCCCAATCTTCTGATCAACGGTTCTGACGGAATCGCGGTTGGCATGGCGACCAAAATTCCGCCGCACAATCTGACCGAAATCGTGGATGCGACGATCACGCTCATCAACAATCCTAACGCCCAGCTTGCCGAAATTCTGAAAATCGTTCAGGGCCCCGACTTTCCGACCTACGGGATCATTCACGGACGTTCGGGAATCTTCGAAGCCTACAAGACTGGCCGCGGGCGTTTCATGATGCGGGCCAATGCCGCCATCGAGAATCTCACCAAAGATCGTCAGGCCATCATCGTCACCGAAATTCCCTATCAGGTGAATAAGGCGGTGCTGATCAAGCGAATCGCGCAACTCGTCAACGAGAAAGATATTGACGATATCGCCGACGTTCGCGACGAAAGCGATCGCGAAGGGATGCGCATCGTCGTTGAACTGAAACGCGGAGCCGAGCCTCAGATCGTTCTGAATCAGCTCTTCAAGCACACCCAGATGCAGGAGAGCTTTTCGATGATCCTGCTTGCGGTGGTCAACGGACAACCGCGCGAGATGGGCCTGATTCAGGCGATCAAGTATTTCATCGATCACCGAATCGATGTCGTCCGCCGGCGCACGGCCTTTTTGCTCGCGAAAGCGAAAGACCGCGAACACATTCTCGAAGGCTATATGACGGCGCTCGATCACCTCGACAACGTGATCACGATTATTCGCGGCAGCGCCAATCGCGCGGATGCCCGCGAAAACTTGATCGCTTACTTCGGGGGAAAGAAGATTGAGATCAACACTACCGGGCGCGCGCCAAGGATTGATCCGGAAAAACCCTTCACTTCGAAGCAGGCCGATGCCATTCTCGAACTGCAATTGCATCGCCTGACCAAGCTCTCGATCGACGAAATCTCCAATGAGTTGAAGGAAGTGCGCGACAACATCGGCGAATATGAGTCGATTCTCGGGTCGGAAAAGAAGCTGCGCGGGGTCATCGTGAAAGAGCTCGAAGAAGTGAAGAAGCTCTACGGCGACGACCGGCGCACGCGCATTGAAGACGAAGCCGCAGAGATCGTCCTGGAAGATCTGATCGCCGATGAACAAGTTGCGGTGACGGTCAGCCACTCGGGATATTTGAAACGCACCCCGATCTCGACTTACCGGATGCAACGCCGTGGGGGCACGGGGCGCACCGGAATGAAGACGCGCGACGAGGATTTCGTCGAGCATCTTTTCATCGCGTCGACCCACGCCTACATCCTGATCTTCACCAATACCGGCCGGGTCTACTGGCTGAAGGTGTACGAGATCCCGGACGTCAGCGCGGCGGGCAAAGGCAAGCACATCGGAAATCTTGTCGGCCTGCAACCGGGAGAAACAGTAAGGACGTTCGTGGCCGTCCGCAATCTCGAGGAAGAGAACAAATACGTTTTCTTCGCGACACGGAACGGTACGGTCAAAAAGTCGGGGGTGCGCGAATTCATGCACGTGCGCTCGAACGGCATCAACGCTATCGGAATCGACCAGGGAGACGAACTTGTCGCCGCGCGCATAACCGACGGCCACCAGATCATCTTCCTCGCCACACACGAGGGTATGGCGATTCGTTTTGACGAAAGCCACGTCCGGCCCATGGGCCGAGCGGCATTTGGGGTTCGTGGAATCGACCTTGAGAAGGGAGATTACGTGGTGGGCATGGCCACAACGGCGAAGCCAGGCGAAGCCCATGGACCGGCAAGCGATTCGCCTGCTACCGACGCTTCCGTGCCTGAGGCCGAAGCCATCGACGAAGCCATGAAGGGTGACCTCATCCTCTCGGTCACGGAAAACGGCTTCGGCAAGCGCACGCCGGCAGACGAATACCGGCTGACCAACCGAGGCGGCAAGGGCGTGATCAACGTGAAGACCACCGAGCGTACGGGCAAAGTGGTCGGGATCGCGCAGGTCGATGAAACCTCGCAGGTCATGCTGATCAGCCACTACGGCAAGATCATCCGCATGGATTCGACGACCATTCGCGAGTCGGGACGAAACGCCCAAGGCGTTCGGCTGCTTAATATGGAGCCGGGGGATAAGGTGGCCGCAGCCGTAGTCATCGCGCCGGAAGAAGAAGGAAATGGGAACGGGGGGATGCTGATCCAGTAGTGCTTGTGTAGGGCGGTCGAACGTAGTCCTCCGCCCCGTCTCGAAGGGCGGTTTACGGTCTGCGCAGTCGGCGTACCCTCAGGGGATCATCCCGACCGGCTCCCACCATGGAACACAGCACGGTCATGTGGAAGAAGGAAACCGGCGCACCCCCAGTACTCGTGCTGCTCATTGAAGAAGAATCGGAAGCCGTCTAGCTCTGAAAAACGGGGACAGTCGATGCTGACTGTCCCCACAGATTTTTTTCTTTCCTTGCGGCTTCCGGGTCTAGTCGGTGTCCGGTGGAGCTACCTCGGTCTTGATGTTGTTGAGGAAAAAGGTCGCACTCAGCGGTGCCGGAATCACTTTGTACGGTGTTGCAGACTGTTTGAAGTTGAAGAAGTCGTGGAGATCGTTGGTCGCACGCTGATCGGCAAGACCAAGAGTGTCTAGCCCGAAGATTCCTTCGATCGCTTTCAGGATGGAGCCAAAGTCATAGTCCAGGTTGCTGATGTAACCCGGCTTGGTTGAATAAGCTGAAACCACAAGCAGGGGCACACGGAAACCAAGTTGATAGTCTCTCTGGTTCGCGCTTTTCTCGAAGATGGGGTGCACGTGATCGTACCAGCCTCCCCAATCATCCCAGGTGATGAAGATCACCGTATCCTTCCAATAGCCCGTACCGTCGTCGCAATTCGCATTCGTGCCGATTGCGTTGACAATTGCCGCCACCCACGAAGGCCCTTGTCCACTGTTGAGCGGATGGTCCGAGTATTGTCCGGCGGGCGTGATCCAACTTACGCGCGAAAGTGTGCAACTCGCGATGTCGCTTAACACGTCGGGCGGCGCAGTATCGACGTAGCCATTCGATGCGCCCTTGGTCCAGTTCGGTCCGGTGCAGACTCCATTCTGCGGAATGCAGATGTTCGAGAGGGAGTTCGGCGCCACCCACAAGCTCGCCTGCCCTTGGGCATAGTAGGTCCATGTGATTTTCGGCGTGGGCTTACTGAACAAGTAGTCCATGGCGTTGCGGGTGAAACATTGCGCCGTTTCGTCGCCGGGAGTCTCCGTTCCAAAAGGCGGCGCCGACCTGCCGTTTGGCCGGATCAGCTGTACTGAGTCTCCTGATCCGCAGCCGTAGATCGCACCGGGGCCATTCTCTGCCGCGAACACGCCCGCCGCGTCCTCGGGGGCACTGGGTGCCGAGGTCGCGCCGAAAATGAATTGGTGTGCGGGATAGCTCGGACCCTGATTGGTCTGAAACATGCGATTCGCCCATCCGTAGGTCGTTGCCATGGTGATGTACGGATCGAGCAAGCCTCCTTCGATGCCGTTGGAGTTCCTGACGGGCGTGTTATACACGTACATAAACTGAGAATAATTATTAGCTGGCACCACGCATCCAAACGTGTTCGCTCCGCAGTCCGTCGGAACGTTGGCGGCAGGCTTACCGGCGATTCCCTGGTTCTCGAATTCGAAATTCCATCTGCTGATCGTTCCATCGAGCTTCGGTCCACCGTGGCTATGGTCCAGGTCAAAGTTAGTTGCGAGTCCAACCGGTGTTAATGGCGTGATCTGGCCGTCGGAATTCACATATGTTGAAGCGATCTCGTATGTCCGATTGCTGCCGGTCGGGGTGCATCCGGGGACACCGCCGTTGGCCGTGCAGAGTCCTTGAAACAAATTGTCGGGCGTGCGGTTTTCCTGAAAGATGACGATCACGTGCTTGATGGGAGTTTTTTCGTATTGTGCGTGGGCGGCGGTGGCGGCCAGAGCGGCGGCAACGAACATCACAATCTTACAGTTCGACTTCATGACAGTTCTCCTACGGCTGGAGTACGGTTGATTGCCATCTCGAAGTGCAATCCACCAACAACAATCGGCGGTAATAACCCACGAATCGAAGGTTAGACTCGCTGATGCTGAAGAAACCTAAGAAAGGCAGTTTGAGCCGAAAGCACGCGGGGTCGCATCGCGGGGGAGAGATTCATTGGATCAATCTTGGCGATTCCGGGCCATACTGAAGATCCGTTCTCCGGCCATTGCATTCCCTGTGTCGCCGTATTATCGTTCCGGTTTGTCCGAACTTGAATCTCGGGAATCGACCTCGGGGTAACCATGACGAACTCCCTCCTCCGCCTTTGCGCAGCCGTTCCGTTCTCCATGCTCGTTTTCGCCGCCGGCACCGCTTCGCCCCCCGCACCTCCTGTCGCCAAAACCGTGCCGCATTCTTATGAAGTCAACGGACATACCATGACCGATAACTACGCCTGGCTCCGCCAGAAGACCAATCCTGAAGTGCGCGCCTATCTTGAAAAAGAGAACGCTTATACCGACCTGATCATGAAGCCGACTGAGCCGCTGCAGCAGAAGCTGTACGAGGAGATGCTCAGCCGCATCAAGGAGACTGACGTCGAAGTTCCGTACCGCGAAGGTGACTACTTCTATTACACGCGAACTGAAGCCGGCAAACAGTACCTCATTCGCTGCCGCAAGAAGGCGGCAGCGGACGCGGCGGAAGAAGTTGTGCTCGACATCAACGAGCTGGCCAAGGGACAGACGTTCATGACGGTGCAGGCGTTCGCCGTCAGTCCGGACGGAAATTTCCTCGCCTACAGCTACGACAACACCGGATTTCGCCAGTTCTCGCTCGCGGTGAAGGATCTGCGGACCGGCAAGACGCTCGCCGACCGTGCCGAGCGCGTGGGCTCGGTGGTGTGGGCGAGCGATAATCAGACGATTTTCTACACGCAGGAAGATGCGGTGTCGAAGCGGCAGTACAGACTGTATCGGCATAATGTCGGATCGACTGACCCCGACCCGCTGGTCTACGAGGAGCCGGACGAGCGCTTCACGGTGCGGGCCTTCAAGACTCGGAGTGAGGCCTTCATCATCATGGATTTGCGCAGCCATACCACGAGTGAGGCGCGCTACATTCCGGCTGCCCGACCTACCGCTGAGTGGAAGATCGTCGAGCCTCGGAAGCAAGGCGTCGAATATTACCCGGACCACAACGGCGATTTGTTTTACATCCGCGTCAACGACACGGGACGCAATTTCCGGCTGGTTACCGCTCCCGTCACCGACCCCGGCGCCAGGAACTGGCACGAGTTCATGGCGCACAAGCCGGACGTTATGCTCGACGAGATCGACTCGTTCAGAAACTTTTTGGTTCTCTATGAGCGGGAAGGCGGGCTGCCGCAGATTAGCGTGATCGATTTGCGGAGTGGGAAATCCAACCGGATCGCGTTTCCCGAGCCTGCTTACGCAGCGTATCCGTATGTGAATCGCGTGTACGACACTACGGATTTTCGCTACGGATATCAGTCTCCGATCACGCCAGCGAGCGTGTTTTCCTACGACATGGAGAAAGCGACTTCGACACTGCTGAAACAGAAGGAGGTCCCGGGGGGATACGACCGCACGAAATACAAAGTCGAGCAGATTTACGCCGTTGCCTCTGACGGCGCGCACGTCCCCATCTCTGTGTTGCGGCTGAAAACCGCCAGGCTCGACGGAACCGGGCCGCTCTACCTTTACGGCTATGGCTCCTACGGCGCGTCGCTCGACATGACCTTCAATTCGAACATTTTCAGCCTGGTCGATCGCGGCGTGGTATATGCGGTGGCGCACATCCGCGGCGGGGGAGAAATGGGTAAAGCCTGGCACGATGCCGGACGAATGATGAACAAGAAGACCACCTTTACCGATTTCATTGCCTGCGCTGAAGATTTGGTGAAGCGGGGATACGGATCGAAAGACCGACTCGTCATCGAGGGGCGCAGCGCCGGGGGGCTGCTGATGGGGGCGGTTCTCAACATGCGGCCGGATCTGTTTCACGCGGCGCTGGTGGGAGTGCCTTTCGTCGAC
>Ga0123355_10004496_pt1 | contig 20290 bp, 20 predicted proteins | sample TergutEmb28metaG_3_FD_89872 | JGI IMG/M metagenome (GOLD analysis project Ga0123355, IMG submission 89872) | Embiratermes neotenicus P1 segment gut microbial communities from Petit-Saut dam, French Guiana - Emb289 P1 | ecosystem: Host-associated > Arthropoda: Insects > Digestive system > Gut ...
CCCTGCCAGAGTACCGGTTCCTGCGGGGTGCCAGGTAGCCGGTCGACGGCGATCCGGCGGCTACGACCGGATAACCCGCCGGCGGCTTTAGAGCTGGCTCAGGATCTCCCAGCCCGCACACCGGCGATCTCGTACAGCGCGATCGACGCGGCGATGCCGGCGTTGAGCGACTCGTTGCCCGAGGCCATCGGGATGGAGACGATCATGTCGCACGCCGCGGCGACAACCCGCGAAAGCCCGCGTCCCTCCGACCCGACGACCAGCACCATCGGCCCGTCGGCGATGGACATGTCGCGCACCCCGGTCCGCCCGCCCGCGTCAAGTCCCGCCACGAACAATCCGGCCGACTTGTACCCCTCCAGCGCCCGCGTCAGGTTGACCGCGCGCGCCACCGGCAGCCGCGCCAGCGCCCCGGCCGAGGCCTTCCACGCCCCCGCGGTAACCCCCGCCGACCGGCGGGACGGCAGCACCACGCCGGTCGCCCCGAACGCCGCGGCGGACCGCACCACGGCTCCCAGGTTGCGCGGGTCGGTTACGCCGTCGAGGGCCACGACGAGCGGGACAGTCTCCCCGGTTCGTTCGAGGAAATCGTCTGGATGCGCATACTCGTAAGGCCGCACCCGCAGCGCGACGCCCTGGTGGATCGCGCCGCCGGTCAGGCGGTCGAGCTCGGACTGCCCGGCCTCGAGCACCGCGATGCCGGCTTCAGCCGCGAGCTGGACCGACTCCGCGACCCGCTCGTCGTCTGATGCCCTGCCCCCCACGTAAAGGGCGAGCGCAGGCACCCCGGCTCGCAGCGACTCAACCACCGAGTTCCGGCCCGCGACCACCTCCGGCCCCTCGCCGCTGCCGCGTGGTGCGGGGTTCTCATAGGAGTGTTCCGAACGGTCCCGGCTTCCCCCGGTCCGGCCGGTCCCCTTCGGGGCGGGCCGGCCGCTAGCCGCTGCCGCCGCTCTCGCCGCCGCCCGCTGTGCCGGATGGCCAGGGCGCATATAGGCCGGGGGCGTCGGGCCCTTGCCCTCAAGCTTGTCGCGGCGGTTACCGCCCGTTCCCGGGCGGGGCTTGCCGCGCTTGGTGTAGCCGCCGCCACCCGGGGCGCGGCCGTCGCCGCCGCCCTTTTTCTGCGTCACGCTGCACAGGGTACGGTATGCGCCCGCCCGCCACCCCCGGCGCGACACGCCTTGCCTCCCTGGTCAGATCGTTCCAATCCGCGACGAACACCGATAGCGTGGCCGCGCGTAACGGAAAACTTCGCATGGACCCACCAGGGTCTCGCCTGGCATGTCTGGAACGCCCCGATGAACCTTCCTTTCCCCGCCCCCGGCCAGCAGGCTCAGGTCCGCAACTGGCCACGCCGCCTGGCCAACACAGCCGTCGCCGTCGCCGTCGTCGCCGTGGCCGCGGCGGTCTTCGTGCTGTCCTATGCCGGGGTACGGGCGGTCGCCATCACCGGTGGCGTGAGCCTGCAACTCGCCCGGGTCTACCCCGGTGTGTTCGACGCAGTCCTGGTCATCGCCTGCGTGACCGCCATCCTGCTGCGTGACGGGCGCTGGTGGGCACGGGCCTGGGCGTGGCTGGTCGTCGTTTTGCTGCTCGCCGCGATCGGCGCCACCGACATGCTGCACGCGATGGGCTACACGCTTCGGCACCGGCCAACCGAGGGCCTGGTGGCGGCGGCACCAGTGGCGGCCGTGCTGTTCGCTTTCAGCCTGCTGCTGACCTTGCTGAGGCAGTCACGGACGGCCGCCGACGCGACTGCGGGCCGCCGGGCCGCCAAGCACCAGCCAGATGTGACGCCTGCCATCGCGGCGGGAGCGCCGCCGCGGCCGCCCGCGCCGCCAATCGCGCTTGCCGCGGCCAGTGGCGTCGCCGGGCCCGAACTCGCCGCCACCCGCGAGGACTCCGTGCTCGAGGCCCTGGCAGAGCCGTCGCCGGCGATCGCCGAAGCACCCCGGACGCAGGACGCATCCCAGACGCCGCACCCGGCGACGCAAGCCAGCGACGTGCTCAGCCCGGAGACGTCCCCGGCGGCGGAAAGCCCCAGCCAGGCCCCGCTCGGTATCAGGTATGCGAGCAGCGCCCTAGACCACCATGACTACTGGGACCCCGATGATGACCGGCAGTTCGCCGGCCAGGTCTACCCGGATCCGAGGGATGAGGTGGAACCCTCCGCCCTGGACTTTGCCCGCGACAGCGAGGACGATCCGCGCGTCGAAGCCACCGTCCCGGCCGCGAACGGGCCGCGCTTCAACCGGGTGCGCTCCACCCCGACTCCGCCGGCCGGCGACGAAGACTAGCCAGCCCGCGCGGGACTGTCATCCCGGCGCTGGGAACACCAAGGCGGTGGCCATCGCGGCAATGCCCTCGCCTCGCCCGGTGAGACCGAGACCGTCGGTGGTCGTCGCCGACAAAGACACCGATGCGCCAGACAGCGCCGCGCTGAGCACGGCGACCGCCTCGGCGCGACGAGACCCGATCTTGGGCCGGTTGCCAATGACGTAGACCGCGACGTTCCCGATGAGATAGCCGGCCTCGGCGACAAGGCGCGCCGTCTCCTGGAGCAAGGCAACGCCAGGGGCGCCCGCCCACTGCGGGCGGGCGGTGCCGAAGTGCGCGCCAAGATCACCGAGTCCAGCCGCGGACAGCAGCGCATCGCACGCCGCGTGGGCGGCCGCGTCCCCATCGGAATGCCCGGCAAGCCCTGTCTCTCCGGGCCACTCAAGCCCCGCCAGGTAAAGCGTCCGCCCAACCTCGAACGGGTGCACATCTACCCCAAGCCCAACTCGCGGCAAACTAGTCACCGCAGCAGGGTACTGGGGTTAATGAGGATGCCGGGCTAGTTAGTCAAGACCTCGTCGAGAAGGGCTTCGGCCTTGTCCTCATTGGTCTTCTCGGCGAGGGCGAGCTCGCTCACGAGAATCTGCCGGGCCTTAGCAAGCATGCGCTTCTCTCCAGCCGAGAGGCCACGCTCCTTGTCCCGGCGCCAGAGGTCCCTGACCACCTCGGCGACCTTGTTGACATCACCGGAGGCTAGCTTTTCCAGGTTTGCCTTATACCGGCGCGACCAGTTCGTGGGCTCCTCGGTGTGCGGCGCACGGAGCACCTCGAACACCCGCTCAAGCCCCTCAGCGCCTACCACGTCCCGGACGCCGACAAGTTCCGCGTTGTCCGCGGGGACTCGCACGGTCAAGTCGCCCTTGTCGACCTTGAGGACTAGATAGGTCCTCTCCTCACCCTTGATCGTGCGGGTTTCTACGGCTTCGATGCGAGCTGCCCCATGGTGGGGGTAAACGACGGTATCGCCGACCTTAAAAGACATCTGGCAAGTACCCCTTCCGCTGAAGGACATCTTACCACGGTCCGACCCCTTGATTAAATGCCCTTGCCGGCAAATAAGCAGGTCAATACGCCAATTTCGAGCACAAACAAGTGTGCTCAAGACACGTCTGCGGCGGCCGGCACCACGTCCGCCGCAGGATCTTCCGCGGCGCACACAGCGCGCTAGCCGTCGCATGTCTACGTCATCAAGACCGGGGTCTGGCACGTCGCCACTGACGATAGATACCTAGTCTACCCGAGGATCTGCCTATGCTCTGGAAATCACTTCTCGCGAGTCACGGATGCGCTGCCGCGGGATCATACTTAAGGAAAGGGTCCGTGGCCGCGGCCACCGATCGAAGAGGTGCCAGTGAGCTTCGCAAGCGAGCCGGGGCGGGACGACGGCAATCAGCCCCCGCTCAACGTTGAGATCCCGGACGATGCCCGGGAACTCGATCGCGACGTGCTCGCATACCACCGGGAGATGCGCGCCCAGCGCCGCCGCCAGCGCATGGCCTGGATTTTCCGGCCTTTCAACCGGCCTGGGTCTGGCGGCCCGGCGGCGATCGTGCCGCTGATCGCCGCCTGCCTCGCGCTCTCCCTGGTCGGCGGTGCCCTGCTCTCCGTGGTCACGATGAGCCCGGCGTCGGCACCGACCCTCGGTCCGCAGACCGGGGGACAGCCGTCATTGTCCGCGAGCCTGACTACATTGCCCGACAGCATTGTCCAGGAGCTCAGCGACGGCCGGTCCGTGCGTGTGCGTTCCCTTGTGACCTCGGCGATCGCGCTTGTGCCCGCAAACTGCGACTGCGGCCCGTCGCTACAGCGCCTCGCCGGCCAGGCGGCGGAGGCGAATGTCGGCCTGTACTTCGCCGGGACACCGGGCCAGGCCGTGGTGCAACTGGAAGTGCTGACCGCGCACGGCGGCTACGGTGGCGCTGTGCTGCTGGCCGACCTGGGAAGCAGCCTCAGTACCGCATACCGCCCGGCAGGCCTCACCGTGCTGCTCGTCTTCCGCGACGCCACTGCTGAGGTAAGCAGGGATCTGTCCGGCAACTTCCAGCTGGGCCAGACGCTGAGCGAGCTGAAGTATTCCGGGCGCGCCCTCGCGGCAGCGAACGCGGCTGACGGGCAAGCGGCTTCCGGATAGGCCGGCCCGGCGTTCCGGGTGTTCTCGGGACCGATACGATTTCTACGGCCTGTAGTGGAGTGTCAGGCCACTAGGCCGTAGCGGGAGAGCGTGAGTTCAACCTCCCGTGATCATGAACGAGGAGGCATTCGCCGTGATCCGCGCAAGCTCCGGGAAGACCGCTGCTCGCCGCCTGCTGATCGGTGCAGGTGCCATGGCCCTGCTGACTGTGGCCATCGCCGGGTGCGAAGCCGGGGAGGACGCCCCGACGCTCGAGTTCCACTCCGCGTCCTCGGGGGCCCACACGGTCTTCAACGGAATCACCATCACCAACGCCTTCGTGCTTGCCGCCCCAAGCGGGTCGTCGCTGCCGGCTGGCTCTTCGGCCAGCTTGTTCGTGGGGCTCTTTAACAACAACAACGGGGCCGACCAGCTGACGGGGGTGACCGTGCCGCCGACCGCGGCCGGCAGCGTGTCAGTGAACGGCGGCGCGGTCAGCCTGCCCTCGCGGGCGCCCGCCTACCTGACCGGGCCCGCGCCGGAGCTCGTGCTGAATAACCTCGCCAAGCCGCTTGCCGGTGGCACGACCCTCCAGGTCACCTTCCACTTCGCGCACGCCGGCTCGGTCACCCTGCCGGTACCGGTAGAGGCGAAGTCTTTCCAGTGGGCGACCTACTCCCCAGCGCCAAGCCCGGCACCGACGACGCCGACCCCGGCACCCACCACGCCGACGCCGACCGCGACGCACACGGCCAGGCCGACGACAAGCCCGACCGCCACCCACACGTGACGTCCCAGCTTGCTGAGCCCGCCGGGCCGGCGGGCTCAGCAAGCTAGTTACTTCTCAGCCGACTGACTCGAACTTGTAGCCAAGGCCGCGGACGGTCACGATGTGCCGGGGCTTGGCCGGGTCGGTCTCGATCTTCGCCCGCAGTCGCTTGATGTGCACGTCCAGGGTCTTGGTGTCACCCACGTAGTCGGCGCCCCATACCCGGTCGATGAGCTGCATCCTGGTGAGCACCCGGTCGGCGTTGCGCAGCAGCACCTGAAGCAGCTCGAACTCCTTCAGCGGAAGCTGGACCTGCTCACCGCGGACGCTCACGACGTGGCGCTCTACGTCCATCCGGACCGGCCCTGCCTCCAGCGTCGCGTCCGCCACCTCCTCGACGTCGCCGCGCCGCCGCAAGACTGCCCGCATCCGGGCGACCAGTTCGCGGGAGGAGAAGGGCTTTGTCACGTAGTCATCGGCGCCGAGCTCAAGACCGACCACCTTGTCGATCTCGCTGTCCTTAGCGGTCAGCATGATGACGGGGACGCTTGACCGCTCGCGCAGTGAGCGGCATACCTCGCTGCCCGGCAGGCCGGGCAGCATCAGGTCGAGCAGCACCAAGTCCGCGCCGGTGCGGTCAAAGGTGTCAAGCGCGTCCGGGCCCGTCGCGCAGACGGCCACCTCAAAGCCCTCCTTGCGGAGCATGTAGGAGATCGCGTCGCTAAACGATTCCTCGTCCTCGACCACGAGCACGCGTGTCACTGAAGTCCTCCTGATGGGGTTGCCATGCTGGGGCGGAAGGGCTTAGGCGCGCGTCCGCTCGGGGCTGCTGCCGTCATTCTCGCTCCGCAGTGGTAGCCAAAGGGTGAAGGTAGAGCCCGCGCCCTCCACGCTTCGCACGGTGACCCGGCCGCTGTGCGCGGCCGTCACGTGCTTCACGATGGCGAGCCCGAGCCCGGTGCCGCCGGTGGCCCGCGAACGGGCCGGGTCGACGCGGTAAAAGCGCTCGAAAATCCGTTCAAGGTCACGCTCGGGGATGCCGATCCCCTGATCGGTCACGCTGATCTCGACGCCGCCGTCACCCGGCTTCTTCACGCACACCACCACCCGGGTGCGCTCCGGACTGTAGACGACGGCGTTCTCAAGCAGGTTCCGCACGGCGGTCACGAGGAGGTCTTCCTCGCCGAGCACCGACAGTCCGCGGACACCGATGGATGCCAGCGTGATGCCGCGGGCGTTGGCCTTCATCCGGCACCGGTCGAGCGCTTCGGCGACTACCCCGTCGATCGCCACCGGGTGCGGATCGGGGATGGGCTCGGCCGCCTGGATCCGGGAAAGCGTGATCAGATCCTGCACGAGGAAGGTCAGCCTGGCGGCCTCCTGCCGCATGCGCCCGGCGAAGCGGCGGACAGCCTCGGCGTCGTCGGCGGCGTCCTCGATCGTCTCGGCGAGCAAGGCGAGCGCGCCCACCGGCGTCTTGAGCTCATGGCTGACATTCGCGACGAAGTCCCTGCGGACCTCCTCCACCCGGTGCCTGTCGGTCTGGTCCTCTGCGAGCACCAGGACAAGGCCACCGCCGCCCACAGTGCCGGACAACGGCGCGACGCGGACGGCGAAGGTAGTGGTGCGCCCGCCGAAGCGCGGCACCGGCACCTCAAACTCGCCCTCGCGGATTTCCCCGTCCCTGCGCACCTGGCGGGCGAGGGCGGCGAGTTCGCTCACGACCAGCCGGTCACCCTTGACGATGCCGAAGGCGCGGGCCGCCGCACTGGCGCGCAGCACCCGGTCTTCGCTGTCCACAACGACGGCAGAGGAAGAGAGTACGGAAAGGACCGAGGCTATTCCTGGCGGCAGTTTCGCGGGCTGCTTTGCGGCTCTGAGCCGTGCGCTCCTCGGCTGGCGGACAGCATTGCCGGCGCGGGTCCTTATCGCCATAGTGACTCCAGGACCAGTGAGGATGTGCGCCACCCCGGCGCGCACCGGTGTGACCAGTCCATACTCACGTATCTGATGGTACGCGGACGAGCCGGGGCAACCACAATCAGGAGGTTGCGGGAAATTTCACTCTTTTCCGGATGTTCACTCATTAGATTTCCCACGGCTGCTTATCGAGCACCCATCGTTCACCCGTCGTCTGCTACCTGCCCTGGTTTTTGACCGCTTCCGCCGCGGCCACGGCGGCCTCCGGGTCCAGGTACTGTCCTCCTGGCACGGTAGGCCGGAACGTCTCGTCAAGCTCGTAACGCAGCGGGATGCCGGTCGGGATGTTGAGCTCCGCGATCGCCGCGTCGCTAATCCCGTCCAGGTGCTTTACCAGACCTCGCAGCGAGTTGCCGTGTGCCACGACGAAGACTGTAAGGCCGGCCGCGAGATCGGGAACTATCGCGTCGTACCAGTAGGGCAGCATCCGCGCGACGACATCGCGCAGGCACTCGGTGCGCGGCATCAGCTCCGGCGGCAGCGTCGCGTACCGGGGATCACCGACCTGGGAGAGCGGGTCGTCATCCGGCAGCGGCGGCGGCGGGACGTCATAGGACCGGCGCCAGATCTTGAACTGCTCGTCGCCAAACTCCTCACGGGTCTGCGCCTTGTCCTTGCCCTGCAGGGCACCGTAATGCCGCTCGTTCAGCCGCCATGAGCGGCGCACCGGCAGCCAGCCGAGCCCGGCCGCGTCCAGCGCGCCGTTCGCCGTCTGGATGGCGCGAGTCAGCACTGAGGTATGCACCACATCGGGGCGGAGCCCAGCGTCGAGGAGCATCCGGCCCGCGGCCGCGGCCTCCTGCGCGCCCTTCTCCGCGAGCCCGACGTCCACCCAGCCGGTGAACAGGCCCTTGGAGTTCCAGTCGCTCTCACCATGACGCAGCAGCACTAGGGTTCCCATGGCGGTCAGCCTAGCTGGCCCGCCTGGCGGGAACATAGCGGCGTTGGTCCCTAGGCCCTGTTGCGAACCGAGCAGAACGGCCGGAACCGGGCGCACGGGAACATCAACGGCACCGGCGGGGTTGGTTACAGCTGTGTCCACGCCGCCCACGCGCGTTCCACGACGGATCGCCACGCTCAGCGTCCATACGTCCCCGCTAGATCAGCCGGGAACAGGTGACGCCGGCGGCCTGAACGTCTACGTCGTCGAGGTGGCCAAGCGGCTCGCGGAGCGCGGCACCGAGGTGGAGATCTTCACCCGCGCGGTTTGCAGGGACACGCCACCGATCGTGGAGTACCTGCCTGGCGTGCTGGTTCGCAGCGTTGTGGCCGGCCCCTTCGAGGAACTCGACAAGACAGAGCTGCCCGCCCAGGTCTGTCAGTTCACCCTTGAGGTACTGCGCGCCGAGGCCGCGGCCGAGCCGGGCAGATACGACCTCGTGCACGCGCACTACTGGCTCTCCGGCAAGGTCGGCGCCGCCGCTAAGGAGCGCTGGGGGGTGCCTTTCGTGCACTCCATGCACACGCTGGGCAAGGTGAAGAACGCCGCCCTCGCTTCGGGGGACGCGGCAGAGCCTGACGAGCGGATCAGAGGCGAGCTCGAGGTGGTGGCCGCGGCCGACCGGCTGATCGCCAACACGCCCGAGGAGGCCCGCCAGCTCACCGAGCTCTACGGTGCCGATCCCGCTAGGGTGCAGATCGTCAACCCAGGCGCTGACCTGGGCGTCTTCCGGCCCGGCGACAAGTGCTCTGCCAGGCGCAGGCTAGGCATCGCGCCGGATGCCACCGTGCTGCTGTTCGTCGGCCGTGTGCAGCCGCTCAAAGGGCCTGACATCGCGCTGCGGGCCGCTGCCCGGCTCGTTGAGGCGGACCCGGATCTGCGCCGGACGCTGCGTATCGTCCTGGTCGGCGGCCCAAGCGGACGGCAGGAGCGGGCCGACCCAGACCGGATGCGCGAGCTTGCCGCGCTGCTCGGGATCAGCGACATCGTGCGGTTCGAGCCGCCCTGTCCGCAGCCGGAGCTCGCGGACTGGTACCGGGCGGCCACGATGGTGCTCACCCCATCGCACTCAGAGTCATTCGGGCTTGTCGCCCTTGAGGCGCAGGCCTGCGGCACCCCGGTGGTGGCGGCTCGCGTCGGGGGCTTGCGCACCGTTGTCAGCGACGGCCACTCCGGCGTCCTGGTGGACGGCCACGACCCGGCGGCGTGGGCTCAGGTCATCGGGCGGCTCATCGAGGCGCCCGGTCAGCTCGAGCTGCTATCCGCCGGCGCCCGCGAACACGCGTCCGCTTTCGGCTGGTCCGCCACGGTAGACGGACTAGCCAGGGTGTATACCGGAGCCATGGACGAAGCGGCCAGCTCGCTGCGGGCCGCCGAAATCAGGCATGGTGATATCGGGCAAGTGGAAGCCGGAGTAGGGGCCTAGCACGCACATGGCGGCCAGCAACACGACGCCGTCTTCACCGGGCGCGGCTCTCGGTGCCGCGCTCGATGCGCTCAGCCTTGCGTACGAACAGCCCGAGCCGGGAGCGTACCTGATACGCCTCGAGGGCCAGCACAAGCTCGCCACGATGACCTGGCTGATCGCCGGAGAGCACAGCCTCCAGATCGAGGCGTTCTTCTGCAGGCAGCCGGACGAGAACCATGCCGCCTTCTACCGCTTCCTGCTCGAGCGCGGCGCTCGCATGTACGGCGTGCACTTCGCGCTGGACGCCACCGGCGACGTCTACCTCACCGGCCGACTCCCTCTCGCGGCCATTTCCGAGCCGGAGATCGACCGGTTGCTCGGCGTCGTTCTCACCTATTGCGACGAGACGTTCAACGAAGCGCTTAAAATCGGTTTCGCATCCGCCATCAGGCGGGAATGGGCGTGGCGGGAGAAACGGGGCGAGAGCCTGGCAAACCTGCGTCCTTTCGCGGCTCTCCTCATGGACTCGGGCGGCACTACGGTGGGATCCCCTAGCGACCACGAGACGAGCCCGGCGTGACCTTCCAGGAGGCCGGGCTCCATGTGCACCTGCATCATGTCGGCGTGCACACGCTGCTTTGCGTGATCTTCGCGCTACTGACCGCGGCAAGTAACGCCTGCGCCGCGGTCCTTCAGCGCCGGGCGGCAGCCCAGGTGCCGCCGGACCGGTCCATGCACGTGTCGCTGCTCGCCGACCTCGTCAAGCGCCGGGTGTGGCTCGCCGGGATCGGCATGGTCATCGTCGCCGCGGTGGCCCAGGCCGCAGCGCTTGCCACCGGGCCCATTGCCCTGGTACAGCCGATCTTCATCATCGAGCTGCCGGTCACCCTGGTGCTCGCGGCGCTCGCCACCCAGAAAGCCGGGGCGATGCGCAAGCTGCCCTGGCCGGCGATCGCCGCGACAACGATCGCCCTCGGGGCCGGGCTCGCCATCGCCCAGCCGAGCGGCGCCATCGACTCCGCGGAGGACCGTAGCTGGGTCATCGCCCTGATCGCCACTGCGGCCTTCGAGACCGTGCTCATCCTGCTGGCGACAAGCGCCAAGGGCGAGCTGCGGGCGGCCCTGCTCGGCCTGGCCGCGGCGTGCGGCTACGCGCTCACCGCCGCGCTGATGAAGAACGCGATGTTCGATCTCAGCCAGGGGGTGGTGGAGTTCTTCACCAGCTGGCACATCTACGCCGTGGCGGTGGCCGGGGTCGGGTCGTTGTTCCTGCTGCAGAACGCGCTGCAGGCCGGCTCTCTAGTCGCCTCGCAGCCGATGCTGACCGTCGGGGATGCACTTATCAGCATCAGCTATGGAGTTACCCTGTTCAGCGAGGAGTTGCGGGCCGGCTGGTGGCTGGTGCCGCAGATCGTAGCTCTCGCGGTGATCGTGGTCGGCTGCATCCAGATTGCGAAGTCACCACTAGCCGCCGAGACCAAGGCACTGGCCACGGAAACCCCGTCAACGGTACAGTGACGGCGTGAACAGGCTGGGAGACCTCGAACGTGCCATTATGGAAGTCCTCTGGCAAACGGATTCGGCACTGACCGTGAGACAGGTCAGCAACGGGCTCGACCAGCGCAATCTGGCTCACACTACCGTGATGACAGTGCTTGACCGGCTAGCGAAAAAGGGGTTCGCGCGCAGGGAGAGGGACGGCCGCGCGTGGCGGTACCGGCCTGCGGCGACCCGAGAGGCATACGTGGCGGAGCTCATGCTTACGGCACTGGAGCAGACCGGCGACCGGGTCGCCGCGCTCGCGCGGTTCGCGCAGAGCGTGTCTGGGGCCGAGGCGGAGGCGCTCCGGGACGCGCTGGCCAGCCTCGAGTTCGGGCAGCGCAACGGTCAGGCAGAAGGAGACATCGGGATCGGATTATGGGGGGACTGGCCGACGCGGTACTACTTGCCGCGGTCGCCGTGGGGAGCGTGCGATGCGCGTGTGCCATGTTGCGCGCTTCGTGGCCGCGTAGATCACCGGCGGCTGCGATCTTGCTCTGGCAGGCGCTTGGCCTGGCCGGGGGGCTCGCGGCCGTCGGGGCGTTGCTCGCCATCGGCGTAAGCGGGCCCGGAGGGCGGCCGGGGGTGCTTGGCGGGCTGACCGAACTTGCCGTCCGGCTGGCCGCGGGTCAGTGGGTCACGCCGCATCAGCCGCTGGTCCTGACCACCGTCCGGTTCGTGGCGCTCACCGCGGGAATCGTCCTTTTCTCGATGCTCTGCGGGGTGCTCGTGATGGCCTTCGCCGACGCCATCGGTGCGCGGCGCCGCCAGCGGGAACTTCTCGCCCTGCTGGCGCACGGTGATCCCAAGGTTCCGGGTGCGCTGGTAATCGATTACCCGGCGGCGGCGGCCTACTGCCTGCCCGGCATCCGGTCGCAGATCGTCGTCAGCGTCGGCACGCTTGACCTGCTAGGACCGGCCGAGCTCACCGCGGTCCTCGCCCACGAGCGCGCCCACCTGCGGGCCAGGCACGACCTGGTGCTCATCCCGTTTACATCACTGCGCCGCGCGTTCCCGAAGTCACGGGTGATCGCGCAAGCGCACCGGACGGTCGCGCTGCTGGTCGAGATGATGGCCGATGACCGCGCGCTGCGGGTGCGCGGTCTGGTGGCGAGGGAGCTGGCCACCGCGCTGCTCCGCTTCGGTACTGCGGGTGCGGACGGCGCGCCGGCCGGGGCGCTCGCTGTCGCCGAAGGCGAAGGCGAACTCACTGCCCGCGTGAACAGGCTGCTTGCTCCGCCCAGGCCGTTGCCGCGCGCTGTCCAGGCGACAGTCGTCCTAGCGGCCGCCCTGTTCGTGGCGGCACCCCTGCTGCTGCTCGTGGTGTGACCCGCAGAAGTTACCAGGGGCCGTACGGACCCGAGCTCCTGCCCCTCTTGAAGTCCTTGACCTTCGGCCGGACGTCGGCGAGGTAGATCGCGGCAGCCACGAACGCGATAACCGAAAGCAGGCCGGTCACGCCACCGTAGAGCGCCGAGTAGAGGCCAAGCACGAACGCGACGCCAAGGATGATCAGCCAGATCTGCTTGGTCTGCTTGCCCGCCGCGGTGAATGCCGGGGCGGGCCTGAAGATAGCGTCGCCGAACGCCCACGCCTCGACGACGAACGCCGCGACAGCGAGCGCTACGAAGAAGTAGTTAAGCGGGCCGTAAGCGCCCGCGCCCAGTACCGAGATCACGAGTCAAAGCTACCTTCCCAGCCGCAATTAGGCAGGATCCTCGGGACCGTCGGCTTCGGCAGCGCCGCCTCCGGCACCAGTGCCTGCAGAACCGGTGTCTTGCGAACCGCCGTTCCCGGCCTGCTCAGGCCGGTCGCGGAGCACCGCGACCACCTCGGCGGTCGGCGGCTTCTGGCTCTCCTTGCGGAAGGACTCGTAGATCTCGATCAGCACCTGCTTCTGCCGCTCGGTTAGCTGCGGGTCGGTCAGCAGCGCCGACCGGACACCGGAATCGCCCGGACGATCCTCAAGGATGCCGGCCTGCACGTAGAGCGCCTCGGCCGAGATCCGCAGCCCCTTGGCTATCTGCTGCAAGATGTCCGCGGACGGCTTGCGCAGGCCGCGCTCGATCTGGCTCAGGTACGGGTTGGAGACGCCGGCCTGCTCGGCGAGCTGACGGAGCGAGATCTTCGCCTGCTCGCGCTGCTGCCTGATGTAATCACCGATGCTGTCCATGTTCGCCACGTAATCCATGCTAGCCCGCCTGCTTGCAATTGCAAATCACCAGCAAGCGGCTCTGGCCAGGGCATTTCCAAGTCGCGCGGTTCAGACCGCCGGGACAGGAGCCAGGTGGGTCCTGGCGAACGTGAGGGTCTCCGTCAGGTCGGCGAGCCTGTCGTCCTTAGTCGCGGCGCGGCGGGTGTTCACCTCGGCGACTACAAGCCCCCGGAAACCGGTTGCGGCGATGCCGCGCAGCAGTTCTGCGCAGGGCTGCCGGCCTCGGCCGGGGACCAGGTGCTCGTCGGGCACCGGGCCGTTCGATACGCCGGTGCCGTCGGCCAGGTGGATGTGCGCCAGCCGGGCGCCGAGGTCGTTGGCCATCACCATCGCGTCTGACGCGGAGGCGGCGGTGTGCGAGAGGTCGAGGGTAACGTTCGGCACGTCCAGCTTGGTCGGGTCCCAGTGCGGGGTGTAGCCGGAAACCTCGCTCGCGCCCGCGCGGATCGGGAACATGTTCTCCACCGCGAAGATCACGTCGGTCTCTTCCGACATCCGCTGGATGCCCTGCTCGAATCCTCGCGTGTAGTCCCGCTGCCAGCGGAACGGCGGGTGCACCACGACCACCTTCGCGTCGAGCCGCTCGGCCAGGTCCTTCGCGCGCAGCAGCTTGGCCCAGGGCTCACGCCCCCAGACGAGCTGGGTGAGCAGCAGCCCGGGCGCATGCACGGCGAGCACCGGAACCTGGTGGTAGTCGACGAGCCGGGCCAGCGCGTCACCCGACTGGCTGACCGGGTCGGTGTACACCATCACTTCCAGGCCGTCATAGCCGAGCCGCGCGGCAGTTTCGAAGGCGTCCGGGGTGCGCTCAGGATAGACCGATGACGTGGAGAGGACGACGGGAATCCCCGGTAGCCCAGCCAACGCCTTCCCTCCCGTCCTGCCGTCATGTGCCGTGACGCACCAAGCTTAGTTGTTGCCCGCGGAGCGCCAACCCGTGCTCTCGTTATCGACGGTCAGCAGCGCCGAACGTCGCCCGCTGACCCACCACCACCGGCATCCGCGCCCTGGTGCGGCCGGAATGTCGGAGTACGTCGATATGGTGCGGGCATGGCGAAGTCGACGGCGGCCTTCCGGTGCGCTGAATGTGGCTGGCAGACCGCCAAGTGGGTCGGGCGGTGCGGGGAGTGCCAGGCGTGGGGCACCGTAGAGGAAACGGCGGTCCCGCGCCTTGTCCGTGCCGGGATCCGGGCCGCTGGCTATGCCGGTGCGAGCGGCGGCCGGCTCGGCGGCGGACCGGTGTCCACCGCGGCGATGCCGATCGGGAAGGTCGACGCGGCGCAGGCCGCCGCCCGGCCGACCGGCCTCGACGAACTTGACCGGGTGCTCGGTGGCGGCCTGGTCCCCGGCGCGGTGCTGCTGCTGGCGGGTGAGCCTGGCGTCGGCAAATCCACGCTGCTCCTTGAGGCGGGCGCGCTGGCCGCTACCGCGGGCCCGGTGCTCTACGTCACCGGAGAGGAGTCTGCCGCGCAGGTGCGGCTGCGGGCCGACCGGCTAGGTGCCGTGCACGAGAACCTGTACCTGGCCGCGGAGACCGACCTTGACGCGATCATCACCCACGTCGGGACCGTTCAGCCCAGGCTGCTCATCATCGACTCGGTGCAGACGATCGCGGCAGGCGACGTCGACGGGGTGCCCGGTGGCGTCACTCAGGTTCGCGAGGTGGCCGCGGCGCTCACCGCGACGGCGAAGGCCCGTTCGATGGCGACGATCCTCGTCGGCCACGTGACCAAGGACGGATCGGTGGCAGGTCCGCGCACCCTCGAGCACCTCGTGGACGTGGTCCTGCACTTCGAGGGAGACCGGCACTCCCGGCTGCGGATGGTGCGCGCCGTCAAGAACAGGTACGGTCCCACCGACGAGGTGGGCTGCTTCGACCTCGGCGAGTACGGGCTGATCGGGCTCGCCGACCCCTCCGGCCTGTTTCTGTCCAGGCACAGCGAGCCGGTGCCAGGCACCTGCGTGACCGTCACCCTGGAGGGCCGGCGGCCGCTGCTGGCGGAGGTGCAGGCCCTGATCGCAAGCTCGGCGCTCGACATTCCGCGCCGGGTGACCTCGGGACTCGACTCATCGCGGGTCGGCATGGTGCTCGCGGTGCTGGAACGCCGCGCCAAGGTCACGATCGGCAAGTCGGACATCTACGCCGCCACCGTGGGCGGCGTGCGGCTCACCGAGCCGTCCGTGGACCTGGCGGTGGCACTCGCCGTGGCGAGCTCGGTGGCCGACCTGTCGATTCCGCAGGGTGTCCTGGCGGTGGGCGAGGTCGGCCTGGCGGGCGAGGTTCGCAACGTCACCGGTGTGCCGCGCCGGGTCGCCGAGGCTGAGCGCATGGGCTTCCACCAGGCGATCGTTCCGCGCGGCTCGATGAGCGGGGCGTCCGCCACCGGAGCTGGCATGGAAGTCACCGAGGTCGAGGACATCCGGGCCGCCCTGCGCTCGGCGTTCCGCGGCTGAAAATCCGCCGCCGCAGCTAGGACTTGCTGAGCGAGAAGGTGCGGACCGGGCTGGACCGGCCCGCCATTATGGCGACGACGTCGAAGGTGCCCGATGCGCCCGCAGGCAGTACCCCCGCACAGCCTGACGGCGCTGTTGCCTGACGGTTCCAGGTGACCGTCAGTTCCTGCGGAACTCCGAGGGTCAGCCGCACCGGCGTACCCGGCTGGGGCTTGCATGCCTCGGAGTTCCAGACCACATGGCCCTGTCGCGTCACCATGACTTGGACGGCGCCGGGCCCGTAGGTGATCGTGCAGGCTGAAGCTGACGTCGAGACCGCGTAGACATCGAAGGCGGGCAGCGCGTGCTGCGCGTAGCTGGGCGCGGTGGTGAACAAGCTGAGCACGATGTCCTTGGGCGCGCACCGCGCGGCACTCGACGCGCTGGGAGAGGCGGAACCGCTCGGGTGGGAGGCGAGCCCGGCCCTCGTGTTCCTCGCCGCGCTCGTGGGCGCCGGCGAGGTTGCCGGAGTGCTCGTGAGCGTTGGCGATGCTGCAGGCGACGGTCTGGCGCTGCGCTTCGGCGCAGGACTACCGTATGCGGGCCCGTAGGCGGCCGCCGGCAGCACGTCCTGCGTGGTTGTCGCGGGCGCCGACGGACGCGCGGCCGCGCCCGTCTTCGCTAGCGAGTGCCCCCCAGGGACAAGCCAGACGCACAACCCAAGCGCCACAATGGCCCCGGCCAGAATAAGGAACCGGCGCCGCCAGTAGGCACTGGAATCAGCCATGTCCCGCGCGTCCCGCGCCTCCCGCGACGGGACATACTCGGGGACATAGTCATAATCTCCCAGCTCATCTCCATCGCGACGCGAATCCAGCCTCATACGGTCAGTATGGTGTGCCACCCGCCGACAACTCGGCAGACCCGCCGTCAACCTAAAGCTTAACGTTAAACTTTTCTCCGGGCCCGCTGTCGCGAGCGGCCTGGCAGTGTGCGGGCAGGGTCAGGCTGGCAGCGCGAATCTGCCATCCGGGAGCGGGTCAACCAAGCCGTCGGCTACCAGCCCGTCGAGGGCCCGCGCGCGCTGGACGTCGTCGGCCCAGACCGCGTCCAGCCGTGCCTGGTTCACCGGTTCGCGTGAATCGCGCAGTACGGCCAGCAGACGGCCGCGGCACTGGCGGTCCGTGCCCTCGTAGGTCTGCCCCACAGGCCTGGTCTCGGCCGCAGGCCGTCCCGCGGACAGCCAGGCACAGCCAGCCGCGACGGGGCACTCCGGGCAGTTCGGGCTGGCGGCGGTGCACATGAGCGCCCCGAGTTCCATCACCGCGACTGACCACCGCGCCGCCACCCCCGCATCGTCGGGCAGCAGCGACTCAGCCAGCCGGTACTCAGCGGCCGACACCTGAGCACCGGGAAACTCCCGCCCGGACTCGAGTCGCGCGAGCACCCGCCGCACATTCGTGTCGAGAACAGGGTGCTTGCGCCCGAAAGCGAAGACAGCCACGGCGGCCGCCGTGTAGGCACCAATCCCGGGGAGCGCCAGCAGGTCCTGGTACGTAGAGGGGAGCTCGCCGCCGTGCTTCTCGGTCACGATCGTGGCGGTCTCATGCAAGCGCAGCGCCCGCCGTGGATACCCGAGCCTTCCCCATTGCCGCACCGCCTCTCCCGCCGGATCAGCCGCCAGGGCAGCGGGTGTAGGCCACCGCCCGAGCCAGGCTGCATATGCGGGCAGCACCCGGCTAACCGGCGTCTGCTGCAGCATGATCTCGCTGACAAGAACCGCCCACGGCGACACCCCAGGGGCCCGCCACGGCAGATCCCGTGCGTTATCCGCATACCACCCCAGCACCGGTTGGACATACGACGAAGGCATAGCGAGCATTATGCATCGGCCGGAAAGCGAAAAGCCGGGACGGGAAGCAAGTTCCCGCCCCGGCCTAATTCGCTAGCCGCCGCTGCTCGTTTAGCCGAGCGCCTGAGCCGTCCCCGGTCCTTCGCTGGAAGGAGCGCTAGCCGGGTTGGTTCCGCTGGACGGCTCGCTTGCCGTAGCCGCGACGAGGGCCGCCGCGTCTGGCACCGAGTCCGGCTTGGGCCTGCTGCCGAAGATGAACTTGGCCTCCTCGCCGGCCCCCTCGGCGTCGACGGTCACGATGGTGCCCGGCCGCAGCTCGCCGAAGAGGATCCTCTCGGACAGCATGTCCTCGATCTCCCGCTGGATCGTCCGCCGCAACGGGCGGGCGCCGAGCACCGGGTCGTAGCCGCGCTCGGAAAGCAGCTTCTTGGCGGACAGGGCGATTTCGATCCCCATGTCCCGGTCCTTGAGCCGCTCGTCGACCTTGGCGATCATCAGGTCCACGATCCGGAAGATCTCTTCCTGGTCCAGCTGGTGGAACACGATGATGTCGTCGACACGGTTGAGGAACTCGGGCCGGAAGTGCTGCTTGAGCTCCTCGCCGACCTTCGCCTTCATCCGGTCGTACGAGCCGCGGGTCTCGCCCTGACGGGCGAAGCCGACCGACACGCCCTTGGAGATGTCGCGCGTCCCGAGGTTCGTGGTCATGATGATCACGGTGTTCTTGAAGTCCACCGTGCGGCCCTGCGCATCGGTGAGGCGCCCGTCCTCAAGAATCTGCAGGAGCGAGTTGAAGATGTCCGGGTGGGCCTTTTCGATCTCGTCGAAGAGGACCACGGAGAACGGCCGCCGCCGCACCTTCTCGGTGAGCTGGCCGCCCTCCTCGTAGCCCACGTAGCCGGGCGGCGAGCCGAACAGCCGGGAGACCGTGTGCTTCTCCATGTACTCAGACATGTCGAGCTGGATCAGCGAGTCCTCGTCGCCGAACAGGAACTCGGCGAGCGTCTTGGACAGCTCGGTCTTACCGACGCCTGACGGACCGGCGAAGATGAACGAACCGCCAGGCCGCTTCGGGTCCTTGAGCCCGGCGCGGGTACGCCTGATGGCCTGGGACAGCGCCTTGATCGCGTCGTTCTGGCCGATGACCCGCTTGTGCAGCTCATCCTCCATGCGCAGCAGCCGCTGCGACTCCTCTTCGGTCAGCTTGAAGACGGGGATGCCGGTGGCAGTGGCGAGGACCTCGGCAATGAGCTCCTCGTTGACCTCGGCGACCACGTCCATGTCGCCGGCCTTCCACTCCTTCTCCCGCGAGGCCTTCTTCGCGAGCAGCTGCTTCTCCGTGTCCCGCAGAGCCGCTGCCTTCTCGAAGTCCTGGGAGTCGATGGCCGACTCCTTCTCCTTGCGCACCTGGGCGATCTTCTCGTCGTACTCGCGCAGGTCCGGCGGTGCGGTCATGCGGCGGATCCGCATCCGCGAGCCGGCCTCGTCGATGAGGTCGATCGCCTTGTCCGGAAGGAACCGGTCGCTGATGTAGCGGTCAGCGAGCTGCGCGGAGGCCACCAGGGCACCGTCGGTAATGGACACCCGGTGGTGTGCCTCGTACCGGTCACGCAGGCCCTTGAGGATCTCGATCGTGTGCGCGATCGTGGGCTCCGCCACCTGGATGGGCTGGAAGCGGCGCTCAAGGGCGGCGTCCTTCTCCAGGTACTTGCGGTACTCGTCCAGGGTGGTGGCGCCGATGGTCTGCAGCTCGCCGCGGGCCAGCATGGGCTTGAGGATGGACGCCGCGTCGATCGCGCCCTCGGCCGCGCCAGCGCCGACGAGAGTGTGAATCTCGTCGATGAACAGGATGATGTCGCCGCGAGTGCGGATCTCCTTGAGGACCTTCTTCAGCCGCTCTTCGAAGTCACCGCGGTACCTCGAGCCGGCCACGAGCGCACCGAGGTCAAGCGTGTAAAGCTGCTTGTCCTTGATCGTCTCCGGGACCTCACCCTTGACGATCTTCTGCGCGAGCCCTTCGACGACCGCGGTCTTGCCGACTCCGGGAGCACCGACGAGAACCGGGTTGTTCTTGGTGCGCCGGGACAGCACCTGCATGACCCGCTCGATTTCCTTTTCCCGGCCGATCACCGGGTCGAGCTTGCCCTCGCGGGCACCCTGGGTCAGGTTGCGGCCGAACTGGTCAAGCACCAGCGACGTCGACGGCGCCGACTCCGTCGCGCCGCTCGCGGACGCCGTCGGCTCCTTGCCCTGGTAACCGTGCAGCAGCTGGATGACCTGCTGGCGGACGCGGTTCAGGTCCGCGCCCAGCTTGACGAGAACCTGAGCGGCAACGCCGTCGCCCTCGCGGATCAGGCCCAGCAGGATGTGCTCGGTCCCGATGTAGTTGTGGCCGAGCTGCAGCGCCTCACGCAGCGACAGCTCGAGGACCTTCTTCGCACGCGGGGTGAAAGGGATATGCCCGGACGGCGCCTGCTGGCCCTGGCCGATGATCTCTTCGACCTGCTGCCGGACCGCCTCAAGGCTGATCCCAAGCGACTCGAGCGCCTTGGCCGCAACACCCTCACCCTCGTGGATGAGGCCAAGCAGGATGTGCTCCGTGCCAATGTAGTTGTGATTGAGCATCCTGGCTTCTTCTTGCGCCAGGACAACAACCCGCCGCGCCCGGTCGGTGAACCTCTCGAACATGTCGTCGCTCTCCTCACAG
>Ga0123355_10004497_pt1 | contig 20289 bp, 8 predicted proteins | sample TergutEmb28metaG_3_FD_89872 | JGI IMG/M metagenome (GOLD analysis project Ga0123355, IMG submission 89872) | Embiratermes neotenicus P1 segment gut microbial communities from Petit-Saut dam, French Guiana - Emb289 P1 | ecosystem: Host-associated > Arthropoda: Insects > Digestive system > Gut ...
GAGGAACACAGGGGGGGTAAAGTATTAACCCCCCCTTTTTTAGACTGTGCCCAGGCAAGGAATTGGTTGTTCACCCCTCCCCCCCATTTCGTTTACCCCCCCCCCCCTCCGGCATGACACGGTACCCATTATATGGGAGGCTGGATGGGCCCCAGGACTGGTCTGGACTGGTGCGGAAAATTTCGCCCCCCCAACACCACGATTCGATCCCGGGACCCTCAATTCCACAGCCAGTCGCCATACCGACTGCTCTATCCCTGCTTCTCGAACGGCAAGTGATAAAAAGTATGCCTACAGTCATTGAACAGAATGCCGTGTCGTTACGCTTGGCGCATATTTCGTATTATGAAAGAAAGTTACGAGTTCGATTCTCGGCCCTGTGAACAGCCATCCTGAAGCTTTAAATGATTTCACTCACAACCTCTAGACAATTGCTGGGGCCGTGTCTCAAGGTGGATCCGGACAGTTCTTTCTTATTTTGGCCCATCCATCAACCACAACTTGTCACACTATAGTGTATAACCGTACAACATCTTTTCAGAATGAAATAAGAACCAAACATACCTTTCATTCATATCAGAGTAATGCCAGTCTCTATTTCCTAACACACAAGCAGCACAAACGTGTCGCAATGTACACTTACGCTTAAAACGTACGGAACTTCTACATCTTCTGGTTCAGTAAACAATTCTGAAGAACATAAACTGCATCTACACACACCATACAGTGGTAACACTGCACTTTATTGTTAGACGAATTTCCAAACTATCAGTTTCAAGGAACATTTGCTTGAATGTGGCCTGTTCTGTGTATACAAACACAAACACACACACACACACACACGAAACCATTTTCAAATCTCCCTCCTCAAAAGAATGACTACCACAAAATATGCGGTAAGTGATAACGTCAGAAGGGCTGTGACCTCATGTGACCCAGCTGTAAGCCGTCGCTAATCGATGCTGTCACCATGACAACGTTGCAGTCACAGCATTCTCATTCACGATACTAATATGCTGTGAAGCGTCTGTGTTGGTGCCTCATGGTGTGTACGGGTGATAGGTTTCCCAAATACGTATTCTGAAAGAAGTACACTTCAGTAAATAGACATCTACAATGTATTTAATAAGCCTTACATACAGATACTAACATTAAGCCCAAGTGGCTGACATTCTTGCTTTGTATGCGAGAGGGCCCGAGTTCAAGTTCTCGTGATATTCGTCCAGATGAATGACTGGATAGAATATTAAACGACGCCACGGTCGTTCCCCTTCCCATTTTATGAGTTATTCACTAATCTCTTTGTCACTAGACCAGCCAAACGAGCTTCGGGAACCGTTCTTTAGGGAGCAACTTAGACATAAGCCATATTTTCATTCATCATGTAAAACGTACAGTAGCAACACTGCTCGCTGCCTCCGAGAACGTAGCCAGCGCCTGCTGTTAGCGACTCATGAAACCACTGATTGCTAGAAAATCCCCTTCTCCAGGAATGAAATAAAATACGCTTTACCTGGGGGACTTCTTAATTATATTCATTCCAACACAACAGGTTCGTTCCTGTTAGTTATGCGTGTCCTGTGTTTAGACAGTCATTTAAAGCGCACTTCACGGTCAGCCTCACGTGCACAACTATGTGAATGTTATTTTTTACATGCAATTTGGCTCTCCGATGCTTCATACGAGGGGGTGCTGATAAGTCCTTAGCCCGATCTATTTCCCGATGTCGTAGGACGGAATCGATAGTGTCGTTGGAAAGAGGGGTCTGTTCATTTGCCGAATTGCAAATCGTTTCTTGTTAAAGAGGTTGAAAGGAAGTATGTCAGGCGACGCGCGCGATTTCAACAACATCGAGACGCGAGGTGCCATCAATTTTTTTTTTGTGCAAGGCAAGGCGCCGAAGCAAATTCACACCATTCTGACAGAAACGTTACGGGAATATGCACCATCGTATGCCACCGTCAAAAACTTGGTGGCCCAGTTGAAACGTGGTGATTTTTCCACCTGTGATGCGCCTCGTCCTGGACGATCCAAAACAGTGACCAGCCCAGAGATTATTGATCAAATTCACAAGCTAATCTTGGAAGAAGGCCGGATTTCGGCTAAATCAATAGCTGAGCAACTGGGCATCTCACGTGAGCGGGTTGGGTCCATCATTCATGAAGATTTGAACATGCGGAAGCTCTTCGCGAAGTGGGTCCCGAAATTCCTGAACGCGGATCAAAAACGTCAACGGTGCCAGTCGTCTGAGCAACTTTTGGAATCTTTTCGGCGCGATCCAAATGATTTCCTGTCGCGATTGGTGACCATGGACGAAACCTGGTTATATCACTGTGACCCAGAGACAAAGCAACAATCAATGGAGTGGCGCCATAGCGGCTCAACCCGCCCCACAAAATTCTGAGTGCAAAAACCCGCTGGAAAAATTCTCGCCTCGATTTTTTGGGATCAAGAAGACATCCTCCTCATTCATTATCTTCCAAAGGGCCAAACTATCAACGCGGAGTATTACCCATCTCTGCTGGTGCAATTGAAGGACATTTGTAGGAAAAACACCGCGGAAAGGTGACCAAGGGGGTCTTGTTCTTGCACGACAATGCCCTGGCTCACCGGGTACTTGCAACCCAGAAGAAACTGGCCTACCTGGGCTTCCAGTGTCTTGATCGCCCACCTTATTCTCCGGATCTGGCCCCGTCGGACTACCACCTCTTCCCTGGACTGAAAAAACAATTGAAAGGTAGCCATTTTTCGTCCGACGCGGAGGTCATTGCTGCCGCGGAGACCTGGTTCGACGGATAACCTTCTGAATTTTTTTAGTGGCTTTCGAAAGTTAGAGCAATGCGCTAAGAAGTTTACTGAGCTTCGTGGGGAGTATGTTGAATAAATCGCGAGTTTGGTCGCTGTAGCTTGTCTCCTTCCTGGTTGGGCTAAGGACTTATCACCACCCCCTCGTATTTATCCTTATTATCTAACACCAACCCTATATAATCTAGATAGGCAGTGTCGCTTAAAAAACCGCCGATTGAGACGGTGCAAAACAGCATAACGGGTACCAAAAAAAAAAAGCATTCCTACTGCTTACCTCCAACGCCCCGTAGTTAATTTGGGTTCCATTAGGTTTTATGTTAAAAAATTCTGCGTAATGCCTTAAATATGTGTACTTGACAAAGATCAAAACACTGGACACAAGACAGACCCGTCCTCGTGTCAGATAGTATCACCCAAGGCGCGTAAGATTGCAATGGTCAGACTCGCTCGTGAATGCACCCTGAACATAAGCCCCCACGGGGCCTCAACGTCCTTACGGACCGACTGTCGGTTGTAGATTTGGACTTAGTGTTTAAAGTTCAAACTGTGATGCGAACCTTCTTTGCGAATCGGAATGTATCCAGACTGCCTCTGAAAATAAAATACAAGACCAAATTGTCTTGTGAGAAAGGGCGCGGCCGACGCTGGACGAAGTCAGCCCAACCCACTGCATGCGGCTATTGATCTCAGGTCCCCTCAAGAGGACTCCATCCCCACTTCCATCGCCACCACAACCCAATCACAAAACAGCTGTTAACACAATGAAGGGGCGAGCCATCGCCAAGAATACATCCATTGTTGTCATGACTACAATCTACAGCCGGCCTCTCTCACCTCCTCGGTCCCCTGAACAGTGAACGCTGGAAATGTCCTTTCATACCACAACGCCAACACCCACTCTATCTATGAAACGAGATCGCGTTTAAATTCAGGGATCAGTACCCACCCCAGCAAGCCGAAACGTACAAAACCCTCTTCATAACCTCTCACTAAAGCACTTCATTACGGTCCCTGCAGATATAGAATCCTCGCGATGTCTTGCCACAAATAATGCAGTAGTAACACAATACGTGCTGTACAGTACATCCACAGTGAAAGTCAACATTTGCTCTGCAGCAGGTCTGAATCGGAAACTGTCGTGTGTTTTACCTGGGACCTGATGATGCGACTGCCGTAGTGTTCGTCACTCCGAAGGAAGTAGTGCCTCTGAACAGAGGCTAGGAAGAGCACGATACGACCAGAAGAAAGAAAGGCAACAGAGTGACTACAGTACACCCAATGGGCAAACAATTACATCAACTGCAGATTCACAGGCACCCCTTCAAGCTAATAATGTGAGCGTACTGAGATGTTACTCAACTTCATGGTGTACACATATAGTGTGCAGGTACGATGAATGACAGCTCCCCAACACACACTAGTTTGTGAAATACGTGGGGATTTCTATAGTGGTCTTATACCTCTATTCAAGAACTTCGTTTTTAATTTACCATTTTAATCAGTCTTTAAAATACTTTTAAAAGCATACAATGTAAACCTGAAATCTCAAGTAAATATAGTATTGTGTATCTTTCTATGCATTACATAGACCCACGTAAAGATTACTATAGATATATATGGTCAAAATATGTAGGAAGCAAAGTATATTTATAACAAACATCACTGAGGTTACGACGGCAGTCCATCATATTTATTACGTTTACTTGTAAACTGAATAGAACTATGTAGCTTAAAGGGGAACGCGGTGTCGCAGTTGGTTGAGGCACCGCGGTACAAGCCGGAAGGTCGCGTGTTCGATTCCCGATGGTGTCATTGGAATTTTTCGTTCACATAATCCTTCCGGCCGCACTATGGCTCTGGGGTCGACGCAGTCTCTAACAGAAATGAGTACCAGGAATATTTCCTGGGGGTAAAGGCGGCCGGTGAGTATGGCTGACAACCTTACCACCTTCATGTGCCAATTGTGTTGAAATCTGGGAGCCTGAACCTCCTGGAACCCTCAGGGCCTATCCAGGCCTGTAATGGGATTGTTTTTATGTAGCTTAAAAGTACTGTGTGCATACATTCAGATCTGCCAAGATGGTATGTTGCCGTTCAAGCTGTGAAAATACGGGTGGTTTTCTTTGCAAATCAGACATTTTACACTTTTCCTCACTGTATTGCCCCACCCTTCAAGCCCCTAGAATCACGGTTCTGCCATTATTATAACGAGGCCGAAGCCTAACTGAATATGCATGGTCGTATTTAATGAGATAAGGACTCAGACTCTGTCACCTGATATTCTTAATACGACTTAAAACCCGGTCATTTTATGTTCCCTCCTAGACAGAAAATAAAGGTTCTATGACCCAGCAACGTATACTTACATATTTATGGCTTGCTGTGCAGAACCTAGCTCCTATACACACGAATGGCAGTGTACATGCAAGATGTGGTATCGTGTTGTAGTGCTGCATATCACCGTGTATTTTACTGCACACTCAATAATAATCAAACCAACAAACAGTTGGCTGGGGAGTACCCACACAATCTACATCGTACAAGCTTTAGCTCCTTTCCTGACAATTATCAAGGAGTGTCAGTAAAGAAATTAAATCAGAAGAAGAAGAAGAAGAAGAAGAAAAAAATACGTGCATTTGTACGTAAAACCGCATGACTACAATCCAAAAAAAAATTTTAATTTTTAAAACATTTAAGCACATGCCATTGTAATTTTTATTCTCACTCTTACTTCTGTTTTTAGCCTTTCATTCTACACGTCTTACTTCCTGTTTTAATTTTACTGGTTTATTGATACTCCTTGATAATAGCCTGAAGGGAAGATGAAACGTGTAGGAAGTAGAATGTAGGGGTACTCCCCAGTATGGTGTACTGGTTGGTTTGACCAACACAGGAACTATGGTCGTCTGCATACACAGACTGAGGAAAACCAAGACAAACTTCAGTCGGTACAGTTTCCCGACCAAATTCAAACCGGTGACCTGCCGAATACGCCGGTCCCAGTGGCCGCGCGGTTTAAGGCGTAGGTCTGCGGCCGCTCGCCTGCTGAGATCGTGGGTTCGAATCCCACCGGGGACATGGATGTTTGTCTGTTGTGAGTGTTGTGTGTTGTCAGGTAGAGGTCTCTGCGACGAGCTGATCACTCGTCCAGAGGAGTCCTACCGACTGTGGTGCGTCGTTATGTGTGATCTAGAAACCTCAAGAATGGAGAGGCCCAAGACCTGCCGAATACAAGTCCGAAGCATTATCGCGTCAGACAACTTTCTGGGGTACACCATCAGTGCTGTAGATTATGCATAACCTTTTGAAAGGGTTACTAACCTAGCAAATAATGAACTGCCAGCGATTTGGGAGAGTGGCGGAATCTGGACGTGACTTAATTTGACGTGCTACCCGGAATATGCCTGGGAGACAGTAAAGGAAACCCACAAAATTCTCATTCATAATAGCCGACTTCTGGTTCAAAATTTGAAACCAGAACATTCTGAACATGAAACTATCCACTCGACCTCCATTTTATATTACTATGAACAGAGTAAAATTCCCTGTTAAATTAAAATCCAAGTTTTCAATAGCGCATTTTCAAACTCTCTCCACGCCTTCAAAAATACTGGAATGTGTACTTGCTTAGAAAAAACACATGCTTTACATTTCACAGGTCAGAATCTGTTCAATGCCAGGTTCTTGCGGTACATAGATTCTTAACACATTTACTGGGCCTCGTCTCCTGTTTCCATGCCTGTTCAGAAAGCTCTCGGACTGCGCGCGCAACCTCCCTTCTAAAATCACATGACGGCCGCGTGATCATGCCCTTTACTATAAGGTCTGGTTCCACTGCTGTTTTCCATTCAATACTACCGCATTCTGTTGTTGAGTGAAAACAACTATTTCACTCAAAGACAGTGTGCATCGCCGATTTCTTCGAAATTTTGTCGACGGAACAGAGAATTTGTGTGAAAATTTTGCTACAAAACGGGGAAACCTGCAACGCAAAGTTAGGATTTGTTAAAAGTGGCATTTGGCGATGATGTATTAAGCCGTTAAACGCTATGTGGGCGGCATAAACTTTGTAAGAAGGGTCGAGAATTGCTGGAAGGCACATTTTTATTCCGGCCGCTCATGGATGTCGCTATATGATGACAAATGGACACACTCAATACCTCGGTGCATTTACATCGACTGTTACAGAGTATGAAATATTTCGGAAGATGAAGGAATATCCGTAGGATCGTGTTTCAAAATTTGGAATAAAAATGCGGACATGTGGCCTGTCTCCACAAAATTCATTCTACTATATCTCGAGGCTGCACAATTCCGAAATCAGGGTGTCATACTTGAGAATGAGTTCATACACCACAGTCCTAATCACTAAGATCGCCATGGTAGCTACGTAAGTATACGTAAACATTACTGAAAATTGGTGCCCCTAAATACCTCACAAAGAACCGCATTTCATACAAGTGCTTGTCATCAGCATCCTTATTCTTTGAACCGTCCCACTTGAATATGGAAGTAGGGTTAGCAAATATAAGCACTGCTCTTCATATGCCTGCTTACTGTCTTGCTTTTATAAAACCCTACTTGAAAATCAGTCAAATGTGCGACATTCTGTCACTGCACAACGCACGTAAGACCGGCAGCCTGTCGAAATGGAATGACACAGAGTCTGTCAACGTCAGTTTCATGGCCCCCTTACATCTCAGCAACATGATAGACTTCTAAGATTACTTAGTCACATTCACGAACAGATGCATACAGTAGCATTACAGACTCTCCTTAAGTTTTAAACAGCTCCTACATATTTCCGCGCCAAGACGCCATCTTAAGGGAATCTCAAATGCAAAGGCCTACAAGCGCCCATACATAATAATGGGAAGTAAAATGACCAGTATTAAGTTCTTTAGAAAATTAAAATTTTACAATATATAAAATGATAAGTATATAATTGAGGTGTTTTTGGCATTACACTTATCGTATGTCTGACCAGTTCTAGGCCAGATTTCAATGTCTGTTTACACTATGTGCAGTGCGGCACACAAACATCAGAGTTCATCCTGTGCGATCCAATAGGATCTAGTCCCAGTGGCGCATGTCGGTGTGTGTCGTGCCAGAAGGTGCTCTATTTGAGACCCCCTAAGGATGGCGCCTTGGCGCCGAAATATGTAGGAGCGTTCAAGATTTAAGTACAGTTTGTAATCCTATTATGTGTATCTGTTGGTAAATGTGATTGATTGAAAGAATGATGGATGGGGTGAATAATATCAAATTCTATGACCACTGTCTTATCGATACGATCCGCTACATGATCACTATTTATCGACACGATCAACATACACAATCATTCGCTTACCACGTAACAAACCTCCTTCATATTTACCGAAATACTGAACTCGTTACAGAAACAAATAAAGCAAGGCATCTGATTAAGATGTTACTTTAGAAACTTAAACTCTGTGCGCAGTTCGACTTTATTAATTTTTCCATTCAGTAGAAATATCTAAGAGCAACAAATATTGCATAACTTTATCACTACAACAGAGAAACAGTAATGTCCTAAAAGGACATAAATAGTCCCTCACTATGACCCTCTGATGTCGAAATATGTCGAAGAGAAGTAGGTAATGATATTGCATGAAGCAGCAAACAATAAAGCGACTGTGTACAGACGGTTATTAATCACCAACTTATACTTTTTTCTACTTGTATCGAGGCTAGAGAGTTGCTCTGGCAATGGCTAAAGTTACCAGTTCCCATTAAAAAACCTATTCCTCACAAAACATCCGTCAGTTCAAGTCTCTTGTCCCACAGTTCAGTGCTAAAGTTCAACCTATAACAGACCACGAAGGGCCAGAGCGGGAGTAGAGGTACAGAACTACTCTTTCTTTACCCTCGGAGCTAGCTTGGGGGGGGGGGTGGTCAACGCCACGCTCCGGCCGCTTTACACCCGGGAAAACCCCGTACCCATTGTACTGGAGGCTGGGTAGGACCCAGAACCGGTCTGGAAGGGTGCGGAAAATCTCGCCTCCCCGGGATTAGATCCCCGAACCGTCCAGCCCGTAGCAAGTCGCTATACCGACCACGCTATCCCAGGCCACCTTATCCCACAGTACCTACAACAATATGACTTGTGTATTTTAAAGTAAGGACTTCCATTCATACACGACGAAGCGTCCGTTTAGAGCTGTAATCCAGTCGTGGCTACTAGAGGCAGACATGCACTTTCATAAATTCGTGTGGTGATTTTTGAGTTACGACATCGTGCAGTCTGGTAATTAGGTACCGAACTACCAGTTTGTTTGCATTGCCTCACAATTAGGTAGACCAAGCTACAGATCTTACTGTCGTGGAACATCAAATGTTCAACTTCACATGAATTAATTCTACCATCTGTCTAGCAGAGAGCAATACCACGTAGCATCACAAATTTCATTCTACTGCCTGAATTTGATTAATTATGTTTTTGGTTAAAGCCCGATTTTCATAACATCAATTTAGATGCAACATTCCCATTAAATTAAATAATTTTTGGTACTCTGTATTAATTCTTAATACCATCGCAATTTCGAATTTTCCTATCCAAAATCCTTAAATTATACTTCCGTTATATGAATTTAGCAACTCATTCGCTTCCACCATACCTGTGTCTAAGCGTTATATATATATATATATATATATATATGTGTGTGTGTGTGTGTGTGTGTGTACACGTAGCATTCATCTTGATTCTTAGCAATCTAATCCCTTCATAAACTAATACATAAGAGGACGAGTGTACAAATTTTTCTAACTGATTTTTGAAGAATGAACGCAGTCCAATTCATCATCAAGGTGGCCGAAACTCCACTAATGCATTAATGGCCGAACTGCGTGGAATGCAATGCAAGATGTATTAGGCATCCATTGGTTTCTCTTCATCTTTGCCTCTTCAGTGAAACCTCGGGCTATAGAATACAAGTGAAAGTGAAATTAATCACCGCACTGTGACGCAGGTACATTTCGCAGAACATAGGGAGCCAGAGAAATCCTGTATGTCTAATTCACAATCGAATTTTCCTTGTTAAAGTCGGCACCGAAATATCTGTAATCCATTAAAACACTTTATTATCCAAATTACAATAAAATTACAGTAATGTTTTTTTGTGTCCGTTGATATGGACGTAGTCTTTGTTATGCTTGCCCGTGGTGCGTGTGTGTACACACACGCACCACGGGCAAATATGCTGCCATAACACCGACTACGTCCATATCAACGGACTAGATAGAACAATTACTGTAATTTTAGCCAAGTACTGTATAGAGCTCCCTGACGATGGATCCCTTGTGATCGGAAACATGTTTGAGCAATTTTAAATATTTTATAATAATTCTAATTGTATCTACGAATTACATATTTATGCATCTGTTGGATAATAAAGTGTTTTAATCGTCATTAATGCACGGTACAAACATGAATATCTGTAATCCAGTTACCTATTTTCAAATCATGTGTAACTGATAACCCATTTTAAAATCCTAATTCCAAAAGAATTCCATTTATTGCCTCTATCTTGGGCGAGAAGTGTACAGTAAAATGGAATCAGTGATTTGAACTCATTTCTTTGTTGCAGACTTCTTCATTAAATCAGCCTAAGTTGCCTACCAAAATCATTCCCTATTTCAGAAAATTCATGAAATCTTTACCCAGTGCGTTTGAAGCGTAAGTTGCAGCTGACTTTTAAAATTTCGTTTCAAACGCTCATAAAATACAATTACCGACAAACGATTAAAGCTGAATCGGGAAATAGGGGCAATTCATCCTGAGGATCGTATGAAACATATAAATGAAGACAAGGGGCAAAGATCGGGAATGTTACGGCAGATGACACGTACGGTTAACACTGCATTTTAAAGCGTCAGAGAAACGCATGCTCGACAGACTGCATATGTTTGTGTGAAAGGATTTGGATTAAATTTGGTACTGATATACACTTTATAAGAAAAATCTTATTTTCTTTCGCATCAGTCATTGTAGCTATATATTATTGTTACTTTACACAAAACTGAAACCGAGTTCCAATTTCGTCACAAAGAAACAAAGACAGGTGCTGAGTGCAAATATTTCAACATACTACACATTTCTACGTTTATGAAAACTAATTTAAATAAACATCGCGCTGTTTACAACTTACGGTACATAGGTCCATAATTAATAAGTTTCAGTAGAGATCAATGTGTTCGGAGCAGAATTCAAGGCGTAATTTCCTTTTACTTATAGCACTTTTAGTTCTGCACGTCTATCAGGACAATGGTTGTGGTTTTACTTCATTGTTCAGAAAAACTCATTAACTAGGTGCTGATTCTCTAACCCTGAAACTTGTGTCGGATATAACCTCAAAATTGTGCGTCGTCGCCATGTTTGTAACTGTAGATTTACGTACAAAATCTCAAGCATATTGTACCGATTTACAATGCAGGTAGCTTGGTATGAAAATCTGTACCAAACTTGGCATGCCTAGTTCCACTAGATCATTAGTCACAACCAACAATCTGAAAGCTAATAAAATTTCAGTCTCGTTCTCATCGCACAACATAAAAAAATTATCTTAACAATAGTTAATATTTTTCGACGATCTGATACCACACATCTTTTCGCTACTCTACAGCAAGTGTCGCTTCCATACCAGAAATGTGCGCACCCCATGACAGGTAGGTCGGTTGGTTGGTTGGTTAGTACGTAGGTAGGCAGACAGAGAGACAAACTTTCGGACTGATGGATGGACACGAAGACAGACAGACACAGAAATATGAGATAAGTTCCCGATCTTTCTATTTGAAATTCCTGGAAACTTACACGCTTACCGCCACTGTTTCCGGAAGTATATTTTCATCATTGACACGTCGTTAAACAACGTGTAAGGCAGTCAACTGTGACCAGTCTATAAAGCCGAAACTTGTCGATTCAAAGGCAAGGCCATGATTACAGACATAAGCAAAAGAGACAAGTGTGGTTTCAGCTAGTAGTATAGTAAATAACCCCATTAGACACTTGGAAAACAGCGCCCGCCCGCCATAGTTCAAACGCGCTCTCCCTGGCTTTAGTAACCGGTATTCCGGGGATTAGCCACAACCGCACAGCTCGTAGTACAAAAGACTCGGGGCTCGTTTACTTGCGTATGTTACGAATAGAATGGGATGTCGTGCATACATAGGGGCGAAACGAGAGAAAGAGATAGACTGATTTTGGGGTGAGGAGTGAGAGGGACAGAAGCTTAAAATCATTCTGTACACGTTGGTAATAAGATTTGGTGTTCTGTAGTCCCTCACCAGATTCAAAAACTTCTCAGCGTTGCCGGAGAGGTACCGCGCGTAGCCTCCGGACGGTTCTTAGTCGTTTGGAGCTATGCTGCTCTATATATTTTAGTTCAAGGAACATTTAAAAAGCTACAAAAAGTAAAATTAAATACCAGCATTTGTTTCATCTTTTATGTACGTTACATGTAGAAAATCAACGGCTAACTTCAAACTGATCGACAACCTGATCCTTTCGCCTGTCACATCGATTCCGTCAATGGCAAGCTCTGCTAACTGACTTGACTACAGAATCAGAGAGCTTCTAGCCTGAAGCAGCGATTGATTGTCTGCCTTCTATCGGTGACGGAATGATTAGTGTCGCATGGCACCACACAAATTTTAAATCGTACATACAAATTTAGGACTGCCAATAAAACTCTTCCACCATTACGCATTTTCGTCTCCCGGAACCCCTGTCACCCCTTTGCGGAACACAGTTTGACAGACACTGGCTTAGAAGACTCAGTGGTTAGCTTATCATATTTTAACAGGGATTCTGGCTCACGTTTCCCTGAAATTTACGGAAAAATTACTGATTCAACGGTATGTTATAGGCAACACGATCGACAGCTTCAAAATATTGAGTGTTTATTAATGTTCAGAATATATGTTACACCTACTTCCAAATTTTTTATCTAATTGGCTCCTGTTTGACATCCTAAGATTAAAATAAAAGAATACTTGTGTCGGTGCGTACTGCGGCTCTCGACCTAATGAAATAAATTTTACACCACTATAGTTAAGGTAAAGCAATCCCATTACAGGCCTGAACAGGCCCTGAGGTTCCCAGGAGTTTGAGGCTCCCAGATTTCAAGACAATTGGCACATGAAGGTGGTAAGGTTGTCAGCCCTACGCACCGGCCACATTTACCCCCAGGAAATATTTCTGCTAAAGGCTAAGTCAACCCCAGGGCCATAGTGCGACCGGAAGGATTATGTCAATGAAAAATTCCAATCGAATCCGCGACATCCCGGCTTGTAGCACAGGACCTCAACCAACTGCGCCACACCACTATAGTAGGCTTAACTTAAACCTGAAGCACTGATGTCTATTATAGCTTCACCATGTTTCGAGCTAAAAGATCACTTGGCAAAATATTTAATATCTCAAAGACGAACGGGCCCACAGAGGTATCATAATACAGTTACAAAAATAACGAGACAATTCCACATCAGGCAAAATCTAGGTAACTATGTTAAAACGTATATTGAAAGTCGTGGTACAGAAATGCCGCTGTTGGACTGCGGTAACTGTGCGTATCGTATTATGTATCTTCCGTGCAATGAACATAGAAGGGTGAATTTATTTCCAACTTACTGCACTACCACCTGTATATGCAAATTGTATTACATCCCATGTTTCACGTGTCAAAACCCGTAATTCGTTAACATACCGTAGATTCAAAGGTTTTACGATAAACATTACAGGCTAACAATTTATACCCGGTAAAACCTGAATAAAGTTTTAAATTATTTCCCACCATTTGGAACGGGACAAAGAATTACAATTCAATGTTTTAGCGTGCGGTGATCATGCATATTTTGTTACCTGTCCTGTATCACTCCTTCAGACAATGAACTTCGTATTATCCCGTCGATTCCTATTGACTGAAGGGTAATATATATGACACGTTGGAGGTAAAAGTATTATAAGGGTATAAAATTATTCAAATTGCAACTACTGCACGGTTTCAAAATACAGTAACCTACTACAAAATATATTGAAGATGTTATGTTTCTGATAATATCTGGTCTAAAAGAGTGGAAGTAACGGTGGGCAGAAGCAAATTGCATGTGAGGAGATTCATACTTTTTATTCTGCACCAAAATTTTGGGGTAATCTAAAGGAAAAATGTGAGAATAATATTAAAATGTACCGTCAATAAACAGGACGGGATGCGTGGACTATAATATGTGGCTCATGGTAGCAATAAGTGAAGGACTTTTGTGAAAAAGGTAACGGACCTGCGCACCCCATAAAAGGCGGTATTCTTCCTGAGTAGCTGAGAAACTGGTAGCTTCTCAAGAATGACACAACTCCATGGAGTTAGTTCGTTTGTTCTAAATGAAAAGCATGTGTCTTTTTCTCAAGTTTCTCAACACAGTGTCAAACTGTTCGCGCTGAGAAACGACTGCATTGACGACGGCAAAGAACTTCGTGACAGTATTCGGTCTCTGTTGCTAATATTGGTGACTTATCAGTCGTCACTGTTAAGTTCAGAACGCTAGGGTTTCAAAATTATTTTCAAAGCAAGTTTCGGTGAGAGTGCCGCAAACCAAATTTGACCAAAAACAGTATGCGATAGGGCTGGACCAACTTGCGGCTCGCAGGCCGCGAGCGGCATTCGTCCTCAGTAACCTGAAATTTTTTGTAATACAGTTTAACAGACATAATATAACAGATCTACAGGACATATTACGGAGATTTTATTAGCAGAAAATAAGTTCACAGGCCGTAACTCATCACCATTAAAACAGCACACAGGTAACTAACATTTTTGTGTGTTTTATCGAGGTCAGTAAGACCTACTATTTTGTCATTTAACCATAAGTTTAGCGTTAAGTGTCTGCAAATAACGGCGTTCTAGTGAAATCAACGACCCCTCCCCCCTCCCCCCCCCAAATTTCGACACACATGTGTGTAAACAAGTGCGCCCCTAAGGCAAGTCCTTAACGAATTAAGTGGCCCTCCTGTGGGTTTCGGTTGGCCAGCCCCGGTATGCGAGTTCAGGTTGTTCGAAACACGTAGACCTATTGAGTCTAATTCCTCGACCATTTAAAGGTGCTAATGTCAAAATACAGTGCCATTTTACTACAATTCTGGTTTCGAGAGGTGAAAGAAGTGCGTAGAGAATACTCGAGAGAGTAGGACAATCTTGCGATCACATTCGCTGTCTTGGTGATGCAAATGACTGCCGTGCGTGTCTCAAGTAGCACGCCAAAAAATCTGACGGACACACAAAGTTTTGTTTAAAACAAATATAGTGTTTAATAATAATAATAATAATAATAATAATAATAATAATAACAAACTTGTGGGTATGCAAACATTTTTTCTGTCTGGAAGTGTGGCAAGAGTCATAAAAAAACTGTAATCAACATCTGTTCTATACTTACTACGTATTTACTTACTTACTTACTCACTCACTCCATAGGGCAGAGTCCTTCTTGAGAAGCTAATCGGTTTTCAACTAGTCAAGAAATTCCTCGCATTTTATGAAACCGAAGGTTCACTACCGCATTCACAGGCCTCTGTTCTATACTTCAACAATTAAGTACACGTGCTTAGATCCGTACAGGTGCACAAAATAGCTTCAGCCATGTATAAGATCCATATTACTGCCACATCTGTCTACGCATCCGACTTGCACTTTGTTTAACTATTCTGAAATGAATGGGCTTCACATTATCTTTGTCTGTTTACCATTAAGGCAGAATAAATATAAGTAATATTCTATTTAAAAGGCTTCCGCCTGCACTGAAATCGATTAATTTTTACCATTCCGCCTTTTACTATGTTCATGACTAACAAGACAGGCAATGTACGTATAGAGTAATATTTAGGCGCGTTGGCGTAACCATTATTGCGGTAGAAATGCAACATTGCTTGCTGTGTGTCTTGTTGAGCTACAAGTCTCCGTAAACCATACAAACATATCGAGCGCTGCACAACAATGCTTTTATGGTAAATTTATGTCGCCGGCAACAATAACACGTACGTACGTCTTTGTGTAAAGTGCCCGATTCTGCACTGAAACAATAGAATTTTCTATCTTTATCGTAGCACCGTGCATTTCGTAGAATAATTTAATCAGCACACCAACTAATGCACATACATATTTTTTTTTACATTAAAACATTTAAAATCGCTCCAACATGTTTCGATTCTAAGATCATCTTCAGGGAGCTACACTGTTCCTTGCTGAAGTCACATTTTTAAAAACACTCACTGCTTACATTAATTTAAATTAGTCAGTGAGTGTTTTTAAAAATGTGACTTTAGCAAGGAACAGTTTAGCTCCCTGAAGATGATCTTAGGATCGGAACATGTTGGAGCGATTTTAAATGTGTTAATGTAAAAAAAAAAAATTATGTATGTGCATTAGTTAGTGTGCTAATTAAATAGAATTTTCGTTTGTTCATGGTTTTCTTAGACGTAAAATTGGACTAAACAGATCGTAATGAGAGAGCAGTCGCGCAGTTTCTCACTTTCTGTGTCGCCGTAAAACAACTTACGAGCAATATATGTAGTGTAAAATTATAAAACTATATAGTCATACACAACTCTCAATTTATTAGAAATATTAGTTGTATTTATATCTACACGTTGCGGTTCATATACAGAGCCATTTTCAGGCTAGTCTTCAGAGGAATTTGAATATACAATTGTAAAAAACTGTACATACAAACCACTTTGAAGACTAGCCTGAAGATGGCTCTGTATATGAGCCGAAACATGTAGCTAGAAACACAAATACTACTTCTAATAAATTGAGAGTTGTGTATGACTATATAATTTTATAATTTTACATTACAAATATTGATCATATAAAACACAAAGGGGATGCCTCACTTCAAAATTAACAACTTACGAGATCAGAGGGAATTTATCAGTTATGAAGCATTAAATATTTTGTGTGTGTCTGCATTAGTGCCTTAGTTATACGACATGGAAATTGCGTCCTTCTGCGCCACAGTATATTGTCATCTGTGGCCTGTCTGGCTCTACGTTTAGCTCTGCAGATTAATGTATCACATATCTGAACACAGCAGGCTAATAATATATTTATCCTATTACTTCATTCTTAAGACAGAATAATTCTGCTTTTCTAATGCACCACTGAGTAACTATAGGTCATTTCTCCCCGGACATACCCTCTTTTTCAACCCAAAAATTTAAGTCCAGTCGGGAATTTACATTCGTAGAATGTCCAAGGTTTGGACTACTTGTTATTCCTTAAAGGTGTTGTATATTTTAATGCTAAACAAATTAAAAATCTACCCCTTTTTTCGAAATACGTAATTATAATACACCATTTTCCGAGTCAAAAATAACAAAACAGGCAATGTACGTGTAAACGTAATATTGAGGTGGGGTCGCGTAACTAATGTTGCCATATTAAATGAAATAGTGACTTTTTTTAAAGAGAGATATCCCCGTTGTGTTGAATATGCTAAAATATAATATTATATATATGTATATATATAATACAGTCATACACAACTTTATATTTTATTACATTATATTAGGTTACAATTCCAGCTACATGTTTCGGCCCAACTGTAAATTGTGAAATAAATCTTACATAGGCAAACTTCATTTAACAATAGACCATCTCCTAAACAGGTGCTGCTCACAACAGTCAGAATGCTTTCATCCCCAGGCATACACTGTACCTTACAAGAGGAATTTTGCCTTCACCTTATTAACCAATTTCGTTAACCTTAAATATAATATCTATTTCACAGGCACATATAACTACAAACTACTTCTCATTGAATGCCATCACTTCTACAACAAGCTAATACTGACCATACTGAAGACACAAGTCTTACAAGAAAAACTTCACCACCATATCTTAGTAAGAAATCATACAGAAGATACTGCGTCAGGAAAAACTTCACCACCTTATTTTAATAAGAAAGAATTCCTACCACTGTATATCCCCATAACCACCCCGTCAATTTTACTTAATCTGTTTTTTAATGCCTTAATGCTTTTAATGCTACCACATATGAATTTTAATCTTAAGTTTTTTATATAACCTACCACAATTATTTTAACCAATTCTTGTAATACGAAGTTTCGTAAATTGAAAGCATTATCAATTGTACACTCCACCTACTCAAAGATCAGCCTGAAGATGGCCCTACAATTGGGCCGAAACATGTACCTGGAATTATAACCTAATGTAATCTAATAAAATAAAAAGTTGTGTATGACTGTACTACATACATTTTGTATTATGTTCTAAAATCGTGACTATTTATAGGTCCATTATTTTTAACCTCTTTTTTTATTGACATGTCCTCTCTTTTATATTTGATAAGTAGGAAATGTCCCCTTTGTTTGTGATAGATATATGGTAAGCCTAATAAATCAGGCAGCCATGATACAGAGCTCATGGCATAAACTGATTCAGCCTATGATTATTTGCGATGTGCGTTTAATCTTGTAACATGAGCCATGCCCAGGCCCTATCACAGGGAACGTTGCATTGTTCGACACACTGTAAACTCATTTGGCGCAAGTTCAAAATTTTCGTTACTCAAAATCAAAAGGCGTTTTTGTACAGTTACAAATCGATACCAGTGGGTTGAACAGAGTTATTCCGATTCGTAATACAAGGTGGTTCAAATATGACCGGGACTGATTTGTGTGTAAACAAGCCGCATCAGTCCAGGTCATATTTGAACCACCTTGTATAATATACATATCAAGTAAAGACCTTGAAGTAAATGTACAAAATAAACATTTCTTTCCGTTATAATTCTTAATAGGAATGACAAAAAATAGGACCACTATATATCAAGTCTTAGTTTCATGCAAGCCACGCCCCTTGGTGGAATTCACTCTATATCACGATCTAACACATTTGTAATTGAATGAGGTAACAATTACACACAGTAGTTATTCCAATTTTCTGGATAAAACGGCAGTTATTATTACCTGGGTTCTAGAATCAGGCATTTTTACTCCATGTCAATACGCATTCAGCTGAACAAACAGCACAATAAGGAGCTGCAAAATATGTGCGCCTTGCCGAATTTTACTACGGAGATCAAGGATGATGAAAGGGGGCATGCGGCACACTTCGAAGAGAAGTAAAATACATGCCGGTTGTTGGTGAGTAAACTGAAAGACACTCCGCTTTCAAGACCAAGGTGTACGTGGAAGGATGACAATGAACCATATCTTGAAGAAAAGGACGGGAGGGTGCGGACAGGATTTATTCATCTGGCTGAAGATATGGGTTAATGGCAAGATTTTGTTCACATGGCAATGAACCGTCGAATTACACAAATCGCGGGGAATTTGACTGGCTGCCGAAACATTAGCTTCTCAAGAACAGCTCTTCCATGCAGGGGCTTACTTGGTCAATACGCAATGCACAGACATGTAAGCTATCGTGCGCAGTCAATCCCCAGAACAAAAGACCCCCAGCACCACCCGATAAAGCAGTTAACTTATATTAAAACACGTTTGTGTTCCTAGGTGGATTAACTGGGCAACTCACCTTCGAGCGACCGATAGTATGATGGCAGCCATGTTTTTCCCTTCCTTGTAGCAACCTGGCACACACGTGAAGAATGAAAAGAAGTATCCACGCACTTGAATTACACTCACACACACACACACGCCAAATAAATCCACGCGTGTTGACACTAAATTGACGTCAGGACACGCGACGGATTAGCAACGCGTCCATCACGTCTTGGCGCCCCGCCTCGTCCTGATTATTACCTGCCTGACATCGCTAGATGGAGACACTGCACACAAACGCACGTCCGACGTACCCGACTCTTCTCGTCGGAATGGGAGCGGCCGGGTCAAAGCAAGCTCAGCACGGGCGAACCCATTGTGTCGATGGAATGACGTGACGGGGGCTGGAGTGAGGGGGTGGAGCTGCAAACCGCAACACATACTGTTACTAACGTACAACTATGTGTTACCACTCTCATCATCAAAACTGACGAAAACAAATTATAGTGACGACTAGGCTACGGGCTGGACGGTCAGGGGTTCGAATTCCCGAAGGGGCAAGAGATTTTTCTCTTCTCTAAAACGTCCAGACGGTCTCTGGGGCCCACCCAGCCTCCTATTCAATGAATGGGTACCGGAGTTCTTTCCAGGGAGTAAAGTTAACCACTTACCTCCACCTATATGCTGTCCTGGCCGAGACGGGGGAAACTTACACTTTACAGACATGAATTACACAATATCTTCAAACTTCCAAGTTACAGAGAATAATGAAATGTGATCACTTGAATGGTACCACATAGCCTACCAGAATAATTAAGGCCTGTTGAAGTTTTTTTTTTTTTTTTTTTTTTCTAAATTCCATTTTTTTTTAAACAAAGGCCAAAATTAAAAAATTTGTTTTTTGTGGGACAAAAAAACACCAAACAATAACACAAAAATTAACAAAA